>Ga0316204_10006083_pt1 | contig 18991 bp, 17 predicted proteins | sample 6monrhotite_MG_2_FD_205661 | JGI IMG/M metagenome (GOLD analysis project Ga0316204, IMG submission 205661) | Microbial mat bacterial communities from mineral coupon in-situ incubated in ocean water Damariscotta River, Maine, United States -... | ecosystem: Environmental > Aquatic > Marine >...
ACCAACAAACCGGTTTACTGATCGACCCCGCCGCCAGTCGGCTGATGGGCACAGGGCGCTCAGGCGTATTAAATGCGCTTGATCTGGCATTCCGCTACCTCTACGACACCGATGCAGAATGTGTGCTCATCGGCGGTGGCGACAGCTACCAAAATTCCGAACTGCTCGCCGCACTGGATAAAGAAGGTCGCATACTCGCTTCCGGTGTCACGGATGGCTTCGCTCCAGGTGAAAGCGCCGGGTTTGTGCTACTCACCCGCAACCCGGCACTCGCTTTGCGTAGCGCCACCCACCTCCCCAGCCTGCTCACACCAGGAATCGCTAACGAGCCCGGCCACCTGTTCAGCGACAAGCCCTATCGGGGAGACGGCCTGGATCAAGCCTTCAAAGGCGCACTCTCCGTTTATGATAGCGATGCCAAAATTGGCCATATCTACTCCAGCATGAATTTCGAACATTTCTGGGCGAAGGAGTACGGCGTGGCAATGACACGCAACGCAAACGCCTTCGACACTGAATTCGAAATACATCATCCCGCAGATTGTTATGGCGACCTGGGCGCCGCCACTGGCGCAGTCTTAATCAACTTCGCCACCCAAGCCCTCCTTAATGGCCACATAACAACACCCAGTCTGATCTACTGCTCATCCGACCATCAATATCGTGCCGCCGCTTGCTTTGAACCCCTGCCCCTGAGCGCGTTCCAAACACCGCCAGCGCCTCATCACGCAGCAATGACGGGGAATATATTGCCATGAGCCAATTCGGTGAAGGCGCACAGACCGGGACTATTCAAGATGATGCGGAAGAATTCCACTGGCTGGAAGTTCACTACTGCTATCCCGATGGCCTGCCCGTCGAAGGTACCTATCTCGCCACTGACAGCGATGGCCTGCAACACAGAGGCAGCCTCAACGATCTGGGTGGCCTGTGCCTCAATTACCTGCCTGCCGGACAGGTAGATGTTGAATTCATCCCGCCTGAAGACAGCGACACACTCGACACTCTCCACAAGACCATCAAAGATGTGCTGAATGAGATTCTGGCCGAAAGACAGGCCGAGGCCGAGACTGAACCAACCGAAGCCAGATTGGAAAGAATGGGTGCTTTTGAGCAAGGAGGAAGCCAGCTTGCCAGCGCTCGCAGAGGGTTCTGGAACGGTGCCGTCGGGCTCATTGAATTTGCCAAAGACACCCTGGTCACTGTCGCGAACATTGACGAGTATTTATCGCCCATTGAACGCCTCAACAACTTGCTTGAAGACAGCTACAAAAGCTATCAGTCCGGCGACCTGACTGAAGGAAAATGGCGTCAAAGCCTGCTGGATAATATGGAGCAGGAAGAACTTGAAGACCTGACCAGACTCCTCGGCTTTGACCTAAACAAAATTGACCTGACACTGATCACCGAAGCCTACGAAATCACCGCCCTCATTGCCAGGGATGATGCTACGCTGGCCATACTGAAAAACTTCGCCAAAGATTATGTCGGTGCGCAATCCAGCCTTGACTGGGCAGAGTTTGCTGGTGGTGGTGTGTTTGACATCGTACTCGCCGCACTGCTGATTGCCTTCACTCGTGGTGCGAGACTGGTTGCGCAAGAAGCAGGTAGTAAAATTCGCCACATCAGCAGGCTGCGTAAGCTGGGTGGTCTGTTGCGCCACCTCGGCAAAGTGCTCAAGCGCAAGCAACTGAACAAAAAAATCAAGGTAGGCGTTGACAAGAAAACGAAGGTGGAGGCAGACAGGCTTGAAGGGCCGAAACTGGCTGCCAGGGCACCCAAGCGTTCATGCGAGTGTTTTAACAAACCCAAATCCGGAAAAGTTTCTGAGAAAGATATGTTAAAGCAAATCAAAGAGCAGCAAAACAAAATCAACAGCATGGACCCGGCAGAATTGAAACGGCGGCGTGATAAGGTTAAGGCATTACAGGCACAGAAAAAGGGCTTGGGGTCGTTACGGGATGGTGCATCTCAAAGTGAAAAGAGAGCGATCTTCAGACAAGATAAGTTTGATAAACTTGAACTAAAATATGGTCGAAAAAGCGCAAAAAATAAAATCATTAAACTGATGGCGGGACTGGATGCCACGCATGCACTGGATATTGTGGCCGGAGGCGATCCCTCCGATATCTCCGGTGTGCAAAACCGAAGCGTCAATCGCTCTATGGGTCCTCAGTGGATGCAAAAAGGCCGATTGGATGTCTTGGACAAAGCCATTGCCGATGCACTGGGTCCACCCAAGCGTAATATGAACTTTGAAATGGAACTGTGCGGTGTAAGGAAAAGCAACAATGGAGCTAAATGAAGACTTTCAGGATGTCCTCGAAGATTTTGGGGAACCGACAACCTATGATAAATCTCAGTCTGGCGAACTTGATGCCTGGTCGGGACATATTCCTGAACCACTGATCGATTTTTGGCGCATTTATGGCTGGAGTTCTTTTTTAAAAGGCCGGTTGTGGCTACCGGACCCTCATGACTTTGATCCGTTAATGGAGGTGATATTTGAAGGTGATTCGGAAATTGATCATAAAAAATGTCACCTTGTCTCTTATTCGGCTTTTGGCAGTTTGTCTATTTGGTCAGAACAGTTTCGAATTATCAGAGTGAGCCTTGTTCAAGGGTGGGTAGGGATTGCTGGCATTACGGATAATGACCCCGTATATGATATAGGCAGATATGCAACATTCCCTTTTAGCGGCGACGTTAAGACAGGATATAATGCTGCTGATGAAAATGGAAAGCTGCTATTCAATCGTGCAGTAAAAAAATACGGCTCACTAGAGCCGGGCGAGTGTTTCGGTTTTTTCCCAGCACATGTGCTAGGTGGTGGCGGTAATCTCGATGAGATTCAACGCATCAAGGCATTGGAGCATTTCATTCTGTTGGCCGAACTACAACCACTCACCCTGATGAAATGGGAAGACACAACAATGGTGCCTGTTCGGCAGATTGGCGCGTAGGGGCTGTATCAAAGGGGGTATTGCATGATTTCATTGCCTTTTAAATCCCCATCAATCGTTTCTTAATATAGCTTTTATTAGTGCAGCATCAAGCAATGATCCCATTTTTTTATTAATTGGAGAAATAAATGGTATTTGATCGACTTTCTAGAAAATATGGGATTAGCCACTCCGGTGATTTTATCGCCTTGGGCAAAGCAGAAGCTGAAGCTGAAGCGCTTCCCAGTTCAACTATCCCATTGCGATGCGTGTATGAAGATTACAATAATCTGTTAAAATTATTATCTAATGAAAATTTTATTGTTGTTGGTCGAAAAGGTTCCGGTAAAAGTGCATTTGCAGAATACGTGTATAGCCTATCAGTAGATGAGCCAAATATATTTTGTAAATTCATTCGTCAACAAGAAGCAAACCTAGAACATCTAGTTCAAATCGGAAGTGACTTAGGCCATTCTGTTGAGAAGGAAAATCTTTACAAATGGTTGATTCTAACAAATATATTAAAGCTTTTTTCAGACAACAAAGCTATTGAGAACAATAGAAATTTTACGCTACTAGGACAGTTTTTGAAAAAAAACTCAGGCTTTATTGACATTCAAGGGTCGGAAGTAAAAGAGCTAGTAGAAAAACAGGGATTTGAAGTTAATGTCGAGTACTTAAAGAGATATTTCCGAAGCAAATTGAATAAAACACTAGAAATAAAACAAGAAAAGGCACCATTCTTTAAATTGATACCACATCTGAGGGAAGTTGTTCTAAATGTTTTAACTAGCACTGAAGAAAAAAAGAACAACAACAGCTACGTTCTTTTTTTTGATGACCTAGATATATCTTTTGATTCATCGAATCAGAGCAGCATAGATTCATTAGTTAGTTTACTAAGAGTTACAAAAGAAGTTAATAACGAACTTTTTGGAAAAAATGAACTTGAATCAAAAGTCATCCTTCTGCTCAGAGATGACATAAGTAAAACCATTTCATCAAATGCAACTGATACGGCAAAAATATTTTCATCATATTCATCAAACGTAAGCTGGTATCAAGATGATTACCACCAGTCTGACTCTGAAACTAATCTGAATATCAGGAAGTTTATAAACAAAAGAATTGAATATTCATTCAATAAGATGGGATATTCTATAAATAAAAGTGATCCGTGGAAATCATTGGTTCAGGAGCCATTTTCAGAAAACAGGGATAGGCACCATACTAAAACAAGCTTTAAGTACATTCTTGATCATACTTTTTTTCGTCCTCGTGACATCATTTTGTTTTTTAAGCCCTTAGAAACTCACAAATATGTTATTCCTTTGAGGAAGCATGATGTGAACCATCTTATTGGAAGGTATTGCGATGAAGTAATGAATGAACTTAAGAATGAATTATCTTGTTTCTACAGTAAGAATAAAATTACAATGCTTTTTAATGCAATTGGGAAAATATCCAGAGAGTGCAAAGATTCAGAAAATAACTCATGCTCATATCAAAAAGCAGTGCAGGCTATAAATGAAAATTGTGAAGATGTTGATCCATATTCAATCTTAGATGATCTATTTGAAAGGTCGATGATTGGGAATATGTCTGGCAGCAAGTTTGCTTTTTTTAAATATAGAGAGCCTAAAAATAGCGTATACACTTTCAACAAAACCTTGGATGTTATTTTGCATAATTCGATTAAAGTTTTTACGACTAATAAAGGTTATGCATAACAGCAGAAAATAGGCTAGGTTCAAATTAATGGCTTGACAGTCCGAGTGGCGGTGTACGTTAATTAACCCTCACCAAAGGGATCATTGTGACCCCGTATATGATATAGGTAGACATGCAATATTCCCTTTTAGCGGAGACGTTAAGACAGGATATAATGCTGCTGATGAGAATGGAAAGTTGTTATTCAATCGTGCGGTGAAAAAATACGGCTCACTGGAACCGGGTGAGTGTTTCGGTTTTTTCCCTGCACATGTGCTGGGTGGCGGCGGTAATCTCGATGACATTCAACGCATCAAGGCATTGGAGCATTTCATTCTGTTGGCCGAACTACAACCACTCACCCTGATGAAATGGGAAGGCACAACAATGGTGCCTGTTCGACAGATTGGTACGTAGGGAGCGGGCAATCATGCTGTTTGTACAACAAACCCCGTGCTTATTACTTTGACAACCCAGCCATTACAACTCAGCAATCACATTGGCAGCCGTTTGTTTTCCTGCTCGTATCGCACCTTCCATATAACCATTCCAAACTAATGAAGTCTCCGTACCCGCCCAGTGAATACGTCCGGTAGACAGACGCAATGCATGTCCATAGCGGGTTAACACGTTTATCCCAAGCGGTGATTCACACCCCCTGGTAAATTTTTCTTTAGCCCAGTCCATTTCAATATACTCAACAGGGGCAGCGGCTTCATTGCCAAAGAGCTGTATCAATGTACTAACGACTTGTTGCATACGTTGTATTTTGTCATTCGGCAACTGCCCCGCATCTGCAAAAACAACCAGTATCCCTGGTGCCCCGGATGCCGGGGAATTATCAAAAACACTGCCAGCACCGGTATCTGTGGTTGCCTGTCCACTTAACCCCGCTTCGCGCCAAAAGGCTGATGGGTAAATAATATGTATTTTAAACCCCGAACTGGTCGCCCAGTTTGCTTGTAAATTTGAGCGCGCCTGAGGCAAAGGTGGAGAAAACGAAATTTTATCGGCATCGGCCGGCATCATCGCAACAATCGCCTGTTTTGCTTCCACGATTCCATGGTTAAGCTGAACATAAACATGCGCCTGATCCGACGCAATCTGCTGCACTGGTTCACCTAAAAGAATTCGTCGCGTTCCCAGTTCTTGTGCCATACGGATGCTGAGTTGTTGGGCACCATCAACAAAACGATATTGTTGTGCTCCCCCTTCAATCGATTGTAATACCTGGTAACTTCCAGCAGAACGAACATAAAATAAAAACCACAACAATGATATTTGGGAAGCAGGGGCATCCAGTATCGAGTCTATCCCTACTTCCAGTTCACTGCGTGCATCTTGCGTCAGTGTATTTGCGTCAAGCCAATCACCCAAGTATTGAGTATCCCAATGGCTGGCATTAACTGCTTCCCAGGGTGCATGTAACGGTACTGTTGCTGCCATTTCATTGATAAGACCAATAACACGTTCTAAATCTTCAACAGCTTCCGGGGCAGCATTCAATTCGCTGCCGACGAAACGTTGACCTTCGAATAAACCAACGGCCTCACCTTCATTCCAGGTATCAAAAATATCAATCTTCAATTCTCGCGCCAATGCAAGTATTTCACTTTGCGTTGGCCCCACCCATTGCCCCCCGCCGTCAATGATGGCGCCTGATGTGTTAGCCGGTTGGTTATAAGTACGTCCACCGACCCGTGATCTGGCTTCGACGACGAGCACCGATATATTATTTTTGACAAGTTCACGTGCTGCACTCAGTCCGGACAAGCCTGCCCCGACAACAACGACATCAACTTCTGATAATGAATCACAAGCACTTAAATGAGCCAGACCTAATGAGGTTGTCGCCGCCGCAGCGGCTTTGATAAATGTTCTCCGTTTCATGAGGTACTCCTTGATGATAGATGTTTAAGCGGAAGCGCTCACCACCTATCTCAACATTTTGTTACTCAAACCATCTGTAGGAAAAGTGTTACTGAATGTATCAGCACTGTATAGAACCGGTTACCTTCAGAAACATTCATACTGCTGACCGAACGACAACCGCTGATACCGCTGATGTTGATGAAATGGAAAGACACAACTTAAAGGCACAACAATGGTACCTGTTCGGCAGGGTGGTATCTGGAATGAGAACAAGGATACTACTGGTGTACAATTGTCATACCTTCGACATTGCCAATGCGCCAAAAGGCCGGGAAGGTTTATTTTCCGGTTTTCTGGCATGCACACGCCAACGAACCACCATGCCCCTGAATCCCGACCCCACACTATTAAACAACCTGTACTGGATTACCCTGGTAGCCGTGGTTGTTTCCTCGGCCTCCGGTGTGCTCAAGGCGGGTTTTCAACAATTTGATCTGTTTGGCGTAGTTATCATTGCCATTGCGGTAGGCCTCGGTGGTGGCTCCCTACGTGACATCTTGCTGGATCGCGAGGTCTTCTGGATTCGGGATCAGGTATTTTTTATTGCCTCGCTGACCAGTGCTATCGTTATTTTCATCGGCGCACGTCTGGTGAAAATTTCACCCCGACTGTTCCTGATTCCTGACGCCGCTGGTCTGGCTGCTTTTGCTATTGCCGGAACACTGGTGGCACTGACGATGGACATACCCTGGATGGTCGCCAGCTTTATGGGAGTGATGACGGGTATTATGGGCGGCATTTTTCGTGACTTGTTATGCAGCGAACCCCCCGTGGTCTTTCAAAGCCCACTTTACGCCACCGTCTCATGGGCTGGTTCTTTGATGTTTATCGGCCTGCTGTACATTGAGCTGGATGTCACCATGGCCGCCATCATCTCTGGACTCAGCATATTTATTGCGCGCCTGCTGGCAATTTATTTTGATCTCGGTCTGCCGAGGTTTCGTTTCAAACCCTGAGACAAAACAATGGCTTCCATAAATAAGCCGTCGCTTTTCGGTAAGACAAAATCACGACCAGACCAAGGATAGCTATAGATATACCCGTAGCGTTTGAGATTTAGGCTTTTAGTGTGCGTCATATTCATTTCATGGCTAGGCGAAATGACGACTAGGCCAGGGATGCCCGTAGGTAGAACACCAACAGTAGGCGCTTTAGGCGACGCAGGAGCCATTGTCGAGTAATAGCCGGACTATTGCGAGAAATTTCAACGCGGCCATGGAATGAAGAGGGCGTGCAATAAAACCTAAATCTCAAACGCCACGGGTATATCCCCCTGTTAATTAAGCCCTCTCAGTAATAGAAAAAACGGTCTCTGTTCCTGTACGTCCTTTTGTGTCTACCTCACCCAGCGGGGTAACCAGCATAAATTGCTCAACCATTTTTGCTGTTTTTTGGCAAATAATGATAGAGGATGGTAACTCTTTATTTGCCAACCCAGACAAACGAAATGCAAGATTGGTACTATCCCCCACCAAGGCAAGGTTTTCTGGACGCACGCCATAGTGAGAGACGGTGGTAGAGCCGGTAGTAATACCCCAACCTAATTCCAAATGGCGTAATTCTGAGAATTTCTCTGGTAAATTAGAAAATAGCGCGATGGCTGCTTGCTGCTGAACCAGAGCAGCATGACAGGCACTCCGTACTGCCGCTAAATCATTCTTATCGTTATGCTCCCAAAAAGCAAAAATGGCATCACCTGCAAAATCTTTTACTGTGCCACGATTTTCATGAACAATGTTCGTGAGCGACTCATAGAGCGGTAACAAGACCTCAAACAATAAAGAAGACTCTGTTTGTTGTGCAAGGGTGGAAAAACCTCTGATGTCCGCAATAAGGTGAGTCACCGTTTCCTGTCGTGACAAAACCCGAGTGGTCTCAACTGGATCAACCTCACCTGGTTTATGGTGCTTCAATTGCTCAGGAAAAACGACATGCAACGTTATTGAACCAATGTGCACAAAGTCACCTGACGTCAATTTTTGTTCGCCACCCGAAGTAACGCGAACATTATTCACCCACGTCCCGTTCCGACTGGAGTCCTTGATAGTAAGAGCACTCCCGATACAAGTAATAACCGCATGATCTCGGGATACGTTCACATCATCAATGATAATACGTTTATCAGCAGGCACTCCCTGACAAATCCGTCCGATATATAATCTTTCGATGACATCTACCCGATGACAACAACCCTCAACATCCTGCCATTCCAGACAGGGAAATTTATTATTTTCCAGTGCCATAACACCAGTATTCTCGCCACAGGTTACGTTCTTTACGCAATAATGTAGATCTCCCTTACCGTCAACCAGGAAACCATCAGCCATTAGAACATGTAATGGGGATATTAAGGAGATTTGAGCCATCACCTCATTTAAAAAAATAATACTCCTGAACAGGTTATGAGGTAAATCTGCTCAAAAATCACACAATCACTCGATTGTCGAACAATTCATGCTTAATCACTAACCTATTTGCGGATCGATTGAATTCGGCCGCCCTACACCCAAATTACATTGCACTAGCACTAAGAGATTCGGCGCACCATACAGGTGCGCGCAATCTAATCAATGTGTTCTATCCACGAATGAGCGACCCAAATGGGAACTTTGATACTGAAATCCAGGATCCCGGATTTCATGCCCACATTTTCGAGCTCGCCAGCTTCGGTTATCTCGAAAATGCGGGAGCCACGCTTGAACGAACCTAATGAACAGTCCGACTTTCTCGGTAAAATTGGTGGCGTCGATTTTGCCCTCAAATCCACGACGACCAATGTATCGAACGGGACAGAGCGAGATATCTCTGTTCTCAGACTCGGAACAGCAGACGATGCCCCGGTTTACGAAGTTGAATGTCCAAAGCAACTACACCGACGACTCCTCTCAAAGATGTGTAAGAACTATCACCTCAGAGCGCATTATCAAGATCGTCCCATCGTTCTCGCCATTGCCCCGTTTTTTGCTGCTGGATCGGTTTTTAATATAGAAAAAGTTAACAGGAGTCTATTATAGTAATGGAAAAATGGCGTGCTATTCATAAAAATTCACTTGTTAAAAACGCTATCTGACCTCTTTTATCTTGTGATTGGAGTTCGCGTTGTTTAAAAAATTGAATAAGGAAAGCAAATCACACGCGCTGTTGTATTTAACGCGCTAAACAAGTTAGGCGATTTATTAGAAAACAACAATAAACGACTAGAACTGGTTTGTTGTGGTGGTGTCGTGAGTGTTTTGTATCACCGTTCGCGGAAAATGACCCATGATGTGGATGTGCTTTTTCCCAATAATCCGCAGGTGAAAAACCTTCTAAAAAAACTTGTTGATGAGGTAGGTGAAGAATTTGGGTTAGAGTACGGTCCAAGAGACAAGTGGTTTAACGATAGTGTTCACTTTATTGGTTTACAGTCAAAGTCAGACGTTGTGGTTTTTCGGCATCCCTATTTGATACTGAAGGCTGCGGATTGGCATGAAATGCTTGCGCATAAATTAACGGCTTTTCGTGGTGATCGTGATATTACTGATGCGGTTTGTTTTCTCAGGGAAATTTCAACTGAAGATAAGTCTGAGGTATTTAAAAAAGTGGCTAACTTTAAGCCTTTTGTGCCTCATGTGGAGGATGATCTCTTTGAGTCACGTTTTAACCAGATTTGGGAAGAAGTGCATGGAGAGTCTTGATGACACGTTAAATGAAATGGTCGATTTGTTGCTCGTCTATGATGAAATTCCGTTTCTTGATCGAATACAGTATGTATGGAGGCGTGCTTGGCCTTTGGTTTCTGCTTCTGTGCCGTCGGATAATGACCCGTTACGACTTGCGCTTAAAGCTTGTTTAGTCGAACGAATGGTTGAGCTTTGGAACGCACCACCCAAAAATGCTGATGAGCGTGTACCGGATTGGTGTTCTACGATTCCCGCTGTTAAAGAGCAGTTTTCGGTGATCAAACCGGAGAAGCAAACTTTTTGGAAGAATGAGCCATCATCCCCCATTTTTGAGAAGCGAAATATTTTCGCCCCAAAAGAATTTATGTTTTTCTTATGAGCAACATTAATATACCCGTGACGTTATGAATTTAGGTTTAAGTGTGCGTCATATTTGCTTCATGGCAAGGCGAAATGACGCGTAATAGTCATTCTATTGCAAGGAATTTCAACGCAGCCATGGAGGAAATAGGGCGTACAATTAGATCTAAATCCATAACGCCACGGGTATATCATTGATATCGAAGCCAGTGGCTTACACTTTGATTCTTATCCGATTGAATTGGCTGTGTTAATTAATGGGCGAAGAAAATCCTGGCTGATCAAACCAGAAGCGAATTGGTTATATTGGTGTTTCATTGCTGAGGGCATGCATGGAATCTCCAGAGAAATGCTGAAAAAGGAAGGATTGAGTGTTTCACAAGCCGTTGATGAATTTATGAAATGTGTCGAAAGTTCAAATGGAATACTCTACAGTGATGCTGTTCATTGGGATACCGACTGGATGGGTACGCTATTTTCTGTTACCAACACGGCACAGCTGTTTCATATCGAATCGATTTATGATTTATTGGAAAAGGGTCAAATACCCGCGTTTGATGAGGCAAAAGCACGGCTTGCTGAATCCGGTAAATACCGGCAGCATCGTGCAGAAGAGGATGTACAGATAATTTATCAGGCCTACGTTGAAGTTACTGGAAGTTAAACAGTTGAATGAAACTGAATTTTTTTGGTTTTATTCCTCGCCGCTTGCGGCGTAAGGTTGGGAAAAACTAAAAGCATAAACACAGACGAAGTTTTATGAAAGGCATCAGCTAGCGCTGTCGACACTGTTCAAATATTATTTGAACAGCTCTGCTGGTGAGCGACGGAACCGCATTTCTCTTGTTGCTTATTTTTTCCTCCAAATGCTCAACAAGCTCTCGCAAAGGACCACCATAATAATCACTTAGACTATCCAGATTACCCCTGTAAACCGACGGTGCACGGCAAGGCCTACAAATCGCCCAGGCATTTCGAGCGGCCTCATGTTTGAACATTTCCCCGTAGTAACCGGTCTCTTTAAATCACCGCTACGTCTCGCTACGATCCGATCAGCACTCCACGACCGAGCCTTGACTGACGCGCGACTCCGCTTCCCGTTCCTGAACTCGGGCACAACGGAAACCAATGTCGTCATTGTGGTTCCCAGGAACGAAGTGGAAACGATACGCCGCGCGCAGATTGCGGGCATAGTTGTCCCAAGAACCACCGCGCAACACACGGAGGGCGCTACCCTCCTCCGGCCCCATCAGGTCTTGCTCGGCCTGATCCTGATAGGTTCTCTGGCCATCCCAACACCATTCCAATACATTGCCGAGCATGTCGTATAAACCCCATTCGTTGGGCCGCTTTTGTGCAACGTCCCGAGTACCGGCCCTGCTATGTTCATACTGTTTTTCTGACCAGTGGCTACTATCATGCCCCTGCGCTAACTCATAACCCTGGCCACTGTTACCACCGTACCAGGCAATCTCATCCAAAACCGGGGCATCCCGCTCGCCCAGTATTTCCAGGTCGCCTGCGTAGGTCGCTGTTTCACTGCTCGCGCGACAGGCGTATTCCCATTGGGCTTCACTCGGTAGCGTGAGATTCAGCAAGGGAATTTTTTCATTGAGACGCGCGATAAAACCATTAGCATCGTGCCAACTGACGCTTTCTACTGGCCGTTGCGGGCTCTGATACTTGCTTGGGTTGTCGCCCATCACTGCTTGCCACAATGCCTGAGTCACCGGCGTATCAGACAGCCAGTAACCCTGGCTAAGCGTGACCGGGTGTTGCGGGCTTTCATCACTCCAGCGCCCAGCTTCTGCTGGCGGTGAACCCATCAGGAATTGCCCCGGCGGTATCCAGCGTAACTTCTGTGTAACGCCAAACACGCTTATCTCTACCCACACACCAAAGCAATCCTGCCCCCAAGCGCTCGCCCATTCTGGCGGGCAACCATGGGTCAATGGATGTCGATAATCAAGAATTTTATTGAACGTTGATTGAGTGTCCATTACCGTCGCACTCACAAGCAAAAGACTCGCGGCGAGCTTCCGATGGCGCTGCTGCGCCATCGACTCACACGCCACTCGTCACCGCTTTTCGCCATTGTCACGCAACATATCTTCAGACAAATGGACAGGATAATGCCTTGTTCAGGATCAGGACGTACTCGTCCTTTCTTGGGCTCAGACACAACGGAAATCAGTATGGGCCGTAACGGCATAAAAAATTGATAAGGCATCATTCCCGCTCCGTTACACCACGGTCCGGTCGGCGCTCCGCGACCGAGCCTTGACCGTCGCGCGACTCCGCTCCCCGTTCCTGAACTCGGGCACAACGGAAACCAATGCTGCCATAGCGGATCTCAGGGGCATCGTGGCTACGATACGCCGCACGCAGAGTGCGGGCGTCGCCGAACCAGGAGCCACCGCGTAACACACGGTCTTCGCTACCCTCCAGCTCCACCGGGTCTTGCTCGGCCTGGTCCTGATACGTTCTTTGGCCATCCCGGCACCACTCCCATACGTTACCAAGCATGTCGTACAAACCCCAGCCGTTGGGCCGCTTTTGTGCAACTTCCCGAGTACCGGCTCTGCTATGTTCGTACTGTTTTTTTGACCAGTTGCTACTATCATACCCCTGCGCTAACTCATAACCCTGACCACTGTTACCACCGTACCAGGCAATCTCATCCAAAACCGGGGCATTCCGCTCGCTCAGTATTTCCAGGTCGCCTGCGTAGGTCGCCGTTTCACTGCTCGCACGGCAGGCGTATTCCCATTGGGTTTCACTCGGTAGCGTAAGATTCAACGCAGGAATTTTTTTATTGATGCGCGCGATAAAACCATTAGCGTCGTGCCAGCTAACGCTATCTACTGGCCGTTGCGGGCTCTGATATTCGCTGGGATTTCCCCCCATCACCGCTTGCCACAATGTCTGAGTCACCGGCGTATCAAACAGCCAGTAACCCTGGCTAAGCGTGACCGGGTGTTGCGGGCCTTCTCGGGTAAACCAAACACGCTCATCGTCTTCTTGTGCCAACGATCCATGTTCACTTTCAGGGGAACCCATCAAAAAGCGCCCCGAAGGAATCCAGCGCAGGCGTTGGCTTGCTGCGCCATATTCACCTTCAACTTCTATTTCGACCCACAAGCCAAAACGATCTCGCCCCATAGCGGAGGCCCAGTCGGGTTGCGTCAACTGGCGCAGCGCGATAGCCCCCAGTTCACTGCGAATGACGTAATCTTGCCTTTGCGGCCAAGCAGGCAGCACGTAGCGTTGGGTTTGTGAAAAAACGACCCGCTTTGCTTCGCCTTTACGATCCGTAGCGGAGCTGCGCGTCCCGCTCTGCTGCCGCAACGGCTCGACAGGCTCCGCCCCGGCATGAACTCGGGCACAACGGAAACCAATACCGTCAATGCGGTTCTCAGGGCCGAAGTGGGAACGATACGCCGCGCGCAGAAGGCGAGCGTAGTTGCACCAGGAACCACCGCGTAACACGCGGTGATTTTCTTCTGAGCCGACAGGATTCCGCTCCGCGTAATCCCGGTACACTCGCATCCCATCCTGACACCATTCATCAACATTGCCGTGCATCTGATATAGACCCCACTTATTTGGGGGGAACCTTTTTACCGCAACGGTCCCTCGTCTGTATTCACCTTGCTCACCGTTGCTGTAAGGGTAGTGACCATTATAATTGGCTAGGTCAGTCGTCACTTGAACACCGAAACTAAATGGGGTTTGGCTACCTGCGCGGCAGGCATACTCCCATTGGGCCTCAGTGGGTAAAGACAGCTCGAGCCCTGACGTCATCTCATTCAGTTTGGAGATAAACTCTTGACAATCGTACCAACTCACCATTTCCACGGGGCGCTCTGCCCCTTGAAATTGGCTGGGGTTCTCCTCCATCACGGCCTGCCATAAGGCCTGAGATACCGCCGTATCAAATAACCAATACCCATCCGTTAAAGTGACCTGATGTCGGGGACCTTCATCGTCATCCCGCTCCACTTCACTTTCTGGTGAGCCCATTAAAAAACGGCCGGGGCTGATCCAGCGCATGCGTTGCGTGACCGTGCTTGATGCCGTTTCGAGTTTGAACTCAACCCATGCACCGTAATCATCCTCTCCCCATTTACTTGCCCACACAGGTGGCGAACCACTGAGCCAAAACGAGTCCTGAGCCTCTACTACCAGTTCACCGCTGCGGGATGCCAATTGGCCCAGCCAACTGCCAGCGGGCAACTCATCTTTAGCCACCGGTGACAAGGCGCCACGAACGATATTGAGCTGCCCCCCGCGCTGGAACAATTGGTAATACGCTATCGCTTGTGCCCGAGACTGGGCCGTTGTGGGCGGCTGATAACCCGGCGGCGGAGCGGCATTAGTTTCACCTTGGTGAGTATTCGCCCAAAGTGTGTGGAGCGATGGTTTGAGCAACTCATCTCCCCAAACATGCTCAGGCAGACGCTGCTCCAGGTCCCGAAACCAACTTGCCAAGCCGCTGATGCTTTCACCTGCGCCGAGACGCCGCTTCAAGCCACTAAAAAAATCGTAGGCGTGCTTCACTTCCTCGGGTTGGGGCAACAAGGTCTGGCTACCGGGGCTGAGACTGATGATCTCTTCATACCAAATCTCTTGAGGAAGATGGGTACGCCAACCCCGTAGCCGTGTGAGCACTTTGTTGCGCAGCTGAGAATCTTGCGCATCAAATTCAGCACGCTTTTGCTTGGCTACGTCGATGTCCAGAGCGGCCGCGACACTGGAACGCGTCGCCAGATCCGGGTGCTGCCAAAATGCGGCTTCAATACTGGCATCTGCCCCAATCAGCTGACGTACCTGACGCAAAAAGCCCGGTTCAATACGACTGGCAGGCGACACTAATACCATTAATTGTTCAAGCATCGCCTGTGCATCTTCTGTCACAGACATTCGGGATTGTCCCCAGGGCACGAGTTGCCAGTATCGCCCCAATACAGAATCAACCGGGGGTGCGTCAGCAGGCAGAAGCGCCATGGGACGACATTGCGCTTGATTAAGCCGCTTGCCCAAGCGCAACCAATGCCTTTGCGCGGCCTCTGAGGTCATCAACCCCAGGTCTGTCACCGCAATCACCAAGGTACCGGGTGGCGGCACTGCGTATTGGCGCGCCGTGCTTCGTTTACCGCGTAGCGTTGGGGCTGCGTCACCCTGACGGTATTCGGTATATTGAATCGCTTGCTTCGGAAACAGGCGGGAGAATTCACGAATAAAACTGATTTGGTCTGGCCGATAGGGCTTCATGGTGTTACTGCGATCCATGATCAACTGAACCTGACTCCCCCAGCCGCGCCGCGATCGCCTTGGCAGGTCTGCCATGATTTCACCACGACTGAGTCTGGCGACCGTTTTTTTAAGATCAACCTCGTGGGAAACCAATGGCTGATTCAGGCATTTTCTCAAGCGTGGCAAGACAGCGCTCCACGAAGTGAGGGGTGGATACACTTGCTCTGGTGTGGGTTGCCATGCGGTTGTTAATGCGGCTTCTGGAAAAAGGCTTTCTTCATCTTGTTCTTCAAAAAATTCGCACGCTTCTAAACGCCAAAATGGCACGTCAGGAAAATGCTGCAGGTTTTCTCCAAGGGGTACGTCTCCCTCACGCTGTTCAGCACTACGCTGCCCAGCGCCAGCACCAGCACTTCCATCTTCACTTTTAGGCTTATCTTCTGGTAGCTGCCACTCATAACCGAGCATGTCAGCGAGATAGTCTGCCGCACCTCCATTGTCGCTAAACAATGCCTGTAGCAAATCGGCTCGACTGCAAAGCGTCTGCTTCACTCTTTGGCACCTGCCTGTTTTTGCAGCACATAGGGCGCGACTTTGGCAATCAGCGACTCTGGCTCACCCTTGCCTTGCTCAGACAGTGTTTTGACGGCCCGCAACAGATCAAAAAACTCGGCCTGTCCGGGTAGCGGTTGTTGTTGATTGCTTTTAGCCGTCGCCCGGTCATTCAGCATTTGCTCAGCTGCGGGCTTGATGACCTTTTCTTCATCCAGCCCCGGAAAGTGGGCCTTGGCCCTTTCCACCAAGATTGCGATCGGGGCTTTTTGATCAAACAAGTCGAGATGCAAAACCAAGCAACGACGCAAAAAGGCGTTGGGCAGAGCGCGGTCTTCATTGGTGGTGATAATCACCAGGGGGAAAATTTCAGAAACACAAACGGGCTCTTTACGTCCCATAGGGGTAAACCGCCCTTCGCCTAACGCCTCCAGCAAACCATTGGGCAGGTCGGCCTCGGCTTTGTCGATTTCGTCGATTAACAGCACAGCACCGTTTTCCGGCGCACAATCTGCAAATTGATAAGGAGGGTTTTGCTTCAATTTTTCTGCCTGATCCTTGGCATTTTGCCAGTTGAAAACCCACCACAAAGGGCCGGGGTGAAGGTAATTGTCGATATGCAGTTTTTCTTTCACTTCATCTGGCGTTTCCCCAAGTGCAGTACCGAGTTGGGCATCGGCTAAACGTTGCACTGCATCAAAATGCCAAAGCAAATCTCGCGACTCTGAATGAGCATCCACCACATGAGAGACATAGGCACGATTGAGACGCTTGGCCGCTGCACGGGCGAGCTGGCTTTTGCCTACGCCGGGCTCGCCGCGAATCAATAACGGACGACGTGCCGCTAATGCAGCATTGATCGCATCAATGGATTTCTGGTCGAAGAGATGAACCTGTTCCGGCACGCCTTTGGGGGCATCCAGCACGACCTTTTCACCGGCCTTGATATCTAGATAGCTCATAAGGTTTCCTCAACTTGTGTTTTAAAGATTTTTTTCAGGGGGCGATTTATGTCTCGGCGCTCTTTGCGCGTTAAGTCGAAACTTCCACATTCGAGAAATACGACATGTTTGGCAAATGCGCGATGCAATTCTTCAATCGCACTGCTAAGTTCTTCTTTTTCACGGGCATCTTTAGGTGCATGGTAAAAGTAATAACGTGTCTGGCCGTCCTTCGCACAAAACTCCAGCTCATCCGCCGCCAGTGCCAGTTTATCGCCTTCACTGAAACCCTGGACTTGTCCAACGGCCAATTCATCCAGCCGGGCAAAATCTTCGATAATCTGACGCTTAAATTCGCTAACCCACCCTGCTTTGCCGATCCCATGAACGCTAGAGGGGGAATCCAACAGGTATACACCAACGGGCGCTTTGTCCTCCGCCATCGGACGATATTTTAAAGAACGCCCATCCTTACCAGCCATCACAATCTCAGCCACTGTGTCCGACCCAACCTCTACACGACAGATGCCGGACCGGGCTTGGTCACAGATCAAGTCAACGGTGTGCGGATCAAACAAGATAGGCAAAAGGTAGTTCACTAACGCTTTACCTCTCTCTACCGCAGCAGGGTCTTTGGCTTTCCGCAGTATTGAAATGGCTGATTCACAACACTTAAGCAATTCATCTGCTTTTGTGTTCAGCAAGGCATCGAGCAAATCTGTCATTGTGCTATTGCTATCACAACCCCGTTCTTTGCCTAAGATGTTAACTAGCGAGGGGAAGTCAGTGAGTATCGCTTGGAGATCACAATGTATTTGCTGCCAATCCTGCTCACGCGCGTTGAAAACTTCACGGCGAAACTTTTCGTTGTCTGCCAGCTTCCATAGTGGTGTGGCGTAGAGTCTTATCGCTTCATGGTTTGGCGGGCACTCAACAATGACACCCGCCAGCTCGTTGCTGCCACTTTTAAAGACTGGCGCACCGGAGATACCGCGCCAGAGTTCCGGCACTTCCACTTTGCCTTTTTCCGTGAGTACCAACCAATCTGCCGCATCTGCTGCTGTGTATGTCTCGCCGCCAATCGGTGTAGGGGGACGTTCACCATCCCGTTTGCCTGCCCGGGCAAAACCTTGGCTCTCCCATTTGAATTTTTGGCCAGGGTTTTTAAAACAAAAACGAACGTCATAATCGATCAGGTCTGGAAACTTGTATTTGAGCAGGGCAACATCCAGCTCTTCATCCAGACCACAATCAATGATCTCTGCCGCTTGCCAATCGTACTTGTCCTTGCCCTTGTCCAGCTGATAGAACCACCGCACCTCTAGCGACTGAGCTAAGCTGCCATTTTCGTCATAAAGCCCATGGCGAGCCGTCAGTATTCGATTTTTTGCAATTGGATAACCCGTAGATATTTTTCCATCACCACTACCAAAATCCGCATAGATTTGGACCAGCATATCTTCCTTTTTCATCCCCCCCTCCCTGTCATGCCACTATTTTGGTTTCTGGCCTCTGTCAGCCACCTTTGTGGTTTCGCCGTTTGTTTCCGGCTTTAGATTGAGCTTTATTTTTTGGATGGATTGAGAAGTAATCTTGCCCCCGGTTTCTGCATTCACCACCCAGAATTTAACACCTG
>Ga0316204_10006085_pt1 | contig 18990 bp, 14 predicted proteins | sample 6monrhotite_MG_2_FD_205661 | JGI IMG/M metagenome (GOLD analysis project Ga0316204, IMG submission 205661) | Microbial mat bacterial communities from mineral coupon in-situ incubated in ocean water Damariscotta River, Maine, United States -... | ecosystem: Environmental > Aquatic > Marine >...
TCCTCGTTCCTCGTCGTCGTCGCCTTTCCTCCCGGTCTGGAGGACCCCTGTGCAGTGACTCTCGGGTCGTCTGGCATGCCCACCTGGGTTTGCATCCATTGCGAAACCTGGCCGGTTTTACAGCGTGGGTTTGCAGTACAGCAGCATCTGGTCTCCGTCGAAAACCGTCCACGTGTTCGCAAGGTCTTGCCTCCTGATGTCGCCTTGCGGCGAGGCATCTGACGTCGCAACACCCTCTCGTGTGGGGCGCTGGGACGTCGCGTTCCTCAGAGGTACGCATTCGATGTTGGCGCGCGCCCTTCGGCGCGTGCTGGTGGAAGGTGCGGGCTCAGAGAGGGGGACGGCTTTATCCACAAAGGTACGCATTCGCAGTGGGCGTGCGCCGTGCTGCGCCGCTGCGGGCTCACGCACCGGTGGACTAGAGGCCGCCGCTGAAGATCAGGTAGGCGACGCCCGAGTCCGAGGCGTCGCCGTCCGCGCGGCTGGCGCCGATGAGCACATCACCCTCGCCGTCCCGGTTGTAGTCTCCCGCGGCCGCGAGGCCGATCCCCGTGTAGCTGTCCGTGCCCTCGCCGTCGTAGCGGATCTCGGCGGTGGCCAGCTCGATGGTGCCGCTCAGGCCGACCTGACCCAGGACGAGGTAGGCGGCCCCGGAGTCCTCGCCGCCGACATCGTGGCGGAAGGCGCCGACCAGGATGTCGCCGATCCCGTCTCCGTTCACGTCCCCCGCCCCGGACACCGTGGCCCCGGCGGCGTCGCTCGGGGTCTCGCCCAGCAGCGTCACGTCCGCCAGCGACAGCGAGCGCGTGCCTGACGCGCCCGCGCCCGAGATGATGTAGGCCTTCCCGCCGTAGTCCTCGGCCTCGTAGTCCTCCTTGCGGTTGCCGAGGATCAGATCGTCGTAGCCGTCGTCGTCGACATCGACCCGGCCGCTCACCGAGTAGCCGACCTGATCCCCGGCGGTCTCGCCGGTGAACTTCGCGTCGGCGGAGGAGAGGCTGAGGCTGCCGGAGAGGGCGCTGGCGCCTCGGCCGCCGAGCACCAGGTAGGCCGCGCCGGCGTCCTCGCCGCCGGCGTTGTCGTTGCTGTAGGCGCCCAGGATGAGATCCTCCAGGCCGTCGCCGTTGACGTCCCCGGCGTTGGCGGTGGTCAGGCTGGCGAAGTCTCCGGGGGACTCGCCCCGGAGCTTTGCGTCCGCGTTTCGCAGGGCCACGTTCCCGCTGACCGGACCCTCGACGATGTAGGCGGTCCCTGGCTCGGTGTCGTCGGTGCCGTCCCAGAAGGCGCCGACGATCACGTCGGCGTCGCCGTCACCGTTGACATCGGCGACGGCGACGGCGCTGCCGGCGCCGCCCTCGATGTCCTCGCCGGTGAACTTTGCGTCCGCGCCCGAGAGCCTGTAGGCCCCGCTGGGGCCGGCGCTGGGCCCGCCGCTGCGGCCGAGGACCAGATAGGCCGCGCCGGCGAGGTAGCCGCCGTCGTCGTTGCCCCAGGCACCCATCACCACATCGTCGTAGCCGTCGCCGTTCACGTCGCCGCCGGCCAGCGAGGAGCCCAGGTTGTCGCTCTCGGCCTCTCCCACGAAGACGAGCTGACCGCCGTCGCCCATCAGCAGGTAGGCCGCGCCCAGGCGGCCCTCGGCGTTGTCGGCGCCGATGAGCACGTCGTCCCGATCGTCGCCGTCGACGTCGCCCACCCCGGCGACCGCCCGGCCCAGGCCGTCGTCCTCCGCCTCGCCGGAGAGGATGAGGTCCGCGCCGCCCAGATCGTAGCGGTCCGCCGGGGGACGCTCGTCGGCGCCGTCGTCCGTGTCGTCGCCGCCCGGTCCGGATGGGCCGCCGCCGTCCGTGGCGCCGCCGGTGTCGTCGCTGCCGGGGCCGCCGGGGCCGGTAGTGTCGGTGTCCGCGGTGTCCAGGGCGCCGGTGTCATCCCCGCCCGGGAGCCCGGGTCCGCCGGGTCCGCCGGGCCCGCTGGGGCCGCCGTCGGCGGAGCTGTAGCCGCTGTCTTCGGGCTTGCCCTCACAGGCGGTCAGGCAGAGCGTCAGGCAGAGCGTCAGGCAGGGCGTCAGGCCGTGGAGACGTGGCGGCATCGGATCCTCCTCGGTGGGGGCGCGCCCTTATCCGGTAGGTGCGCCCTCTCAAAGCGGATACAGTAGCCGGCCAGCCCCTCATATCTACGGTGAGAATCACGATGATCCTGTTCTTGAGTCTGCTGGCCTGCTCCGACTACGACCTCAAGCGCGGCGAGGACAACGCCGGCGGTGACGACACCGCGACGTCCGTGACCGGTGACGACGACACCACGCCCACCACGGACACCTGCGGGCTGGAGCTCCCCGACGCCAGGGAGGTCGGCCTCACGGACGTCTGCGACTACGAGATCGGCGGCTTCACTCCCACCGAAGCCTGGATCGCCGGCAGCGGCCTCGTGAGCACGGCGGCCCCGGCGGTCGCCGACCTGGACGGTGACGGCCGGCCCGAGGTCATCGCGAGCTTCTACGGCGCCTTCGAGCTGCTCGCTGGCTCCAGCGCGGATCTGTACGTGCTGCGTGGTGACAGCGGCAGCGTCATCTGGAAGACCACCAACGAGACCTTCGGTTACGGCACCAGCCCCGCGGTGGCGGACCTCGACGGCGACGGATCCCCGGAGATCCTGATGGTCCGGGAGTACCAGAACTCCCTGTACGGCGTCGGCGACTACACCCTCGCCGCGTACAGCGCGACGGGCACCCAGGTCTGGGAGTCCGAGCACTTCGAGGGCATGGACTTCGACTACGCGACGGCGATCTCCGTCTCGGACATGGACCACGACGGCTCCCCGGAGATCGTGGCCGGTCGGGTCATCTTCAACAGCGACGGCAGCACCCGGGGCGTGGGCGCCTACGGTCGCGGCTCCTACGGCATCACCAACATCGGCGGCTACACCATCTCCGAGTCCTCGGTCTCCGCGATCGCGGACCTGAACCTGGACGGCGTGGAGGAGGTGATCGTCGGCAACGCCTTCTACACCCCCGACGGCGGCATCATCAACGCCGATCCAGCGGCGGACGACGCCATGGTCGGCATCGCCAACCTGGACGACGACCCGGAGGGCGAGGTGATCGCCGTCACCGGCAACACCGTCCGGGCCATCGACACGGACTTCCGGGTGATGTGGGGGCCCAAGCGCATCGCCTCCGCCAACATCGTCTCCCCGCCCGCCATCGGGGACATCGACGGCGACGGCTACCCCGAGATCATCGTGGCCGGCGGCAACGAGCTGTACGCCCTGAACCACGACGGCACCGAGGCCTGGCGGGCCAACGTCACCGATGAGACCGGCGCCAGCGGGGCCAGCATCTTCGACTTCGAGGCCGACGGCATGCCCGAGGTCGTCTACATCGACGAGGTCCAGCTCGTCGCCTACGACGGGCTCACCGGTGAGATCCGCTTCCAGACCGACAAGCACGCCTCGCCCACCATGATGGAGTACCCGGTCATCGCGGACGTGGACGCCGACGGCCACGCCGAGATCCTCGTGCCCCACGCGGGCCAGGGCTACGCGCTCAGCATGTACGAGGACGCCCTGGACAGCTGGGCCCCGACCCGTCAGGTCTGGAACCAGCACGGCTACAACATCACCAACATCAACGATGACCTCTCCGTGCCCGTCGACGCCGTGCCGGGCTTCACCACCCACAACCTCTGGCACGGCGCCGAGAGCCCGCTGGCCTCGGACTACGAGTTCGATGACCTGGAGGGCGAGATCGTGGACGTCTGCGAGGACTGCGCGGGCGGCTGGGTGTTCGTGGGGGGATCGGTCATCAACCGCTCCCCCGTGGACATGGAGCCCGGCATCCCCGTGGCGCTGTACGGGCGCTTCTCCGACGGCGATCGCCTGATCGAGACCACCGAGACCGCTGACCTCATCGCCTCGGGCTGGACCAGCGAGCCCATGGAGTTCGCCGTGGCCGTGAGCGACCTCGACGGCGCCGAGGCGCTCTGGATCGTCGTGGACGACGACGGCACGGGTGTGGGTATCGTCGAAGAGTGCGCTGAAGAGAACAACGGCTTCCAGTGGACGGGACCCTTCTGCGAGTGAGCGCACTGGCTAGGAGACTCGGCACCGATGGCCGCGTCACGCCGCGAAGGAGTGTTCACAGGAACATCGACTCCAGAGGCATCCGGGTCGAGAAGCGCTTCCCATCCACCTCCTGGGTAAGCGACAGGCCCGAGAGCTGCGCTCGGAGCCGTCGCCCCAGCTCACCCTCCAGCGGCAGGAAACGAAGGACGAGGAGGGCCTGCGCCGTAGACAACGGCCCGTGCACCTCTCCGGGTGGCCGGTCGACCAAATCGGTCGTGAAGCCCGTGTAGTGCGCGGAAATCCAGAGCTGATCCATCAGATTCCAATGGAGGATGTTGGGCTCGACCTCGCACAGGAGCATGAACCACGCCCGCCACAGGCCGCGAACCCCGACCAGGCCAGCGTTCATGCTCCAGTGGACGGCCGCGTCGACCCGACCGCTGCTCCAGGTTGGGAAGGAGCCGTCCGCTCCGAGGGAGCGCCACACCTCTCGAAACAGCTGGTCCCGCTCGGCTCTACCAGGAGGGAGCGGAAGTCCACTCGCATTTCCTCTGTAGAGTCGGTCGAATTGCGCACTCAGCCCAGCCGCCGCGTACTTGGCTCGGACGTGCGGTCGCCAGCTCTCGGCCTGTTCCTGCCAGAACGCGGACCGCGCGATGTCCGCGCCCAACACCGGGGCCTCGAACGGGAAGGTGGCCGCCAGGTCGGCATCCAGCTTCGCCTCGATCAGACGCACCTCGACCATCCGCCGCGCGGTCTCGTAGTTGCCACCGTAGCCAGCCTGCATCAGCGGCAACAGGAGTCGCCGGTCGTCCCGGGGCGCGACCTTATCAGCCCCCCCTCGGACCCACCACGTGGGCCTCGCTTCCAGCTCAATACCAACCTCGATGGTCGCACCACCTCCGTTCACGAACAGTGGCCGGAGCCAGGTCGGCTCGCCTGCGTCACTCGGCATGGTCGATCAGCTCTTGAAGTCCTCGTTGCATCAGCTTCTGCCGCACCATGGGGTTCCGGCCTTTCCAGCGGATGCACTCGACGCAGCTGTGGTGCATGGCCTCCAACATCGCGTCGAGCTCAAGGTCCGTCGTCGGCTGCCTCTTCACGAAGCAGTGTTGGTCGTCGACCGTGAACAACTCTGGCGCCACCGCCTCAGAGGTGCCGCAGATGACGCTGCAGCCTTCCTCGATGTAGAAGTCGCCAGGGGTGTTGCGATGGTGAGGGCGGCGCTCCATGACCACCAGCCTATCGCGCTAAGAAGCGCGGAACCTTCGTTCCTCGTCCCCGGCGAGCGCCTCGGCCAGATGGCCGATGAAAGGCGTGTAATTTGGCTTGTTATTTTTGTAGTCGTGTTATTTTGAAAATAACAAAATGAAAAAAGAAACAGCCATACGCAAGTTGCTTGAACTCCCAGGCATTACCCACGTCATGGGTGGGAGCTCGGACACGCTACACATCCAGACCGCCGATAGTACGATCGAGCTGCCATGGCGCAACCTGGGGGCCCTCCCCGGACAACGGGCGATTGAAAACCTCACCGGTCCACTACTTCTGACCCTCCCCCACATGCCCCGGGCAATGGGCGACCGCCTGCGTCAGCAAGGTATCAACTACCTCGATGAGAGCGGCAACGTCTTCTTGCAGGTCGGTCAAGTGACCGTATGGGTCGCCGGTCACTCACCACCACGCTCCCCCTCCACTCCTTCCGAGCTTCGCTCAGCGGGCTATCGGGTTCTGGGAGCTGCTCTGGAGATCCCCTCACTCTTCCAGCGTCCCCTCCGTGAGATCGCCGCTGAGTGCGGCGTGAGTACATCCCCGGTTCTGGGCGTCCGAGAGTTTTTGCAGCGTGAAGGGTGCCTGGTCAATACCCGAGCGGGCTCGATGGTTGTGGAGCGCCCCACGCTGCTGGAGCGGTGGCTGTATGGGTACCGCGATCTGGTCCGCCCTCGCTTGCTCGTGGGTCGCTTTGCCCTCCCGGGTTCTATTGATGGGCTCCTGAAGGCGCTGGATCGCACCCTCCCAGAGCGCTGGGCCTGGGGAGGCTCGCAAGCCGCTCTTCGTCGATTCTCGCTGGGAACCACCGAGGACCTCATCATTCATCTCCCGGTCTTGAAGCGAAAATCCGCGCCGCGCTTGCCCCTCCGGGCAGCCCCCGAGGGGCGGATCGAGGTGCTGGCGATACCGTTCCTGTCCGCCTGGGGGGATCGCGTACAGACATCTGTCAGCCCGCTCCTCCAGCTCGCGGAGCTGGCTTCACGCTCAGACGACCGCTCCAGAGAGGCCGCAGCGTCCCTCCGTGAGCACATCACCCATCAGTGGAACACATCCAATGAATGAAACACTGAAGGCGCTCCGGCAAAGACTGCCGAGACACCGGCTGGTGCTTCTCGGCGCAACAGCGTTGGACTACCAGGGGCTCTTGAAGCGACGAACGTTCGATCTGGATCTCGTCGTGCTCGGCGCAGAAGCAGAGGTCACAGCAGCGCTTGAAGGTTGGACCCGGACGGCCCCACATCGATGGGAGGCTCCGACCGGAGTACCCGTCGATGTGCTCCCTATTCAACCCGAAGATGTGGAGCTGGGGTTTCTCACGTTTGAGGACGGTATTGAGATGAGCCTGACCGGGTTCGAGCTGCTGCTCAACAGGCAAGGAACAATCGCTGCCCCAGAGCTGGGAGTTGAGCTGGCCTCCCCAGCGACGATCTTCCTCTTGAAGATCGTCGCATGGAATGATCGGCCCGATGAGCGCCTCAAGGATCTGAGCGACATCGCCTCGTTGATGGAAGAGTACCTCCCGGAGGATGATGACCGCCGATACATCGGTCCGCCCACAGCGAAAGGTTGGTATCAAGAGGAAGCTGCGACGTGGTGGCTTGGTCATGATCTCGCGAGCCTCTGCACCCCTGACCTGATGCACACCGCGCAGCTATTCCTCAAGCGATTGATGGAGGATGAAGCACTTGCGCGGCGAGTCGCCGCGCGAGCGCCGATGAGCTGGAACGACTCCACAGCGGTCGTTGCTGAGCGAGCGCGTATTCTGCTCGCGGGGTTGACCTGGCAGCCTGACTGAGCGTTGTCGTCCAGCGTTTTGAAGTGGAGGCGGCGGGAGTCGAACCCGCCTCTCGGACGATGAGCATCAGCCACCCAGAGCCGCATGAACGCTGGTACACTGCCCAGCCGCACACTCCTGGGATGAACCGTGATCGGACTGCTCCTCGCCGCACTGACCGCCTGCTCCGACTACGACCTCAAGCGCGACGAGGACAACACCGGCGCGGACGAGGACACCGAGGCATCAACCACCGATGATGACACCTCCGCCTCGGAGGACAGCTGCGAGGTGACGGACTCCGACCCGTACGAGGTCGGGGTCACCGACGCCTGCGACTACGAGATCGGCGGCTTCACCCCCACCGAGGTCTGGACCGCCGGCGCCAACAAGGTCTGCCGCTCCACGCCGGCCGTGGCGGACATCAACGGCGACGGCCGCCCGGAGATCATCGCCAACATCAGCCCGCTGTTCGGCAACGGGAACCTCGTGGTGATGCACGGCGACGGCGCGGGCACCCTCTGGGAGATCTACGACGCCGAGCTGGCCTACGCCGCCTCCCCGGCGGTCGCCGACATCGACAACGACGGCGACGCGGAGATCGCGGTGGTCCGGGAGTACCAGAACTCCCTGCTCGCCGAGGGCGACTACACCGTGCTGCTCTACAGCCACACGGGCGCGCTGCTCTGGGAGAGCGCGCACTTCATCGGCGCGGACTTCGACTACGGGACCGCGCCGGTGATCGCGGACATGGAGGCCGACGGCGAGCCGGAGATCGTGGTGGGTCGGGTCATCCTGAACGCGCTGGACGGCGCGACCCGGGGCGTGGGCGCCTACGGCCGGGGCACCTGGGTGGACTTCCCGGACCTGGGCGACATCGAGATGTCCGAGGGCACCATCTCCGCGGTCGCCGACATGAACCTGGACGGGATCCAGGAGGTGGTGGTCGGCAACGCCTACTACAGCCCCGACGGCAACCTCGTCGACGCGGACCCCTCCGCCAGCGACGGCATGGTCGCCGTGGCCAACCTGGACGACGACCCCGAGGGCGAGTTCGTGGTCACCATGAGCTGGGACGTCCGGGCGGTGGACACCAACTTCAACGAGCTGTGGAGCTTCCGCATCCCCACCGCCAACATCATCTCCTCGCCCGCCATCGGGGACATCGACGGCGACGGCTACCCGGAGATCATCGTGGCCGGCGGCAACGAGCTGTACGCCCTGAACCACGACGGCACCGTGCTCTGGCAGGCGGCGGTCCAGGACGAGACCGGCCTGAGCGGGGCCAGCATCTTCGACTTCGAGGCCGACGGGGTTCCGGAGGTGGTCTACATCGACGAGATCCAGATGATGGCCTTCGACGGCGCGACCGGTGAGGTCCGCTTCCAGACGGACGCCCACAACTCCGACACCATGGGCGAGTACCCGGTCATCGCGGACGTGGACGGCGACGGCCACGCCGAGATCGTCGTGCCGCATGTGCTCTACGGCTACGCCATCAGCGTCTACGAGGACGCCGCGGACACCTGGGCGCCGGCCCGGCCCCTCTGGAACCAGCACGCCTACTGCGTCTCCAACATCAACGACGACCTCTCGCTGCCGGCGGGCGGCCCGACCTGCTTCGAGGAGGGCAACTCCTGGCACGCCGCGCCGGATCCCTTCGACTCGGAGATCTCCCTGGACGACCTGGAGGCCGAGATCATCGACGTCTGCGCGGACTGCGGCGCGGGTGAGGTGACGGTGCTGGCCCGGCTGATCAACCGCTCGTATCAGGAGCTGCCCGCGGGCATCCCGGTCGCCCTCTACGGCCGCTTCTCCGACGGCGATCGCCTCGTGGCGACCTCCGAGACGACCGGGGCGGTCGCGTCGGGCTGGGGCGGCGAGACCCTGGAGTTCGTGGTGCCCGCCGACGATCTGACCGGCGCCGACGCGGTGTGGTTCGTCGCGGACGACGACGGCGCTGGCGCGGGGATCATCGAGGAGTGCGCGGAGGCCAACAACGGCTTCCAGTGGAGCGACGCCTTCTGTGGCTGACTCCGTGCTGTCCAGGGAGGCACGATCGGCTTAAAAGGGCAGGCTTCCCCGGAGTTTCAATGAACGCTTCCGCTCTGATCCTGCTCTCGATGGTCGCCTGCAAGAAGCCGAGCCCGCCCGCCGACCCCGAGTTCAACGACGCGCTGGTCTACACCTTCCGCGCCTTCGAGGACGAGCCCGCGGTCCTGGCCTTCGCCGTCCGCGAGCTGGAGGCGCAGCTCTACTCCGACCTCGACGTGGACAGCGACGACGCTCTGGATCGCTCGGTCAGCCCCGACGCCCTGACCGAAGAGGACATCGCGGACATCGAGCACCCCAGCCGGGATCCCGAGGCCGCCCTCGCCGTCGCGGTCGCCCGCAGCTCGAACAACAACATGAACGATCACGTTCGGGTCCAGATGCTGAAGGATCAGACCCCGGTCGAGCCGTCGAGCCCCGACAAGTACGACCGCATCTTCCTGGAGGGCGACGACTGCTTCCCCGACCAGAGCTGCGAGTACCTGCGGACCGAGAACCCGCTCATCAAGGACAACTTCCTGATGACCATCGACTACACCCTCTGGAAGGACTTCCGGTGGGTGGACCTCGGGCTGCCCGATCCCTCCGAGCTGGAGGAGGGTGAGGAGGCGATCGCGGAGTCCTCGCGCTGGGCGATCATCGCCCGCTCCTGGACCACCGAGCCCGCGGTGGGGGAGAGCGGAAACGTCACCATCTACCAGTCCTTCACCATCGAGGCATGGATCCCGAACGACGACGGGGTGCTGCGAATGATGTCCCTCTGGAGCGAGGCCGACCTTGGCTTCGAGCTCGACGACGACTACATCATCGGCGTCACCCGCGACGGCATCGACGAGATCTTCGAGGCCGCCGACGAATGGATCGAGGAGAACTGAGTGAAGTCGATACTCCGGGCACTGTTGCTGCCACTGTCGCTGATTCTGATGTCTGGCGGCTGCACCGCCAAGCGCCTGGAGTCCGAGGCGCTCTCCAATCCGGAGAGCGCCGAGGCCTGGGTCGCGCTGGGCGACGCCTACGCGCGCTCCGGCCGCAAGAAGCGGGCGCGGATGGCCTACAGCCAGGCGCTCGAGCTGGAGCCGGGCGACGCGAGCGTCGAGCAGAAGCTGGCGTCGACCGCCAGCGGGCGGGATCTACGCAAGATCCGCAAGCTGATCCTGGAGTACCCCGAGAGCGATGAGGCCTGGGGACGCGCCGGGGTGATGGCCTTCGAGGCCGGCTATGAGGTGCTCGCGGTGCAGTACCTCCAGCAGGCGCTCAGCCTGGATCCCATGGACGGGGAGTGGATGTACTACCTCTCCATGCTCATGGATTCCGAGCGCTTCATGGCGCTCTCCGAGGCGACCATGGACGCCTATCCCACCGACGACGAGCTGATCGGCGGGGTCGCCTGGATGCTCTGGGATCTCGAAGGCGGGGCCTGGCGAGAGCAGTCCTGCGCGGCCTTCGATCGGGCCCGGGGGGTCGACCCGAACGACGACGAGTGGCGCGACGCGGCGTCGATGTGCGCGCTGGAGGGCTACGGCGACGCGCCGTCCGGGCTGGCCATCGCGGACGCCTGCCTGGAGGTGGATGGTGCCGCGCTGGACCTGGCGCTGCTGGAGGATCCGATCGTGCTGAAGGCGGTGGCTGAGAGCCTGCTGTCCGGCGGCGCCCGGGAGCAGTCCCTGGCGGTCTATCGGCGGCTCCTCCGAGTCGCGCCCGGGGCGGAGGCCGCCCGCGCGGTGGCGCTGCTGGAGGGCGGTGAGGTGCTGGAGGTGCTGGAGGTGCTCGTGGCCGAGGCGCCCGATGACTGGCACCGGCAGCTCGCGCTGGGCGATCACCACGCGGCGCTGGGCGATCTGGAGGCCGCGGCGATGGCGTGGGGAGAGGCCGGCCGCTACGCGCCGGACGAGCCGGAGGTGCGGTCTCGGCTGGCGCTGCTGCCGCCTGGAGACAGCGCCGAGTAGCCGCGGCCGCTCGCTACGTGTTGTCCAGCCTTGTGCGGACCGCGAACGCCAGGGAGTGAGGGGTGAAGGGCTTCTGGAGGAGGCGCCCTTCTGACAGGAGGGCGTCGTGATCCGAGAGGTGATCGGCGGTGTAGCCAGACATGAACATCACCTTGAGCTCCGGCGTCGCCTCCTTGAAGAGCGCGGCGATCTCGGGGCCGCTGTGGTCGGGCATGATCACATCGCAGAGCAGCAGGTCCAGCTCGGAGGAGGTGGACACCATGGAGATGGCATCGGTGGCGGAGTCGGCCTGCAGGACGCGGTACCCCTCACGCTCCAGGATGCGCGCCGCGACGCGCCGGACGGCCGCGTCGTCCTCCACGATGAGGATGGTCTCCTTGCCCCTGGGGGGCGCGGTCAGCGCCGGTGGTGCCTCGGACTCCGCCTGACCGTCGGCGGCGGGGAAGTAGATCGTGAAGCGGGCGCCTTCGCCCGGCGCGCTCTTGACGTAGATGTAGCCGCCGCTCTGCTTGACGATGCCGTAGACAGTGGAGAGCCCCAGGCCGGTGCCTTCGCCGGTCCCCTTGGTCGTGAAGAAGGGCTCGAAGACCATCCGGGAGACCTCCGCGCTCATACCGACGCCCGTGTCCTCCACAATCAGCCGCACATACCGCCCCGGCTTCAGCCCCGCGTGGTGTCGGGGGGCGTCGTCTGAGAACGCCACGTCGGCCGTCTCGAGCGAGAGGACGCCGCCTGAGGGCATGGCGTGGCGAGCGTTGATGGTGAGGTTCATCAGGATCTGCTCGACCTGGCCCTGATCGAGCTTGACGCAAGAGAGCGCCGGGTCGAGCGCGCGGCGCAGCTCGATGTCCGCGCCGATGAGGCGGTGCAGCATCCTGGAGAACTCAGCGATGGTGTCGTTCAGGTTGAACACCTTCGGCTGGAGCTCCTGGCGGCGGCTGAAGGCCAGGAGCTGGCGCGTCAGGGACTCCGCTCGCTGGGTGGCGCTGATGATGTCGTTGAGATCCTCGCGGATGGGGTCGGACGCGTTCAGCGCGTCCCCCATGAAGCTGCAGCAGGTCAGGATCACCGTGAGCATGTTGTTGAAGTCATGGGAGATGCCGCCGGCGAGCCGCCCCACCATCTCCATGCGCTGTGACTGCCGCAGCTCGTCGGCGAGTCGCAGCTCCTCGCTGACATCTCGCGTCACCGCGACGTAGCCGCTGATGTCGCCCGAGAGTGATCGAACGGGCGAGACGCTGCCGTCCTCGACGGAGATGCTGCCGTCGCCGCGCACGCGCTGGAGGCGTCCGCTCCAGGCTCGCCCGCCTGAGACCGTCGACCAGACATCCGGATCACTCAGGATGTACGCGCTGGTTCCCAGCGCCTCGGCGCGCGCGATGCCGGTGCTCTGCTCGAACGCCGGGTTGACGTACGCGATGACACCCTGGGCGTTGGTGATGACGATGGCGTCGAAGGCCTGCTCCATGGCGGCGCTCAGGCGGCTCAGCTCGGCGACGTGGTCGCGCCGCTCGGTCACGTCCCGACAGAACGCCATGTTGTAGCGGTTGTCGATGTTCACCGCCTCGATGCCCATCCAGTAGCTGCTGCCGTCCGCTCGCAGCGCCCGGCGCTCCGCGCTCAGCGTCCCGTCGCTTATCAAGGAGGTGTGGCTGCGCATTGCCTGCTGGCGTGAGTCCGGGTGGAGGATGTCAGGGATGCTCATCGTCAGGAGCTGCTGCTCGGAGAAGCCAGTGAGGGCGGCGGCGGCGGTGTTGACCTTGGCAAACCGCCCCTTCAGATCAGTGATGAAGACGGCGTCCGGCGCGCTGTCGATGTAGGTGCGGAGGCGCTGCTCGCTCTCCCGGAGCGCGCGCTCCATCTCGACGCGGCGGGTCAGATCCAGGCCCGCGACGATGAAGAACCCGCCGCCGTCGCCTCGCGTGAGGTGCGAGGCGGACCAGGCGATCCGGCGAGGCCCCGACGCCCCCTGGAGGGTGCTCTCCAGCGCGACCGGGAAGCGGTCGTGGTGGGTGTCAGTGAGGAGCCGGGCGAGCTCGTCGCGGTCCTCGCTGCTCGACAGCAGCTCCCAGAGTCGCCGTCCGCTGAGCGCGTCGTCGGTCTGGCCGGTGGTCCGCTTGAAGGCGTCGTTGCAGCGCGTGATGCGCCCTTCCGGATCCAGCACGATGATGAGCGCTCCCGCGGTCTGGAAGACCGCCTCGGCGAAGGCGCGCTCACGCTCCAGCCTCGCGTTGGCGAGGTACTCGTCGGTGACGTCGCGGAAGACCAGCACCACCCCCGTGAGCGCCTCCCCCTCGTGAATGGGCGCCGCGCTGTCGGCGATGTGCCTCCGGGTGCCGTCTCGGGCGATCAGCACGGTGTGGTTGGCGAGCCCCACGATGGCTCCGGTCTCAAGGACCTTGTCGGTGGGGGTCGCTGCGGCCTCGGAGGTGCGGGCGTTGATGATTCGGAAGACCTCACCCAGGGGGCGCCCCAGCGCCGCGGACCGGTCCCAGCCGGTGAGCTGCTCCGCGACCGGGTTCATGCGCGTGACGACGCCGTCGGTGTCGGTCGAGATGGCCCCATCGCCGATGGAGTTCCAGATCGCCTTGAGGTGCGCCTCGCTGGCGCGGATCTCGCGCTCCCTCCTGCGGCGCTTGCGGATCTCCGTGTTCATGCGCTCGACCTGACTCGTGAGCACCCGGAACTGCGCCCCGGTCTCATGCTGGAGCGCAATCAGCGCCGGGCTCTCTCCGTCGCGGGGGCGGAGCAGGATGCCCCGGTAGGGGAAGGGGAGCTCGCCGCCGCCCGGCGCGACCAGCGTCAGGCGACCGACGACGGGAGCGCTCGTGCGCAGGCAGCCGCGGAGCGCCCGCGTGAGCTGGCTGGAGTCTCCCGCGGTGAGCTGCTCGAGCGGTGTGTCCTGGAGGGCCACGGCGTCGCGACCGAGGAGCTGGGAGGCGGCCATGTTGGCGAAGTGGATCCGCCCGTGCTCGTCCAGGAGGAGCACGGCCTCGCCGCGCAGGCGTGCCATCGCGATGCACTCGCGTGGGAGCTTCATTCGTCGTCGTCGCTGAAGTACTCTCGCCCCTCCACCTGATCGAGCTCATCGGAGAGCGTCAGGTGCACCTTTACCAGACATTCGGTGTCCCCGGCCGCGATGGTCTCTGCCAGCTCGACCTTCGCATAGCCCAGGTTCTGCGATGTGATTGTGCCGAAGACGTTGGAGGTCATCATGCACATCGAGCGCCGGTCGAGCACCTTGTCCCCAAAAGGGCAGGCGCGACAGCCCATGGTGATCTGCTCGTCGGTCTGTGTGATCAGGTAGAAGTCGCCGGCGATCCGGTGCTTCAGATCCAGCAGAGCCTCGGTCACCTGGGGGCGCGTGAGCTTGGAGGCCCCCAGCGCCTCTTTGTAGTGGGCTCCGATCTGATCGCCCATGGTCTGCCCCACCATGCTGATGAAGCCGATGGTGTGTTCCAGGCCGACCACATCCTCCAGCACCGAAGACAGCTCACGGATAAGTGACCGCATGAAGAGGTCTCGATCCAGGGGGACTTCGAGGGCGCTGAAGGTGGTGTGTGGGTCGTTCATGCTTCACTGCCTGGAGGGAGCATCAACTATGGCACGCCCACCACGTTGACCCCGAAGGTCATCTTGTTTTTGTTCTTCAGCGCGCCCATCATGGCGGAGAAGGGCTCGAAGCCGAAGTCCGTGGCCTTGGCGTTGAAGCCGCCCTGGGCGGTGAAGCTGGAGCCGTCCGCGGCGACCGTCATGTTCACCGTGATCGACTTCTTCTGGCCGCGGATGGACAGATCGCCGGTGACGGCGACCGCGCCGACGCCGGACGCGCCGCTGCAGCTCGTTGAGGTGAAGCTGATGAGCGCGTACTTCGAGAGGTAGAGCTGCCCCTTGCCCTGGAGCTTGCCCTTCACCTCGCCGCGCTGACTCTCGGACAGATCGCCCTCGTAGCCCACCATCCGCCGCAGGCTGGGGGCGTCCGGATCCAGGCCGCTGACCGGCACCTTGATGGACACCGCGCACTTGCTGGCGTCGTCGGCGTCCCAGGTGACCGTGCCCGACCAGCCGTAGGCGGCGACGATGTGATCGTGGGAGAGGCCCGCGCCGACGGTGTCGGGGTCTTTGAAGACCTGGACCCACAGGAGCCCCTGGCTGGGATCCAGGGTGTAGGTGGTGGCGCCAGCGGGGGGCTCCTCAGCGGCCGGCTCGTCGGGCTCCGCTGCGGGCTCCTCAGCGGCCGGCTCGTCGGGCTCCTCGGCGGCCGGCTCGTCGCTGTCCTTGCCGGGGGCATCGGCGACGGCGCCGTCCACAGGCGGCGTCGGCTCCACGGGGGCTGCCGCCTCGACGGGCGCTTCCTCCTCCACGGCGGGCGCTTCCTCCTCCTCGATGGCCTCTTCCTCCGCCGCGTCAGCCTCCGCGACGGCGGTCGGCGAGGGCCTGGGGCTCGGCGGCGGGGTCTGCTGGACTTGCGCCGGTCGCGGCTCCTCCGGCGGCTCGTTGGAGAACAGGCAGCCTGTCAGCGCGAGGGGCAGCAGCAGTGAGAGCATCGGCGTCCTCATTCGGAGATCATGTCCAGCTCGTAGGGCAGCTCGCAGAGGCCGTCCTCCGGCCAGCTCGTGACGTAGACGGCCACCGCCCAGTCATCTTCATCGATGTCCAGCCAGTCACCGCCGCGCTCGATGACCAGCTCCGTGGAGCCGATCTCCTGGGCCGCCAGCGTGGGTGAGCCGTTCAGATCCCACAGCTCCAGCACCCAGGTGGCGCTGGGGTCGAGATCGTAGGCGATGACGGTGATGTCAGCGTCGTCGAGGATGCCGTCGTCCACGTTGAAGTAGAACCAGTCCTCGTCGTAGGGGTCGTGGATCGTCAGGCCCGTCAGGTCGAAGGAGGAGTCCTCCCAGAACCAGGTGTCGTCCAGCTCGCCGAGGTCGGTGGCGGTCTCGATGGTGTCGTTGTCCGCGCCGCTGCTGATGTCGTAGGCGTCCCACCAGTCCTCGTTGATCAGCCCGTCGCAGTCCTGATCGAGCTCGTCGCAGATCTCCGGCGCCCCCGGGTAGGAGTACTCGTCGTAGTCGTCGCAGTCCTCGCCGCCGGCGGTCTCGGCGTCGTAGCCGTCGTAGTCGGCGTCGGTCAGGTCCGCGCCGTCGCAGTCCTGGTCCAGGCCGTCGTAGGGGGTGTCGGCCACGCCGGGGTTGTAGCCCGCGTCGTCATCGTCGCAGTCATCGCCGCCGACCACCTCGGCGTCGTAGCCGTCGCCGTCCACGTCGGTCAGGTCCGCGCCGTCGCAGTCCTGGTCCAGGCCATCGTAGGGAATGTCGGCCACGCCGGGGCTGTAGCTCGCGTCGTCGTCGTCGCAGTCGTCGTCGCAGGTGGAGTAGCCGTCACCGTCGAGATCATCGAGGTTCAGGGTCGCGTCGTCGTCGTCGCAGTCGTAGGCGGCGATGTGGCCGTCACCGTCGAGGTCGTCGTCGGGGGTGCCGGCGTCACAGTCGTTGTCGACGCCGTCGTAGGTCGTCTCGCCCGCGCTGGGGTTGATGTCCGCGTCGTCGTCGTCGCAGTCCTCGCCGCCGACCTCGGCCGCGTCGTAGCCGTCGCCGTCGACATCGGTAAGGTCCGCGCCGTCGCAGTCCTGGTCGATGCCGTCGTAGGCGATCTCTTCGGCGTCCGGGTTGATCGCGGGGTCGTCGTCTTCACAGTCCTCGCCGCCGACCTCGGTGGCCTCGAAGCCGTCGCCGTCGGCGTCGGTCAGATCGCCGTCCGCGCAGTCGTTGTCGACGCCGTCGTAGGGCTCCTCGTCAGCGCCAGGGTTCACCGCGCTGTCGTCGTCGTCACAGTCCGCGCCGCCGACCTCCTCGCTGGCGTAGCCGTCGCCGTCCACGTCGATCAGGTCCGCGCCGTCGCAGTCCTGGTCGATGCCGTCGTAGGCGATCTCTTCGGCGTCCGGGTTGATCGCGGGGTCGGTGTCGTCGCAGTCCTCGCCGCCGTCCGCGTCGGCGATGAAGCCGTCGCCGTCAGCGTCCGCGCCGCCCGAGCCGCCGCCTGTGTCGTCGCCGCCGCCATCGTCGGAGCCGCCATCAGAGCCGCCGCCGGTGTCATCGCCGCCGTCGTCACTGCCACCGCCGGTGTCATCACTACCGCCATCTGAGCCGCCATCTGAGCCTCCGCCGGTGTCGTCACCGCCGCCGTCCGTGCCGCCGTCGCTGCCTCCGCCGGTGTCGTCACCGCCGCCGTCGTCCGTGCCGCCGTCGGAGCCGCCGCCTGTGTCATCGCCGCCGTCGTCGGTGGTTCCATCATCCGTGCCGCCGCCGGAGTCGGTGGTGTCGGTGTCGTCGGTCGTGCCGGTGTCATCGGTCGCGCCGGTGTCATCGGTCGCGCCGGTGTCGTCGGTGGTGCCGTCATCGGTGGTGCCGTCATCGCCGGGGCTGGTCTCATCGACGGTGTCGTCGGTGACGTCGATGTCGCCTGTCTCCACGTCGTCGGACTTGTCTCGGCAGGCGGGCAGGATCAGGGCTAGGACGAGCAGCAGGCGCATGGAATCTCCCTCCAGGCCGCGCATGGTAGCACCGGTCAGGGGGGAATTGTTACGCGGTGTTACAGCCGCGCAATTCTTGGAGAAACGAGGGCTACATCAGAGGCGCAACCCAACAACGGAGTTCGCCATGTTGACCCTCCTGACCCTCCTGAGCAGCAACGCCGTCGCCGGCCCCGTCATGTACACCTACTGGGGCGGCGTGACCTACGACTGGGACTACCTGCTGAGCCGCTCTTCCCGAGGCTACTCCCAGTGCGTCTCGACCTGGGCTGACCTCGACGCCGCTAACTACAAGTCGGAGATCTCCGGCAACGACGGCGTCAGTGAGTACGGCGTGGGCTACGTCTACTCGGCGCTGCTCACCCCGCCCATCCAGGTGGATGTGTACGAGGCGGTCACTCACGCCTCGCTGGGCTCCGGCTCGGTGAGCAACACCAGCAGCGGCTGGGCCGAGTCCTACTCGGGCAACGTGGTCGATCTGGAGCCGGTGTTGATCGATCCCATCGACTGCACCGCGCCCATCTATCCGCGCTGGTTCATCGAGGTGACCACCACGACGGGCAGCTTCTTGACCTACCTCTTCCCGAGCTGATCGCGCGAGGTCGCCGGCGGCCTTGAGCATCTCCGTGAGCCAGGTCGCCGCCACTGTCCAAGCGTGGGACGCGCTCGAACCCTGAATCCCCGAGCTCCTCCCACTCCCTACTCCCCCGTTCCCGCGAACGCAGAGGATAGCGCTCCGAGCGCGCAGCGCGACAGCTCCGAGCGGCTCCAACCGCGCCGCACGGCGCGCGCCAACATCGAAAACGTATCGTTGAGGAACGCGACGTCCCAGCGCCTCACGCGAGAGGGTGTTGCGACGTCAGATGCCTCGCCGCAAGGCGACATCAGGAGGCAAGACCTTGCGAACACGTGGACGGTTTTCGACGGAGCCCAGATGCTGTTTTTCTGCGAACCCACTCTGTAAAACCGGCCAGGTTTCGCAATGGATGCAAACCCAGGTGGGCATGCCAGACGACTCGAGAGTCACTGCACAGGGGAGTGAAAGGCGACGACGACGAAGGAGGAGAACTTGCCTGAGAGGGGAAGCGCAGGTTCCCCTTTAGAGACAACGCTGGTTGGTAGCACCAGTAAGGTCAAAGTGGCTAAGACCCGCACTAACTCTCACGATCCATGCGGCAGCCGCACAACCACTAACCGTCACGATCCATGCGGCAGCCGAGCCCTCAGTGACCGTCACGATCCCTGCGGCAGCCGCGCTCCCAGTGACCTTCACGATCCAAGCGGCAGCCCAACCCCGCCCGGTCCAATCCCCACCAGCCCCATGCCCACCGGGCCCAGGTCCGCCGGACCGA
>Ga0316204_10006086_pt1 | contig 18989 bp, 17 predicted proteins | sample 6monrhotite_MG_2_FD_205661 | JGI IMG/M metagenome (GOLD analysis project Ga0316204, IMG submission 205661) | Microbial mat bacterial communities from mineral coupon in-situ incubated in ocean water Damariscotta River, Maine, United States -... | ecosystem: Environmental > Aquatic > Marine >...
GAAGAATGGGTTGAAGTAGGGTGTTTAAGTGATATTCCTAAATTGGGTGCGCGTGTCGTTAATGCCCCTGACGGCGACATTGCAGTTTTTCGCACCGCGGATGATAAGGTTTTTGCACTACGTGATGCTTGTCCTCATAAGGGTGGGCCACTATCACAAGGTATTGTTCATGGTAATCGCGTTTCTTGTCCGCTGCATGACTGGAAAATATTGCTTGACAGTGGTGATGCCGTGGCCCCTGATGTAGGTTGTGCTGCCAGCTATCCGACTAAGATGGATGGCGATACTATATTTTTATCATTAACACCGAATGAAGGTTGTCCTAACAAGGATTAACAGAGCAGGTACGTAAAGATGCTTTTTGGCCGTAAACAAAAAAACCCGATTAAGATCGCCGACAAAGGCGTTGTTGAGTGGAAATACACGACTTGTGGCTATTGTTCGACAGGTTGTTCCATTGAAGTGGGTCTTGATGATAAAGGTGCTGCGGTTGCTAGCCGTGGTGTCGCCGGTGCGGACGTTAACCGTGGTAAATTATGCCTGAAAGGTATTTTTGAACACGAATTATTTTACTCATCGAATCGTGGCCGTGTACCGCTTATGCGTGATAAACGGCATGATGAGTTTGAAGAAACCACATGGGATGCGGCACTGGATAAAACCGCCAATGAAATTAAACGTATCCAGGAAACCTATGGTCGTGATGCTTTTGCGGTAGTCTCTACTGGTCAGATTATGACAGAAGAGTTTTATACACTAGGTAAATTAACGCGCGGAGTATTGGGCACGAATAATTACGATGGCAACACCACCTTGTGTATGTCATCGGCAGTATCGGGTTACAAGCGTTCCTTTGGTTCTGATGGTCCTCCCGGTTGTTATGAGGATTTTGAGCATACTGAGTGTTTGTTGGCATTGGGTTCAAACTTGCCAGAACAGCACCCAATTATTTACTGGCGCTTAAAACAAGCTTTAGAAAAACGTAATTTTCCTGTTATCGTTGTTGACCCGCGTGTCACCATGTTTGCACAAATGGCTGATATTCATTTACCGATTACACCCGGCACGGATCTGGTTTTATTAAACTCGCTGGCCTATGTGATCATGGATGAAGGTCTTGAAGATCGCGCCTACATTGAAGCACATACCAATGGTGTAAAAGAATTTGAAGAACTCGTATCGGGATATGATCCCGTTACGGCCTCACGTATTTGTGGTATCGATGAAGACACTATCCGCAACGTTGCACGTATTTATGCAAAAGCGGGTGCGGCGATGACAATTTGGACCATGGGTATTAATCAAAGTACACATGGCTCAGATGGGGTAGTCGGCATTAATAACCTCAACCTGATTACTGGTAACATTGGCAAACCAGGCGGTACTAGTTTATCTATTACAGGCCAGTGTAATGCCATGGGCACACGTGAATGGTCTTCGTGTTCAGGCCTGCCCGGTTATCGAGCGTTAGAAAATCCACAAGATCGAAAGGAGATCGCTGAGTTCTGGGGCATAGATGAAGACTTCTTTCCGGAAAAACGTGGTCTATTCCAGACTGATATTTTCCCGGCGATTGAAACAGGCGAAATTAAAGGCATGTGGTTGATTGCGACCAACCCGATGACGTCGATGACCAATACCGCACGTATTCGTAAAATTCTTGATAAACTTGATTTTCTTGTTGTACAAGATGCCTACGCTGATGTTGAGACCAATGAATACAGTCACGTGTATTTCCCTGCAGGCATTTGGGCAGAGAAAGAAGGTTGTTTCACAAATACCGAACGCCGCGTTAACTTGATTCGCAATGTGCTACCACCGTATGAGCAATCAAAGTCGGATTTATGGATCTTTAATCAGATGGCGAAGCGTTTTGAAAATGGCACTAAGATAAACTTTCCTGAAACATCGGAAGGGGCCTTCGAAGAAATGCGCCAGTTGTCAAAAGGTCGCATGATGGATTACTCCGGTATGACCTATGACAAGATCGAACAACAGCGTGGTCTGCAATGGCCTTGTCGGGATGAAGAAGGCAAGGAAAATGGTAGCCAGCGTCTTTATACTGATGGCAAATTCCAGTATGAAGATGGCAAGGCCAAATTAATTCCTTTACCGTTTGTTGATAACAATGAAGTGCCTGATGATGACTATCCTTTCTGGATGAACAGTGGCCGTGTGGTTGAACATTTTCATACGCGTACGCGTACCGGTAAGGTTGGCAATCTTAATAAGTTTAGTCCAACGCCGTACATGGAGATGAATCCTGATTCAGCAAAAGACTTGGGAATTAAATCGGGTAGTTATGCGCGGCTGACATCACGTCGTGGTGATGCTGTTGTTATGGTGCAATTAACTCAGCGTGTACCACCTAATATGGTCTTCATACCGTTTCATTTTCATGAGTGTGTAAACCGAGTCACGCTTGGTTTGCTGGATCCACATTCACGCCAACCGGCATTTAAACAATGTGCTGTTAAAATTGAAGCTGCGGATGATCAAGATGCGGCGGCAGTGCGAAATGCAGCTGCCCGTACTTACTAAGAGATTGAGTGAATCATGTTTAAAGTAAGAAAAGATGAACCCGATTATGCCTTTGTACCAAAGGCAGATGGCCCTGATGAGAATCGCTATGGACAGGCGATTGATTTATCAAAACAACATAGCGACCTAACGGGTAAAAGCCTTAATATTAATGGCGACTCTTCAATTAGTGAAAACCCAGATCGTTATAAACAGCATGGATTCTATTTTAATGCAGATAATTGTATTTCATGTCATGCCTGTGAATCGGCCTGTAGTGAAAAAAATGATCTTGCACCGCATTTGGCATTTCGTTCAGTAGGTTACGTGGAAGGAGGGACATACCCTGATTATCATCGCCTTAATATTTCGATGGCCTGTAACCACTGTGATGATCCGGTTTGTTTAAAAGGTTGCCCAACACGTGCTTACACTAAGTTCGCGGAGTACGGTGCGGTACTTCAAGATCCGGACATTTGTTTTGGTTGCGGTTATTGCACATGGGTATGTCCGTATAATGCCCCACAACTTGATCCTGTCAAGGGTGAAGTAGAAAAATGTAATATGTGTGTTGATCGCTTGGAAGTGGGACTCAAGCCAGCCTGTGTATCGGCCTGTTTGGCCAGTGCGCTAGACTTTGGTGTAATTGAAACTACACCAGAGAATCGTGATCAACTCGAAGTTCAGATCCCCGGTTTCCCCTCACCAGAGATCACACACCCGAATATCCGTTTTGAGCAAAAGAAATCATTACCGCGTGAAATGACGCGTCCGGATGTTATGCCGCTTCGCTATGAACGTGATGAACAAGGCCAGGGTGAATATAAGACTAAGGTACGTGAACAAGCAGAGAAGAAAGAATGGAATTTGAGAAAACTTCGCTCACGTGAAGATCCATTGGTGCTGTTCACCTTGATATCGCAAATGGTCGTGGGTGCATTCCTGCTTATGTTTATTGGTCCGATGATTGGCCTTGAGCAGTTAACACCAGCGGCACATTCGACAACGTATTCGGCCTTGCTGTTTGGGCTACTCGGCATCGAAACCTATGCCTTGTTTATATCAACGATGCATTTAGGTAAACCGCATCGTTTCTATCGCGCTTTTAACAACTTGCGTTATTCGCCGGTGAGTCGTGAAGTGGCAAGCTTGGCTGTGTTTTATAACCTGCTTGGTGCATATGCTTTGCTAGTGACATTCGCATCAGTGTTTACTAATTGGTTAGGTTTGCCAACAGAACTTGTTACAATATTAACAAGCATTACAGGTTGGGCTGCCGTGGTAGCAGGGCCAGTGTCTCTATTCTTTATGCACAGTATTTATCGTATTAAGGCGCGTCCGTTCTGGAACCACTGGCAGGTACTGACTAGCTTTTATGGCAACATGTTTGCACTAGGTGGGTTGTTAGTCGGATTAGTTTATGGCAGCGTCCTGTTTGTACATGGGGAAGATTCGTCTGCATTATTAATAATCACGTTACAATTGATGTTAGGTGGTTTGGTGCTAGAAGCGCTGGGCTTATGGCGACATGCGGCCGATATGAATAAGCAGGGCGGAGAAGGTGCAGGTTCACACTATATGCAGCGCAGCGAATTTGGTAAGACGTATATTGCGCGGAATATCGGTATGTTCTTATCTATAGCATTTGTTGCAACCATGTTATTAGCCGTTCCAACAGGTGTTGTGAGCTTAATTAGCCTAATTGTTATTGCTATATTGATGTTAGCATCAGCGGTTATAGGGCGTGCATTATTTTACGTGCTCGTTATTCCTACCACGATGCCAGGTGCGTTTTTCTGGAAGAATAAAGGTTTCGAAGAACATGCGCGCGAAACCGGTTTGGCAAGCATGCCACAAGTTGGCGTCGTGCCCGATTCACACTAATTAAAGACGCATATGTTAAAACAACATAGTGGATTTTTAGATTTGTGAACTCAGATGTCGACTAGATGAGGTGTGTCCAATGAGCTATCTGCTGAGGATGAGCCTGCGCTGTCAGAGCATTCCCAGCCAATGTACTCAATATCGGTATATTTGAGGGATTCTAAAATAGTGATAATACGTTCAGTTAAGGCTCGTTCTTCTAAAACCACCTTGTCTTCCCCAACCAATTCATAAAAAACGTGTGTAACACCAATATCATCAACAAGGTGTCTTTCACTCGTTTCGTAACAATTAATATTTCGTTTATTTAATAGAGCAATATACTGTTTAAGTTCTTCATGGTTTGATGAGCAGAATTTATGCCAAATATGTCTTTCAGTTCCTGCGAAATGCGCAACAGGGCATTGCGTGAATTCACGCATAGCCTGTCGGTTGGCATTTATAATTAAACTCTTGTTATCACTGTTTATCGGCGTAAACATAATTCCTCAGTAAAATTTCAATCGTCTTCTGGGACACCTTGCCAAAGCATTTCATAACCAACTTCATAGGTCGCATCACAGAAGCTGCCTAGTTCTGAGAAATGCTTCTTAAAGAGCTCATCAGCATGTGATTTTTCATGTTGATCAAAAGAATTCCAATACGTAATAATAACGAGATCGCCCATGCTTTGCTTAACGCGTTTGTCGTCACTGTCATCATCGTTTAGAGTACCTTCATCTGATACAAAGCCGGCATTTTTATAAACCTGACCACCGATAAAGCCGCCATGGTCATCGCCATAATTGTTCTTAACGACATTACACATATTGCCGAGTACTAATTCGACATCTTCAACGGTAACGCCATCCTTTAGATCGACAACGTTAAAAAGCATGACACAGCCAAAGGGTATATTAATTGGATGAAACATATTATTTCCTTGAGAATTAATTAGTTTAAAAGATATTTTTACAATATAGCAATATCTGCGTTCTGAACCTAGTGATTACTGGTTAATAATGACTAGCCAATAGATATAATATGAAGCCATATTGACGAAAAACAAGGGTAACATTAAATAGGGCATGATCGATGAGCCGATTACACTAAAATGATTAGGTGGCGTATAAGCCTGAGAAAATGCAGGGTCTTTTTTGAGTAATATACGATTATTTTTATCCCTTTAGGATTCTCTTGAACTGTTTTCTTTGCACGAAAAGATGGAAAAGCAAGCTCTCCGTTGTAAAGAATTCCATCAACCGTACAGGAATAACTGACGAAATGATGTTTGAAATTAAATGAATGCCTTTCAATGCTTATTTGCTTTTTAACTTTGCATAACGGTTGAGATCAGCGGTAAATCTAGGCAGGCAAGGCTTTTGTTCTGCATGTGGAGTGGTTTGTTAGAGTTCTTTTTCATTAAGGGTCAAGACGGGTTTATTTTTCAGTGAGCAGAGCGCGCAAACTACTTAAGGTTGCACGTCCTTCTTCTTGGGCTTCTTCGGGATCTTGTTTTTCGCCTTCAAAGTGCAGCAGCTCTTGAGGGATTTCGTCGAGAAATCGACTCGGGGTACATTGAATCATTTCACCATAGCGTTTACGGCGCATGGCATAGCTGAATGACATGGTTTTTTGTGCGCGGGTAATACCTACGTAGGCGAGGCGACGTTCTTCTTCAATATTGTCTTCTTCAATACTCATGCGGTGAGGGAGCAGGTCTTCTTCCATGCCGACGAGGTACACGTGCGGGAATTCGAGTCCTTTTGCTGCATGCAGTGTCATGAGATGAACATGGTCGCCGTCTTGTTCGTCATCTCGATCAAGTATATCGAGCAGGGTAAGGCGACTCACAATATCGCCTAATTCGGCATCACTGGATTTGTTTGATAGACGTTCAATCCAGGAGATGAGTTCGTCGACATTTTCCATTTTACGTTTGGCAATTTTTTCATCGGGATAACTGTCGAGCAACCATTGCGGGTAATCAATATCACTGACGAGGCTTTTAACAACAAAGGTTGGCGCATTATTTTCGGCTGAATGAACCTGGCCATCGAGCCATTCACAAAAGCCCTGGATACGGCTGACGGCACGGTTCGGCAGGGCGTTGACAATCGATGGATCATGCATTGCAGCGAACAGGCTTGATTTAGTACCAGCGGCAAAGGCGACGAGTTTTTCTAATGTACCAGGGCCTATTTCTCGGCGTGGTGTGTTAATAATGCGCAGCATGGCATTGTCATCATCCGGATTGGTGATGACGCGCAGGTAACACATGATGTCTTTGATCTCGGTGTAGGCGAAGAACGACGTGCCGCCACTCAAGTAATAGGGGATATTATATTCACGTAGTGCGCGTTCAAATAATCGCGATTGGTGATTGCCGCGATACAAGATCGCATAATCTCTGTGTGCAGTACGGTGTTTGAATTTATGATGCAGTAAACGTGTAGTGACTTTTTCTGCTTCTTGTTCTTCGTTGGCGGCGCGGATCACTTGTAGTGATTCACCAAAGCCCAATTCACTCCACAGTGCCTTTTCAAATACGTGTGGATTATTGGCGATAACACTGTTTGCCGCTTGTAGAATGCCACCCATGGAACGGTAGTTTTGTTCGAGTTTAATAATTTTTAGATTTTGGTAGTCTTCGGCGAGTAGGTTCATGTTTTCCGGTTGTGCACCACGCCATGCATAAATAGATTGGTCATCATCGCCGACCACGGTTAAGCAGCCGCGATCTCCCACTAAGAGTTTAACCAGTTCGTATTGCGTTCTGTTGGTGTCTTGATATTCATCCACTAAAAGATATTGTATTTTTGCACGCCAGCGATTAAGCACATCAAAGTTTTTGTTTAATAACTGTACCGGAATCAGCAATAGATCATCAAAGTCGATGGCATTACAGGCATGTAGGTGTCGATCATAGGCTTCATAAATTTCCGCCATGCGTGCCTGTAATTGATCTTCAGCGGTTGCCATGGCTTGTTTATGGCTTGTGCAGGCCGACTTCCACTTTGATATTTGATTTCTGACTAGGCGTAGTCGTTCATCCGTTTCACCTCGGGCGAGTTCATTGATCACGGCCATGCTGTCGGTGTCATCGTATATTGAGAAGCCTTTACGCAAACCCAATGTTTCGAGTTCATCACGAATAATGTTTAGCCCAAGGGTGTGGAAAGTACTTATACGTAGGCCTTTGCTGATATTTTTATCCAGCATCTCACTAATACGCGAGCGCATTTCACGTGCGGCCTTGTTGGTAAAGGTTACCGCCGCAATATAGCGGGGCTCGATGCCATGTGTGGTAATTAATTCAGCAATTTTAGTGGTAATAACACGTGTTTTACCGCTACCGGCACCGGCAATGACGAGTAGGGGGCCTTGACGATAATGTACGGCTTCACGTTGGCTTGGGTTAAGCAATGATAATGACATGGCGTTGGCTAACATCCTGATATTGAAGTATTATTTACACAGGACTACTGTTTACAGCGGATACCATGATACCCTCTATGATACATAAAAATTATCACTCATACAGCCAAAACTATGTCTGAAGATACGCACCAACGCATCGCCGCTTTGTTCCAGGACTATCGTGAAAGCTTGCCCGCATTATTGCTTGAGCTGGAACAGTCATGGGCGACGTTGCAAAAGTCTTGGGATGCAGGCGTAGCGGCTGATTTTGACCGTAAGGTGCATGGTTTAGCGGGCTCAGCGGCGACCTTTGATCTTGAGGAAATAGGTGCCGTGGCAAGAGAGCTAGAATACTGCTTTAAGCCAGTGTTTGACATGGAATATGACACGAGTCATTCGTGCTGGTTGGAATCGAGCAAGTTGTTTGCGACGTTAAAAGAGCTGATTGAATCCTGCCAGCGTTAATTAGTTAGGTACAACATCAACCTTGATGTGGAGTTGCGAGTCGACTTGACTGCTGCGGCGCGTTGAATGGACTATCCCCGACGTAGTCTGACTAGACTGCTGAGTTACACCCCCAATACTAATCCATTCACCTATCCGCCCACGTAAGGTTGTACCTGTATGTTGCGTATTGAATGTCTGCCTACCGTGGCGATCAATGCTGGTGCGGTTTTGTAGTACATCTAAATTGACAAATTCCCCAGAGAGTCGGGGCACAACATAAAAGCCACTGCTGGCATTTTTATATTGTACTGAACTACTTTTATTACCGAACTGATCAACGCTGCGCTGACCAACGGGAACCAGTTTTCCTGTTTGGATAAAGGCCTGACGACCTTCGATAACATTAATGCGCCGAATCGAATCATCATTAATAGAACGACGTGTTTCATGTAGACGCACGCTGGCTGGGCCACCGCCATTAACCGATGCCTCTACATCACCGGATTTAACGGTTCCTGATGCGCTGATTCTATTTCTATTAAGTGTCTTGCCACCACCATGACGCAAGCTGATGGTAAGTTGCTTTGGTGGGCTATCTATTTGCCGAATAACTTCATGAGCTTGAGCAATATCTTTTTCTGAACCACGAATAATTAATTTGTAACCTTGAGAGCTGAGTCCGACACCAGGTTCAAGTAGTGGTTTAATAATAGAAATAATTTCGTCTGCGCTACGCCCATGCAATTGAATAACTTCAATGCGCTCTGCGGCAAAGCTTGTGAATGAAAATAGTAAAAGAGAAACAGTGAGTATAAGTCGATTGATTTTAAACTTAGTCATGACTTTCACCTGCGTTGCTTAGAGACTTAATCTACGAAGATTGGGATCGAGATCGGCTTCATCCCACATGGCAGTAAAGGCTTTACCGGTTTCTCTTAATTGACGTGCTGCCGAAAAATCAACGTCGGCGTTGTATTTGTCGGCAAAGGGGCGGCGAATCCATGCCGTGGAATCAACTATAAGCCATGCTTCGTTAAATTCCTTAAAACGCTTGCCTTGAATGCGAATATCAATAAAGGATGTCAGTCTGCGCGCGAGCTCAACCAGTCGATGGCCGTGTTTAATTACATTCTCGCTGTCTTGTATGAGTATGCGTATTTTTGCTTTCGGGCCACTTGTTGCAAGTTGTTTAACGGCCGCAGTAAATTCTTCGTTATCGTAAATTTTATGGTCGAGATCGCGGCTAACAATATCGAGAGAATGATGTGCTTGTGTCACCAGCGCAATACTCGCAATGCGATTTTTTTCGGCGCTGTCCAGCTTTAGCGCGACTGATTCGCCGATTTGGCTAACGCCTAATAGATTGTCGATTTCATCATTCATGATATATCCAGCACCATTTTATAATGAGGTATACCAGCATCTGGGAATTCGTCACCCACTGCGACGAATCCGTAGCGTTGGTAAAATCCTATGGCTTTAGTTTGTGCGTTCAGCTTAATTTGTTCGACACCAAGAAAACCGGCTTGTTCCAGCAGCGTTTCGAGCATTAATGAGCCAATGCCTTGTTGTCGATATGGTTTTAGTACGGCCATACGACCAATGTGTGCCGTATCTTGTGTTGTATGCATTCTCGCTGTGGCAACAGCGTTTATTCTGTCACCTGAAACCAGCAAATGCAGGCATTCTGCATCGAGCTCATCCCATTCTAAATCGATAGGGACATGTTGTTCAATAATAAAGACTTGTTGCCGTACTGCCTTTATTGCCTCTTGTTCATTAAGTTTAGACCAATCGGCAATTTTAACATGCCAACTAGTCGTCATTATCTTCATCATTTTCAAATTCGAGCAAACCGATTTCGTACCAGGCCGACAATAAAGCAAGACATTGCGGGTTCGCAAGCCAGTCGGATAGATCGTTCGCGGTAAATTGACGGTGGTTACAAATATGTTTGGCGATGGATGCATTTGCACCAGTGAGATTAATAGCGCTGCTATCGATATAGATATCAGTGCTGTCAGCATTTTCTATGTAAGCAAAACGACTGGCGGCGTTACGGCGTAGAACTTCACCTTGTTGAATATGTTGCAAGAGTTCTTCCGAGTCTGTTTCTGGTTCGATGGGAATGTTATCAAGCGTATGCAGCGTACTGGTAATGAACTGACCAAACCATTGCTTGATGCCTGCTTCATCACTAGGGATGTTTTTAATTAACTCGGAAACAGTGTTAATAGCATCGGCGGTTATTTCGCCGCAGTTATTATTGGCGATGTTTAGCGCGGGATCGCGATAGCGATGTTCCGCTTCGTTATTCTGTTTTAAGGTGAGTTGATCAATGTAATCGCCGAGCAACTCGAGCTGGGTTGGTGCGCGCAGTCCAATGGAGTAGGTCATGCAAGGTTGATCACTCACACCGAAATGTTGCACGCCTGGCGGCAAGTAAAGCATGTCACCAGGCTGTAATAAAAATTCCTGTTCGGCCTTAAAGTTTTTCAGAATTTTAAGATCAATGTCGGCAATTAATTCTTCATCATCTTTTGCACTACTGATCTGCCAATGACGAGTCCCCATTCCTTGTAATAAGAACACGTCATATTGATCGGTATGCGGGCCAACGCCACCATGTGGGGCGGCATAACTTGCCATGATGTCATCAATGCGCCATGCGGGTAAAAAGGCAAAGGCTTCGAGTAATAAATCCAGTTCGGAAATATGTTTATTTAAATCTTGCACCAACACAGTCCAGTGTGTTTCTGGCAGCGATGTAAAGTCTTCCTCAACAAAAGGATTCTGTCGTACTTGCCAATCATTATTGCCGTTATCAAGAATAATGCGCGCGGCGATCTCATCTTCACAGGCAAGGCCGGCAAGTTCTTCAGGCTCTAATGGATCTTGGAAGCCAGTTAATGCAGCAGGAATATGCAGCGGTTTTTTTTGCCAGTAGTCGCGTAGAAATTCAGTCTGGCTCATGCCTTTTGGAAAAGTCAGTGTGATTGGCATGGCGATAATCCGTTAACCTTGAACGACAGGCAAAATAAACCCGAACTGCTGGGGTGGGGGATGCAGTCCGGGTGGGGTGGGTGCAATCGATGGTAACGAGTGGGGTAGGAAGGAGTCACACATCGTTTGCTGCCTGATGAACACTATCCCGAATACCTCGGTCTAACACTGTGCGCTGGTTCACAAAATGGCTCATTGGCTAAATTAGAGTTTTTCCGCCTGTTCGATGGCATTACCTATATAAGTGGCTGGGCTAAGTGCTTTTAGACGTGTCTTCTCATCATCGGGGATTTCCAATGAGTCAATAAATACCGCTAAAGAAGCCGCATCAATGCGTTTGCCACGCGTCAGTTCTTTTAGCTTTTCATATGGTTTTTCAATAGCATAGCGGCGCATGACGGTCTGAATTGGCTCAGCTAATACTTCCCAATTGTCGTTCAGATCTGCATCCATTTTTTCAGCGGAAGGATCTAACTTACTGATGCCTTTCAGGGTCGATTGAAAGGCGATTAGGCTGTGCGCAATACCGACACCGAGGTTACGCAATACAGTCGAGTCAGTGAGGTCACGTTGCCAGCGCGAAATCGGCAATTTGCTCGAAAGGTGTCCCAAAATCGCATTGGCAATACCAATATTACCTTCAGAGTTCTCGAAATCGATAGGATTGACCTTGTGCGGCATGGTCGATGAACCGACTTCACCGGCAATGGTTTTTTGTTTGAAGTAACCAATCGAGATGTAGCTCCAGATATCACGATCAAAATCGAGCACGATAGTATTAAAGCGCGCCAGAGCATCAAAATACTCGGCAATGTAGTCGTGTGGCTCAATTTGGGTTGTGTACGGGTTCCAGTCCAGGCCAAGACCTTCCACAAATCCTTTAGCAAATTTGCTCCAGTCAATGTCCGGGTAGGCACTGAGGTGGGCATTATAGTTACCCACGGCACCATTCACCTTGCCCAACAGCTCGATCTTGGAGAGCTGTTGACGTTGTCTCTGTAGACGTGCAGCGACATTGGCCATTTCTTTGCCCAGGGTAGAAGGTGAAGCAGGTTGACCATGGGTACGACAAAGCATCGGTTGTGTCGCGTTGTCGTGAGCAAGTGCGGTAATGGCTTCAATAAGCTCATCCATCATTGGCAGCAGCACATCGTCGCGTGCGGCGCCCAGCATAAGCGCATGTGAAAGGTTGTTAATGTCTTCTGAGGTGCAGGCAAAGTGCAGGAATTCATTAACCGCATGTAGCTCAGCGTTGTCAGCAATCTTTTCTTTTAGAAAGTATTCAACCGCCTTCACATCATGATTGGTGGTGCGCTCAATATCTTTTACGCGTTGCGCATCCGCTTCACTAAAATCACTCACAATGGCGTTTAATACCGCATTGGCGTCACTACTTAATGTTGCTACTTCACTGATTTCGCCATGTTCAGCAAGGGCTTGTAACCAACGGACTTCAACCAACACACGATGACGAATTAGGCCATATTCGCTGCAAATGTTGCGTAATACGCTGGTTTTACTGCCATAACGGCCATCAATAGGAGAAATTGCGGTAAGTGAAGAAAGTTGCATGTTGCGTATCCGGTTCTTAAATTATAGATAGGCGGAGATTGTGCCATAAAACGATCAATTCAGGCACTATAAGCATGTAAAAAGAATTTATTTTGCCAAGATTAACACTTCTGGCTTTAGTTTTTTGCCCCCGATTGGAGCCATTGCTGCATGAGTACTTTTATTTGAGATTGGTATTTCAGTCCTTCTATTTCACATTTAGCGCGAAATATTGATAAAAGGTCTTCCTGAACTTTCATGCTTATTAATTTTGATTTGATCGGCGTTGTTTTTAATGAATTGCTTTGCAGTAAGCGAAATTGTTCCAGGTAGGCAAGCACTTGTTCAGGCGTTGCTTTCCTTGACTGTGCTAGGTAGTCATCATTGAAGTATTGAACGGGTCTCATTGGAGTTTCTCCAGCGCGCGAATATCCTCTAGATCTTGAGGACGTCCAGAGGTTTTTTTCATTTTGATTAACTCATCGATTGTTGCAATATTAATTGTCATGCCATCAGCTGATAATGTTTCTTTTTTCATCTTGTTTGCATCATGCGTAATGATGATGTCGATTAATTCAAGCGGGTTATTGTTGTTGATGAATGACCATGCGATGAGGTTGCGGTTGTTAATGTATTCATCGCGAAACTGAAATACTTCTTTGGCAGAAACAGGTAATCGTGGTGTTAAACCAATGCCAGTTAAGGCTTTTTCGAGCATTTGGTATTGTTGTTCTTCGAGGGCAATGACAAAGTCCAGATCGACTGTGCCTCGAACCGCACCGTGCAGGGCGACAGCATATCCGCCTACTAATGCGTAGTTAATGTCGGCTTTATTTAGTGCGTCGATGACTGTTTTGATAAACATATGCAAAAGTATATACCGGTATATACTTAATGTGAAATTATAGAGTGGTTAAAAGCCAAATAAAAGCCCCGCAAGCGGGGCTGAGTCAATCTGGGTAGTGCTTCGTTATTGTTATGTTATGTTCCAGTCTGCACCGCAGGACTGAGTATTAGCGCTAAGGAGTGTCAATTGATGCTTTTTAGCTGAATCGCGACGTTCTTTACGTTGATTGGCAAGCCACGCATTCGTTGCCGCGATACGATTCTTCACTAATTCATGGCGTTTGCTTACTAAGGAGCTTGGTTTCGCGACTTCTTGAGCAATAACTTGTTTCTCTGTGTCAGCCTGAACCGCTGGGGCAGGTTCACTTGTGGGGCTCATGACAATGCCAAGACTGAAAAACAATGCGATAGTGGTGTCCATATTCTTCTCCAAAGCAGCGTAAATAGGCTTTTATTGGGCCTCATTCTGTCAGGCTTTTCCGTGACGACGTTCACGATTGGGTGATACCGCCTGACATTTACTGTATATTTAAAAAATCTCTTTATTTAGTTATAGTTACAAGTTCTTTATAAAGCAAATTATTATTATAATTTTATAAGTTATTTTATAAATGACCATATACTTACTCAAAAATAGCCGAAATCAGCACTATTACCAGTGTGATTAAATGGTTTTTTGTAATTTGGCGTGTGTGAAGGCGTCTGAAACGGTAGAATAGCCGACGGCCTATCGGTCAGTGAAACCAAAATCGCCTAATACAGGCAAGAAGGAGTGAACGTGCTAGAGCAATACCGTCAACATGTCAGTGAACGAGCTGAACAAGGTCTACCCCCATTAGCGTTGGATGCCTACCAAACGGCAGATTTGATTGAGTTATTAAAAAATCCGCCTGCTGGTGAAGAAGACGCGCTGCTCGAATTATTCGTTCATCGAATTCCACCGGGTGTTGATCAGGCCGCTTATGTTAAGGCCGGCTTTTTAACCGCAATCACCAAGGCTGAAGCAACATCTCCATTGATTGATGCTTCACGCGCTGCTGAGTTATTAGGCACGATGTTCGGCGGTTACAATATAACCACATTGATTGAATTGCTCGATAATGATGAGCTCGCACCTATTGCTGTTAAGGCACTGTCTAAAACCTTGCTGGTTTTTGATGCTTACCATGATGTGATGGAAAAAGCGGCTTCAAATAGCTATGCCAAACAGGTTGTTGATGCCTGGGCGGAAGCCGAATGGTTTACAAGTCGTGAGCCATTAGTTGAATCAATGACGGTGACTGTCTTTAAAGTTGACGGTGAAACCAATACCGATGATTTGTCTCCTGCCTCTGAAGCATGGAGCCGCCCGGATATTCCCTTGCACGCGAAAGCCATGTTAATTAATTGCATGCCAAATGCCTTGGCCGTGATTGATGAATTAAAAGAGAAAGGTCATCCGCTTGCTTATGTTGGTGATGTGGTTGGTACCGGTTCTTCCCGTAAGTCGGCAATCAATTCCGTACTGTGGCATATGGGAAATGATATTCCTTACGTACCCAACAAACGTCAGGGTGGTGTAATTCTTGGTGGCAATATTGCCCCCATTTTCTTTAACACCGCAGAAGATTCAGGTGCATTACCAATCGAATGTGATGTAACAGGTTTACAAACCGGTGATGTGATTACTATTTACCCATACAAGGGTGAAATACATAATGAAGCGGGCGAGGTGGTTAGTACCTTTACGCTTACACCCATAACGATGCCCGACGAGGTGCGTGCTGGTGGTCGCATACCATTAATTATTGGTCGTACACTCACCGATAAAACGCGACTAGATCTTGGTCTAGCTGCATCAGAATTATTTACGCGCCCAATTGCACCGGTAGACACTGGCAAGGGTTTTACTTTAGCTCAGAAAATGGTCGGCCTTGCTTGTGGCGTTGAGGGTGTTCGCCCTGGTACATATTGTGAACCGCGTATGACAACCGTTGGCTCGCAAGATACAACCGGAGCCATGACACGTGATGAATTGAAAGAGTTGGCGTGTTTGGGTTTTTCTGCTGATCTGGTTATGCAGAGTTTTTGTCATACCGCCGCCTATCCAAAGCCGGTTGATATTACCTTACAACATCAGCTGCCTGAATTTATTCAAACCCGTGGTGGCGTATCACTTCGTCCTGGTGACGGTATTATTCATTCGTGGCTTAACCGTATGATTCTTCCCGATACGGTGGGTACCGGTGGTGATTCTCATACACGTTTCCCATTAGGCATTAGTTTTCCAGCCGGTTCTGGTTTGGTTGCCTTTGGTGCAGCTTTAGGTGTGATGCCATTGGATATGCCTGAATCCGTGTTGGTGCGTTTTAAAGGTGAAATGCAGCCGGGAATCACATTGCGTGATTTGGTTAATGCGATTCCTTATGTGGCGATTCAAAAAGGTTTGTTAACGGTTGAAAAGAAAAATAAGAAAAATATATTTTCTGGCCGCATTCTTGAAATTGAAGGGCTACCTGATCTTAAAGTGGAACAAGCATTTGAATTATCTGATGCATCAGCTGAACGTTCAGCAGGTGGCTGTACTGTGCATCTAAATAAAGAACCGATTTGCGAATACCTTGAATCGAATGTGACTCTGTTGAAATGGATGCTGGCAGAAGGTTATGGCGATGCACGCACAATTCAACGTCGTATCAATGCAATGCAAGCTTGGCTAGATGATCCGCAATTATTAGCGCCTGATAGCGATGCCGAATATGCAGAGATTATTGAAATTGATTTGGCAACGATTACTGAACCTTTATTGGCATGCCCGAATGATCCGGATGATGTGAAATCATTATCAGAAGTGGGCGAGGTGAAGATTGATGAAGTCTTCATTGGTTCATGTATGACAAACATCGGTCATTATCGTGCGGCAGGTAAGGTCTTGGAAAAAGTGACCAATGTGCCTGTACGTTTGTGGATTGTGCCACCAACAAGAATGGATGCGCATCAATTATCGGAAGAAGGTTATTATTCTATATTTGGTCGTGCAGGAGCGCGTACTGAAACACCGGGCTGTTCATTGTGTATGGGTAATCAGGCGCGTGTTGCAGATGAAGCAGTAGTAATGTCAACTTCGACGCGTAATTTCCCTAACCGTTTAGGTAAAGATGCTGATGTTTATTTAGGTTCGGCAGAATTAGCCGCGGTGACAGCGGTGTTAGGAAAATTTCCAACACAGGAAGAATACATGGCGTATATGAAAGATCTTGCGCCAATGAGCGAGGAAGTTTATCGCTACCTTAACTTCCACGAAATCGCAGAATACACAGAAGCGGCCGCGGCCTCGACACCTGTGATGCTATCCTAAGATGTTTGAGTCAGGTGTAGAAACCTAGCTCAAACAAAGTAGGGTTGCGCCGTGCTATGCGAATCTTTGCTTAACCAACTAGCGTTTAAGGAAAGGCCGGCATAGTGGGTTCAGAACCTGCGTTTCCTGCTTCAGGATGATGGCGTTTCATTAGTTTCGCAATCTCAGACATACGAGACTTTGGAATATCAACAATAAATAGATATTCACCTTTCGCGATCGCATTTTCAAAGCCTTTAAGATGCGAGTTGTGTAATGAAATGCCAATCATGCTTGATGCCCAAGCGCCAAAGAAAGCACCAAATAGCGTAATGGCAAGAATGCTTGCACCACCTAATTGAATACCAAACGGCGTCATGACGACACCAATAAAGCTTAAAACCAAGCCGCTGGCGAAACCAACTACAAGCCCTCGTTCAAATGAAGGGACAAGATCTGATCTCTCAATAAACGTTGCTGCAGGAAGATTTTCTTTGCGGAGTTCTGATTCGTCCTTGCTAACAACATGGACATGATGGTCATCGATACGTGCAAGTAATAAGTCATGAAAAATGGCTTTCGCACTACTGATGTGTGGAGCTAGGAAATATAAACGTCTCATAATATTCTCCTTTTTTTATGTGTAAACATAACTGCAGAGAACTACTTTTCAACATCTCTATATGTGTACATACGAGCCTACTCTTATCAATATACATTGAAAAGAACTATAAAAATTTAGACTGTATTTTTGTGGATCAGTTCAGGTTTTTAAGGAGTTGTTTCGATTCATGTAGATAACGTTTTCGATAGAATAATAGCTGCCAGCGTGACCCGCCTGATTGGCGCCACAACACGGCTGCACGTACGGCTGCGAGTAATAAACTACGTATTTTATTGGTGTTTATAGGGTTGGTTAAGTGCATTTCCTCACCATTAACCATGATTTTAGGTTTAAGCACACTTAAAGTGTCAGAATAAACGCCGGCTAAGGAGGCAAGCACATTAGCGTGCAATAAAGAAAAATGCTCACTTTGTTCAGTTGTTTTTTCGATACCCGCAGAAATTTCATTAAGCGCGGCAGGGTTTTTGCTCAGTGTGTGTTCAAGTTGAATAACGCTGATAACCATGCGCATGACTTCGTTTCGTTCCCTGTTACCGGCATTGCTAAATAATTCGATACTGTACTTCAGTCCGGTGCGTAATTTATCACCTGCATTAAAAATATCTTCACAATCATCGGCATCAACAATGAGGATACTTTGGATTGATGCGGTTAAGGCGTTTGTTTCTACCATGCCCGTGGTGGCAACTTGTTGCACGCAACGACAGGCTTGAACGATGCCTGCAAAAGCGAGCACGCGATCTGAGTAAATGCTTTTCATCTAATTAAAACCTTTGGTAATTATCGCGCCGCCAAGACAGGCTTGACCATCATATAAAACCAGAGACTGCCCGGGGGTTATTGCTCGCTGTGGCTCATCAAATTCGACCAGTAAGGTATCGCCGTCTTGTGTGATGGAGCAAGCCTGATCGGGCTGGCGATAGCGTGTTTTTGCCATGCAATTCAGTTTGCCTTTAATTAATGCGTCAGGTGCATGGCCAGCGATCCAGTGAATATCATCAGCGAGTAAATATTTTTTATAGAGAAGAGGGTGCTCACCGCCTTGTACGACAATCAGCTGGTTATTCTCCATATCTTTTTGCGCAACAAACCACGGTTCACTGCTTGCATCATTACGCCCACCGATACCCAGACCTTGTCGCTGGCCAATGGTGTAATACATTAGGCCATTATGCTGACCGAGTTTCTTGCCTCCGTCAGTCATTATGTCGCCGGGTTGCGCAGGTAAAAAACGCGAAAGAAATTCTGTAAATTTTCTTTCACCAATAAAACAAATGCCAGTACTGTCTTTCTTGCGGCTATTGATGAAATTATTCTCTTCGGCAATCTTTCTCACCTCGTCTTTTGCAATGCCGCCAAGCGGAAACAGGGCGTGCGATAGTTGGTGTTGTCCTAGCA
>Ga0316204_10006088_pt1 | contig 18979 bp, 14 predicted proteins | sample 6monrhotite_MG_2_FD_205661 | JGI IMG/M metagenome (GOLD analysis project Ga0316204, IMG submission 205661) | Microbial mat bacterial communities from mineral coupon in-situ incubated in ocean water Damariscotta River, Maine, United States -... | ecosystem: Environmental > Aquatic > Marine >...
TATTACACGCCAATTTCATCTCCAGTTTATCTATTAGTCTAATTTGACCACCCATTTATGGCATAAGCACCATATACCAGACGAAATGCCGGTATATTTTATACGCTAATAATGCTCTTTTGGGTATAATGCAGCGCTTTAAAATATGCACTGGATTTACGTTCCAGCTCGCAGTACACAGGTAGAAATTATGTCACAAGTCGTTATCAGCGCCTTATATCACTTCGTGATTCTTGATAATTATAAAGAATTGCGCCAGCCTTTATTAGACCTCATGATTGAGCATGAAGTTAAAGGCACTCTTTTGTTAGCCCGTGAGGGCATTAATGGCACCATTGCAGGCAGCCAGAAATCCATTGATACGTTATTAAACTGGTTAAAATCAGATACTCGTCTGGCAGATTTACGCCACAAATCATCTTATGATGCGGATATGCCTTTTTATCGCACACGCGTAAAACTCAAGAAAGAAATTGTAACCATGGGCGTTGAGGGAATCGACCCGAATCATGTCGTAGGCACCTATGTAAAACCGGAAGACTGGAATGCATTAATTTCAGACCCGGATGTAACCCTGATTGATACACGTAATGCATATGAAACGTCTATTGGCTCATTTAAAAATGCTGTTGACCCGGTAACCGAAACATTTCGCGAATTTCCTCAGTACGTTAAACAAAACCTGCAGCCAGGAAAGCATAAAAAAGTCGCGATGTTTTGTACTGGCGGAATTCGCTGTGAGAAATCAACCGCTTATTTAAAAGAACAGGGTTTTGAAGAGGTTTATCATTTACAGGGCGGCATTTTAAAGTACCTTGAAAACGTGCCTCAAGAAGAATCGTTGTGGGAGGGTGAATGTTTCGTTTTTGATAATCGCGTTAGTGTTGATCACTCTCTTGAAAAAGGTAGTTATGATCAGTGTCATGCTTGTCGGCTACCTATTACTGACGATGATAAAAAAAGTGATAAGTTTATTCAGGGTGTAAGTTGCCATCATTGTTTCGATAAAAAAACCGACGCTCAGCGCAAACGGTTTAGCGAGAGAGAAAAACAGGTTCAGTTAGCTAAATCACGGGGTGAAGAACATATTGGCTCTGCTGCAGAAAAAGCCGGCATTGAAAATCGAAAAATAAAGTACAAAAGAAAACAAGCGCAAAGTCAGGCATGATATTTATAAATATATTATCACAACTTTAACGTTAATTTAGATACTGCGAGAATTTGCAGTTAGAAGAATTGGCGTTTATGAATTAACTGCCTGAAGATAAAATTGGCCCCGAAAACGGGGCCTAAATTTATACTACTAAATGAAATTTATAATTCTTCAGAATTACATGTTTTCATTAAACGGGTAATTCTATAACCAAGAACAGCAAAAACTGTTATTGAACCAATCACACCAAGAACTGCTAAAACTGCTGTTGAATCTACCATCTTAAATCTCTCTATACCTATAATATATTAGGGGGGGTGCCTCACGGCGGGGTGCAATTTAATAGATTTCTAATATTGATTCAACCCTATTTTTTAAGGGTTAATTGAAATAACGCAAGGCTAAACAATTTTATGTTCGTAATAAGCAGCGACTACCTGCCATAGAGCCCATTATAGCGGTCTCGTGAAGACATTTTTATTCCAGTACTTTATTCGCTTTATATTCACTTCTGCTCACATTTAACTTTTCACAGCCGCACGGTATCTACAAATGTTTAATTGGTCGCTTTTCACCTATCCAATGACTAATGCCATTACGTACGTTATAGACTTGAGTAAAGCCCATCTGTTCAACCAGCAGGCGAGCTAATGTACTGGTGCGATTACCGGTACGACATATTAAGATTACCGGATCGTTCTTATTCACAATAGTTGAGAAACGGTTAATAAAATCCGGGTTCATTCGTCCACTTGAATCTACAAAGGTTAGTAATTTACTGCCCTCGACTACACCTGTTTGTTTCCATTCGTCCAGGCGACGCACATCAAAAATGGGCACCTTCTGCTCAAGCATTGTTTTCAGCTGGTTGTTATCCAGATTGTTATATGGTGGTTCAGAGCAAGCAGTTAGTGTAATGCTCAGCAGAATGAGGCAAAAAAAACGAATAAACATAATTAAAATCTCAATAAGGTTAACTTGCTTAATGTTTCAATTTCGCAGAAACATAAGAGAGTAAGGAATAATTTTTAACGATTGGGTAATTGATGCAGCAGGATTTGTTTCAGTTCTTTGATTTCACTACGTAATGATTTCACTTCTTCATGTAAATCAGTTTCAATATGCTCCTGCGTTTGTTGTATAGCATCAACTGTATGCTGGTGTTCTGCTTCACTGTAATTTTGCATAGCACTGACAATAATTGCGATAAACAGATTCAGCATTGTGAAGGTAGCAACCATTATAAAGGGTACAAAAAAAGCCCAGGCATAAGGGAAGGTTTCCATAATGGGGCGAACTATACCCATAGACCAACTCTCTAAAGTCATTATTTGAAACAGGGTATAGAATGAGTTACCCAGCGTACCGAACCACTCTGGAAAAGCCGCACCAAAAATATTAGTGGCGATAACAGCGAACACATAATAAAAAACCATCAACATTAATGCGATTGAGCCTAATCCAGGAATTGCATTTAATAATGCACCCACTACCCTTCGCATAGATGGCACCATTGTGAGTAAACGCAATACACGAAGTACTCGTAAAGCACGTAATACAGCGAAAGGCCCGGAAGCGGGAATTAATGCAATAGCGACCACGAAAAAATCAAACAGGCTCCAGGGATCTCGCCAAAAAGTTCGACCATATACAACAATTCGTAGAGCGATTTCCACCACAAAAACACTGAGAATAAGTTGATCCAGTGCAAGTATGAACTGACCGGCCTGAGCCATTACAGTTTCTGAAGTTTCTAAGCCTAATAAAACTGCATTGATGAGAATCAGAATGATAATTCCATTCTGTACATAACGATTTTCAATGAATATTTGTAAACGAGAAAGTAACACTTTTATCAAACTTATTTTTCTGCCTGTTGTGTAACAAGTATTTTATCCAGTGGCAAACCTGTCAGACCATGAATGGTTCGCCATAAATAATAAAAAATGGCCATCATCATCAGCATAGAAGGAATAGCAATTACTGGATAACTCAACAAGGTCATCTGGCCAAGTTCTTCATTAAATGCGGCACTGCCACTTGGGCTAGTGACTATCCACTTGGCAAGAATATAATTCATTATTGATGAAAACAAAAAAGTACTGCTTAAAAGGTAAGTGGCATTTAATAAACGCGCCTCAAATGCAACACTATTATCTTGTTCGTGTAGTTTCTGTTGAATTTTTTCGACATTTAAAACCTTAGGGTTATACACCAGCGTTTTGATTAACGGGTAACGTGTACGAGTCGAAATTAATACAGCCACACCAATTAATCCTGGAATGGCTGCTTCTTTAACCGCAAGCCATTGTGTATCAAGTTCTAGCAGGCCTATGCCGCCGGTTAATACCACGCTAATTAAACCGAGTAGAGCAATAAAATTAAATTTTCTGTATTTGAATAATTCAAATAAACCCCAGCCTAAAGGAAATGCGAGTGCAACTATTAGTGCTCCGCTCGCACCTAGATTTTCAGCATCACTTAGTTTCATCAGAATGAAAGATGGAATAAGAATACTCACCAATAAGTCGATCATTGGACGAGGTTTATGTGCCGGCGAAGATTCTTCCGTTTTTGTTGGGTTACTCATAAATACATAATTACTTTATTTGTGGTTAATAATTTTTATCAAAAAACATCTTGTTAACAATATTATGATAGACGATTCATTGCACGTTTCTCCAGTGCTTCAATTCTGGATTCAATAGGCGGGTGCGATGAGAACAATGCCATGATGCCATTTTTATCATTGATGCCAAATGCGGCCATTTGTTCTGGCAACGCCTCGGGCTCAACCTGACCTAAACGTTTTAGTGCACCAATCATATTTTTATGGCCTGCTAAATCGGCACCACCGGTATCTGCAATATATTCTCGTTGTCTTGAAAAATACATAACAATGGTTGATGCGAGTATGGATAAAACAACCTGAGATACCAATACTGTTACAAAGTAACCAATACCATGACCCTGATTATTTTTTAAGATCACACGATCAACAACATGCCCTATTATTCTGGATAAGAACACAACAAAAGTATTCACTACACCTTGAATCAAAGTCAACGTCACCATATCACCATTGGCAACATGACTCATTTCATGACCAACCACGGCTTCAACTTCACCTTGTGACATATTGTCAAGCAAGCCTTGAGACACCGCTACTAAGGCATTATTTTTACTCGCTCCTGTAGCAAAAGCGTTCATTGCTGGTGATGGAAATATAGCGACTTCAGGCATTTTTATGCCAACGATTTCAGCCTGTTTTTCAACAGTTCTCATTAACCACTTTTCTATATTAGACGTTGGATTGGTAATGACTACCGCACCTGTCATTCGTTTTGCCATCCATTTAGATATCAGCAAAGAAATAAATGAGCCACCAAAACCAATCACACCTGAAAGTATAACTAATGCCTGAATATTAAGATCTGAGCCATTCTCTGCTAATATGCTGTCAACGCCTAATAGTCGCAGAGTGATACTCAACACGACCATAATGGCAACATTGGTCATAATAAATAACATAATTCGTTTCATTGCTTTACCTGTATCAGTGTATTAAATAAGTTTTTACCCAGGCTAGGCTAGTCTAGTCTATGCCTGAATTTTTAAAGTTTATATCTGGATTACCGTTAGACTCATTGCCGTTTATGCGATGTGAAGCACTTTATTAATGGCTGGAAGCATTGTTTGTGCTCACATCATCCCGTTTATAGTAAATATGTTCATTTTCGCATTTTACAATGGCTTCTTCTAAATCCATTATCAATTTACATCTCTCTCGGTGAGGCTGGGATAGAGTGATTGTTAGAGTAAGCTTATTTAACACTATATAAAAGTCGAATATTATCAATCTATTGTTCGTTTTTTTCGAAGTAATATTAAGGCTATGACTTTAATCTGCAAAAGCGTGGCTCTGATAACCCATATCTTTTTTCTGAAATGCTCTATATTTCAGCCTGTTACATGCACTGTTCATTACATGCCATCTTTATAGTTTAAGAGCCGAATAATGTGCACAGCGGTTGAGACCACAGATAAAAGCAGCCATTGAAACACCTAATATTTTAGTAATAAATACGTGCTTTTGAGAACTAGCTTTCTCTCAAAGGCGATTTTAAGAACATCTTCTTTTGATAAAAACTGAAAGTAATTCATTCAAACAGGCAGCTTATGATGTCGAAAGTACACCATTATTATTAGAAGAGAGAAAACTAAAATCATTACCTTGCATTAGTTTTCGACTCTATTTTTCAGAATAAAAAAATTGCAACGAAGCAATTTATTCAACTGTAACTGATTTAGCCAGATTCCTTGGCTGGTCTACATCTGTTCCCTTACGTACTGCTACAAAATATGAAAATAGTTGCATAGGAATAGCGTACAAAATAGGTGCAACTTCTGGCTCTACTGCTGGCACCGTCATCACATGACACATGTCACCCATATCACTCATATCCAGTCGTTCATCAGCAAACAGATATACTTCGCCACTTCGTGCTATTACTTCCATTAAGTTCGACTTTAGTTTGTCTTCCATACCATCTTTTGGTGCGACGGCAATAATTGGCATTTCAGGGTCAACCAATGCCAAAGGGCCGTGCTTCAATTCACCTGCAGCATAAGCTTCGGCATGTATATATGAAATTTCTTTCAACTTTAATGCACCTTCCATTGCTATTGGATACTGCACTCCGCGACCCAGAAAAATTGAATTTAGAGTATCTTTAAATTCATCTGCCCAGTCTTCAATATGGTTACATTCAAGAACTTTCTCAATAATTGCTGGAAGCCCCATTAAGTCGTTTATTAACTGAGTTTCCTTGGCTTCGCTTAAACCATGCCGCTTACCTAAAGCCAGCGTCATTAACATTAAACCAACCAGTTGCGTAGTGAAGGCTTTGGTTGAAGCAACGCCAATTTCCGGGCCAGCTCGTGTCATTAATACCAATTTTGATTCACGTACCAAGGAGCTCTCAGGCACATTACAAATTGCTAGTGAGTGTTCTGATTTTTCCTGAAGACTACGTAATGCAGCCAGCGTATCTGCTGTTTCACCTGACTGAGAGATTGTAACGATTAAAGTGTCATCTGATACGACCGGGTCTCTATAACGAAATTCTGAAGCTACCTCTACATTACAGGGTATACCCGCCAAAGACTCTAACCAGTAACGCGCCACCATGCCGGCATGAAACGATGTTCCGCAGGCAATAATCTGCACCCGTTTTACATTATCAAAAATCTGTTCTGCCTCGGCACCAAAGGCCGAATCTAAAACTTTGCCATCATATACTCGGCCTTCTAACACTTCGCCCAGTACAACTGGCTGTTCATGAATTTCTTTCATCATGTAATGACGAAATTCACCACGGCTAACTGCATCAACACTTAATTCAGATGTGCTGATATCTCTCTCAACCGGCTGATCATTTTTATCATAAATGACCAGGCTATCTTTTGTGATATCAGCAATATCACCTTCTTCTAAAAATATAAAACGTTGTGTTACGGGTAGTAGTGCCGCTACATCTGAGGCGATAAAATACTCACCAAAACCAACACCGATCACTAATGGACTGCCACTACGTGTAGTAATCAAACGCCCTGGATCATCAATTGAAACCACACCTAATGCATATGCACCTTCAAAATCGACAGTGGCTTTTTTTACAGCCTGAAGTAAGTCGTCACCGGCTTTTTTATAAAGCTCAATCTGGTGTACAACTACTTCTGTATCCGTTTCTGAGGTAAAAGTATAACCACTGGCTTTTTGTTGTTCTCGTAAAGCACCATGATTTTCAATAATGCCATTATGAACTACAGCAACTGAATTATTACAGATATGAGGATGAGCATTAGGCTCTGAGGGCTCTCCATGAGTAGCCCAACGAGTATGTGCAATGCCTAAAAAGCCTTTTAACGGGTGCTCATTCAGTGACGCAGATAAGTTTTCAACTTTACCTACACGGCGCACTCGATCAAGACGACTTTCATCATTGATTACCGCTATGCCCGCTGAATCGTACCCCCTGTATTCCAGACGTCTTAGACCTTCTAATAGAATGGGGGTCACATTACGCTCGGCTACTGCTCCTACAATTCCACACATTTTTTTATAATTCCTTAATTCTTAATCAAACTTCAATATTTCAAGACATTCTAACGGTTGAGCGGGTGAATGCAAACAACGCCCTGACAGTAATTCGCAGACATTACTAATATACATGAGTGCTACTTTTTTATTCATCTTTAAAACATAAAAAGCCGCCCCTGACGGGGCGGCTTTTTATGAATATTAATCAACACTAATGCACGAAAAATCTTATACCAACGGTTAATTAAGGTTTAATCATCAATGCACCCTTGTGGTGATGGCAATCCTGCAATACGTGAGCCCTGCTTTGCAGGTCCACCGGGAAACAATTGATACATATGTTGTCGATTCGCGTTTTCTTTGCCTAGCTCTTCAGTCATGTGACGTATCAGGACCTTAACCATGGGGGTGACACCATACTGAAAATAAAACTTACGTAAAAAGTTAATAACCGTCCAGTGTTCATCAGTTAACTGAATACTTTCTTTTTTAGCCAATACTTCCGCTAACGCTTCATTCCAGTCTTCAAGATTGGCGAGGTTTCCAGATGCATAGACCTTGATTGACTTACCATTAAAATCGAACTGGTCATTATAATGGCTACGCTTGGCTTTTGTTTTCGGCGCACTACCAACAACTGACTGTACTCTTTGAGACTGATCTAGTTCTGCGTCTAATTGCGCCAGAGGTACGCCCGCTAAACGACTAGCCTGTTTCTGGGTTCCGTGGGGAAATAACACATCTAAAGCTTCGGTAGTGGCTCGTTCTTTTCCGTACTGTTTAGATATTTCCCTTCGTAGCAACTTTAATATTGGCGAAGTATTATATTCTTTGTAATACTCCCGCATAATATTCAGAACATCCCAGTGCTGCTCGGTTAAATCCAAACCGTCAGCTGAAGCCATTTTTTCAGCTAATTCTGGTGTCCAGTCATCCATGTTTTGTAAACAACCATCCGCTCTAAGCTCTATGATATTTCCCTCTACTTCAAGACTCTTCATGTAAATCCCCTGACTTGGTTAATTTATGGTATTGCCGTCTAATTTAATCATTTATTAGTTTCAAGGCGTTTACAGGATGAACTTCCAATGTGTACCCGTACTCTTCAAACCAACCAGTACAGATAAGAGACTTAAAACCGTGGTATTAAATAACCATATGCAAGCATTAAAAATTTAATTGATGCATAATCTATTTTTTAGCTGATAAAATTCACTTTAGCCAGTGTTACAAGCGATTATTTTAATAATTTTTTTTATTACCTGGTTACAAACCAAGAATGAATTTATAGACATAAAAAAAGCCCTGAAAATCAGGGCTTTTTTTATGTCTATGCTAAGCCAGATAACTTGAACATTTACTCGTTTTTATGTTTTTTTAGAACGGGATATCATCATCAAAGCTATCATCAACCGGGGCCATTGGAGCAGGCTCATTTGCCGGCTGAGGTTGAGACTGTTGTTGTGGTGCAAAATCACCACCGCCTCCGCCAGAACGACCACCTAACATTTGCATTTCATTAGCAATGATTTTTGTAGTGTAACGATCGTTACCACTTTTATCCTGCCACTTTTCAGTACGTAAACTACCTTCAATATAAACTTGCTGACCCTTTTTTAAGTATTCTCCCGCTATTTCGCCAAGACGATTAAAAAAGGTAATATTGTGCCATTCAGTACGTTCCTGCTTTTCACCGGTCTTTTTATCTTTCCAGCTTTCATTTGTAGCAACACTAATTGATGTTACTGCACCGCCGGAAGGCATATAACGGGTTTCAGGATCTTTACCACAGGTACCCACTAGAATTACTTTATTTATGCCTCTTGCCATGTTCTCGCCCTATATTATCTATGATTTTACGTATAACCATGCAGTGACTATCTGCTTAGTTATGCTTATGTTTCGTTAATTGAGTACTTCAGTAACGCCGCTTTATCCAGCGCATGTAATTCTACTTTAAGGTATGCAATACCTTCTTCTGCCTCTATTGCCGCCTCAGCTACTCCTTGCACCGATACCAGAGCAGATACCATCTGATTTACTTTTGAAGGTTCTATTTTACCGATTTTTAAAAGGTATGTGCTCACATATCTTGGGTTTTTCATTGTATAGGCTAACAGCAACCATACTAATAAGGCAAAGCTACACATCAAATAAACCCCCTGGGCACCTGCATATTCAAATGCAAGCCCTCCGAACACCCCTCCGAGAAAGGCTCCCAGGAACTGACTTGATGAATACATGCCCATTGCAGTACCTTTACGGTCCGCCGGTGACATTTTTGAGACAAGTGAAGGTAAACTGGCTTCCAATAAATTAAAAGCACTGAAAAACACAACCATCGTTAATGCCAAATGCCAGACAGAGCTTCCACCAAAGAACAGGTTAAGTTCTGCAACAGCTAGTACACCTATAGCGCCAACAAAAATTTGTTTCATTCGGCGCCTGGTTTCAGCAATAATAATAAATGGCACCATAATGGCAACACTCAATAAAAATACGGGTAAATATAACTTCCAGTGATCGAGAGAAGCTAGACCCGCTTCATTCTGTAAAACAAGTGGAAAGGATACAAAAGTCGCCATTAGCACCATATGCAAAATCAAAATACCGAAATCTAAGCGTAATAACTGCGTATCAGCTAATACCGTTTTAAATAACGTAGGGTTAGCCTGTGTATCACGATGAAAAATACTTTCTTTTGGGTTAGGCACCCAGACAAATAATATGATCAGAGCAAATAGTGCCAGTATTGCCGTCACGATAAAGATACCTGACAAGCCGACTATTTGGTTAAGTATTGGCCCTGCGACCATGGCAATTGCAAAAGCAAAACCAATACTCACGCCTATAAAACCCATCATTTTTAAACGATGCTCTTCCCGAGACAGATCTGCAGCAAGGGCCATAAGTACGGCCGCGACCGCCCCACTGCCCTGCAAAGCTCTCCCGATAATGACCTCATAAATTGTATTGGCGTCAGCTGCTAACAGACTACCCGCCGCAAAAACCAGTAATCCGATCGTAATCATCGGTTTGCGCCCGAATCGATCAGATAACATGCCGTATGGAATTTGTAACAGCGCTTGAGTTAAGCCGTATATACCTAGTGCCAGACCGATTAATAAAGGAGTTGAGCCTTCAAACTGCTCTGCATACAGTGAAAATACAGGCAATATCATAAACAGGCCTAACATCCGTACCGCGTAGATAGTAGCTAGTGAGAAGCCTGCGCGTTTTTCTAATGGGCTCCAGCTTGCTTGTTCACCTGTCTGCTGAGGGGTATCACGCATTAACGTCTATCAATCCGAATATCAATTATTTAAAAGCCGATATCATACCTTAAAAAGGCTCACTTGTTGCTATCTGACTGACTGCCTTTTTATTGCCCTGTGATTGAATGTTATGCTTTAAAGCACAATTTTTTCTAAAAAAAAAGCCGACCACTACGGGTCGACTTTTAGCCTTCAAACTGCTCAGTAAAACTTTAAAGCACTACTGTGCTGGTGCCGCCGGTGCTGCAGGAGCTGGAGCAGGATAACCGTATGGCGCTGGAGCGTAACCATAAGGAGCTGGAGCATAACCGTAAGGGCCACCGCCATAACCATTATATCCATTGTAACCGTTATAATTGTTACGCCCGTTATATCCGTTATAACCATTACCATAACCCTGGCCATTACCTCGACCACTTCCGCTCATATTAAAGCCGAAATTGCCATCTCCCATCATGTCACCGGCACCGTTACCATAACCGTTGTTATAACCATTATAATTATTGTTATAACCATTATTGTTATAACCGTTATTACCGAATGGTCCCCACCAGGCACTTGCTGTAGCCGAAGCCATGGTTAATGCCGCTGCAATTGTAATTAATTTTAGTTTCTTCATGCGCTTTTCCTCATTTTATAGATTAGCAATTAACAGAATAGAAATTAATTACTGCAGATCTAGAACCACTCTAAACCTTACCTAACCAAACTCCACTCTTAAATAAACATCTGTAAGTCATACTGTAATCCGTTTAAAATTTTAGTGGTTGATATAAATCAAAAGGCTACATATAAGGCCTTTCTATCTTTTTCATGTATTTTGACCTCAGGCAGTTACTTCAATTAACCAACTGTTTTTTAAATATTTTTATAACCTTTTCATCTATTAACTTAATCCAGCTCAGGTTTAAGCTCAGTTAAATATTCACAGACTTGAGCCTCTAATATCACAGAATATGGTATGCTTGCGCGTTACTTTGCAGCATATAAAACGGCCCTAGCTTCATGATTACCGAGATTCAGATACGCGGTGCGCGCACACACAACCTTAAAAACATTGATCTGGACATTCCAAGGGATAAACTGGTTGTTATTACCGGATTATCCGGTTCTGGAAAATCATCCTTAGCATTTGATACTATCTTTGCCGAGGGCCAGCGTCGGTATGTTGAGTCTCTCTCCGCTTATGCCCGTCAATTTTTATCCATAATGGAAAAGCCCGATATTGACCATATAGAAGGGCTTTCACCGGCTATTTCTATTGAGCAAAAAACCACCTCCCACAACCCCCGTTCCACAGTCGGAACCGTTACCGAGATATATGACTACTTACGCCTGTTATTTGCACGTGCCGGTACCCCAAAGTGCCCTGAACATGATGTAGCACTTGCAGCCCAAACTATTTCACAAATGGTCGATCATGTTATTGCGTTGCCTGCTGAAACAAAACTCATGTTACTCGCCCCTATTGTTCAGGATCGTAAGGGCGAACATAAAGAGCTACTTGAAGATTTAAAGCGCCAGGGTTTTATACGTGCGCGAATAGACGGCAAGATAATAGAAATTGACGATGCACCCGAACTAGAAAAGAATTATAAACACTCCATTGAAGTTGTAGTTGACCGATTTAAGGTACGTGAAGATCTGGAATTACGTTTAGCTGAATCTTTCGAAACAGCTTTAAACCTGACTGATGGTATAGCCCGCGTTGCTTATATGGATGATCAAACAGATTCATCTAAAGAAGATATCGTTTTTTCATCACGTTTTGCCTGCCCTAAATGCGGTTATAGCTTAAGTGAATTAGAGCCTCGTTTATTTTCATTCAATAACCCGGCTGGTGCATGTAATGAATGTGATGGCCTCGGTCATATACAACATATAGATGCCGCTCTTGTTGTCAGCAACCCGTCTCTAAGCTTACCGGGTGGCGCAGTACGGGGATGGGATCGACGCAATGCCTGGTATAACGGCATGTTAGAGAGCCTTGCAAAACATTTTGAATTTGAGCTGGATACACCGTTTAATGAATTAGATGAAAAAATTCAGCAAATAATTCTGTTTGGTAGTGATGAGGAAGATATAGATTTCAGCTACCCGTCAGCCAAGGGTGGAATGAAAACTAAAACACACCCTTTCGAAGGCATCATTCCAAACATGCAACGCCGCTTCAAAGAAACAGATTCTTCAGCGGTACGTGATGAAATGGTTAAATACTTCACTGATCGTGCATGCCCAGCCTGTGATGGTCAACGTCTCAATAAAGGCGCCCGACATGTTTTTGTAAGTGATCAAACGCTTCCTCAAATAACTCATTTATCTATATTAGATTGCCTCACTTTTTTTCAATCACTTGAACTTGAAGGAAATAAAGGTGAAATTGCAGAAAAAATAGTAAAAGAAATATCCTCACGTTTACAGTTTCTGGTTAATGTTGGCTTAAATTATCTTTCACTTGATCGTAGCTCTGACACATTGTCTGGCGGAGAAGCTCAACGTATACGTTTAGCAAGTCAGATAGGTGCCGGACTTGTTGGCGTCATGTATATACTAGATGAACCTTCAATTGGCTTACACCAGAGAGATAATGACCGTTTACTCTCAACACTGATTCATTTGCGCGATCTTGGCAATACCGTAATTGTTGTTGAACATGATGAAGATGCAATTTTAAATGCTGATCATGTTATCGATATAGGCCCTGGTGCCGGTGTGCATGGCGGACATGTTGTAGCTTCTGGCACACCAAAAGAGGTTATGTCTGACTCAAAATCATTAACCGGACAGTATTTGTCCGGGGCATTGAAAATAGAAATTCCAGAAAAGAGAATTGAACACACGGGCAAAGTTTTAAAAGTGTCTGGTGCGAGCAGTAATAACTTACAACAGGTAGATGTTGAAATTCCTGTGGGTTTAATGACCTGTGTCACGGGTGTTTCCGGCTCTGGTAAGTCCACTCTAATCAACGATACTTTATATAAATTACTGGCTAGAGAAATAAACAAATCATCTGTTATACCTGCAAAATATATTAGTCATGAAGGCCTGGATCAGTTTGATAAGGTAGTGGATATTGATCAGGCTCCTATCGGTCGAACACCCAGATCCAACCCCGCGACTTATACCGGATTATTTACACCGATACGTGAATTATTTGCCGGTACGCAAGAGGCTCGTTCACGTGGTTATAAGCCTGGACGCTTTAGCTTTAATGTAAAGGGCGGTCGTTGTGAAGCCTGTCAGGGTGATGGTGTAATTAAAGTTGAAATGCATTTTTTACCTGATATTTATGTACCTTGTGATATATGCAAAAGCAAACGTTACAACAGGGAAACACTCGACATTAAATACAAAGGTAAAAGCATTAATGAAGTATTAGATATGACCATAGAAGACGCGGTTGTATTCTTTAAGGCCGTACCTGTCATTCATAGAAAGTTGCAAACACTTATGGATGTCGGGCTTTCATATATTACGCTGGGGCAAAGAGCGACTACTTTATCGGGAGGAGAAGCCCAACGAATAAAGCTTGCCCGGGAACTATCCAAACGTGATACCGGTAATACAATTTATATACTAGATGAGCCTACCACCGGTTTACACTTTCACGATGTAGAACAACTACTACAGGTGCTTATAAGATTACGTGACCATGGTAATACCATTATTATAATAGAGCACAATTTAGACATTATAAAAACAGCCGACTGGATTATTGATCTTGGCCCGGAAGGTGGTACTGGAGGCGGTCTGATAATAGCTCAGGGAACGCCTGAAGAAGTCTCAGAGAACAAAGATTCATTTACCGGACATTACCTTAAAAAAATTCTGGTTAAATAGTCCGTTAATCACCTCATCGAATGCATATCGCATAATACGGCACTCTGTATAAGTTGAACTATCGTGTTTCAGGTAGGTTATACCTGCCTAGCGTTTACCACTTCAATTTAGCAGTTAAAATACGCCTAAAGTCAGTAAACACTCAATTTTTCGACTAAACTAATTTTATAACCAATTCCCCTCATGGATATATGAAATTACGTAATCAGATTCTCACAGCTTTGTTCCTGAGTGGCTTACTCCCCCTTGCCATCGCATTCATTTATGCCATATGGCATAGCTCTGCTATAACCCATGAATTAACCCTTGATGCCGCTGAAAAACGACTTGAAGTTGTAGCTGAGAAATTATCTGGTTATTTTGATGCACGCCGAGCAGAAATTGAGATTATATCCAGAACATCAGTCGTTCAGAGTATGGAATTTTCTGAAATGCAGCCCTATTTATTACAAACGCTGCAGGACAATAAAGAACATTATGAAAAATTCATTATTGGCAGAAGCGACGGATCGTTTCATAACACCTCTGGCGGTAACCCTCACGTAAATTTACTAAGAACTTTTAATGACAGTTCACCTGATGCAAAGCCAAAAAGCATAAAGAAACGAGACTACTGGCAATATACAGTTGGAAATATAAAAAACAATCAAAGTAGATCTTATATCTCTAACCCCATGATCTCTTATACAACAGAAGTAAAACAAATTGTTGTTGCGTCCACAATAACAAATAAAGATGGAAAACCTCAGGGTCTGATAGGCGGCTCACTACCCTGGAAAAACATACAAAATATAGTTTATAAATTAAATAACACCCTTGAAGAAGAATTTTCAGGACTCGCGCAACTTGCAATGATTAGTAAAGATGGAACCTACTGGTACCACTGGAATACTAAAAAAACTATTCATTTAGAAAAAGACGATAATGGCAACTTTGTTTTAGGACCAAACGGTGAAAAGAAAACCGTTAGCAGCAATATAAAAGATTCTAAAATCACATTACTAAAAAAGTCTGCAGAAAATATTTTACAAGGCAAAAAAACACTTATTACTCTTGTAGATAATGGATCAAAGGTACATAACATATTCATCCCCGTGCCTTCATCAGGATATATTTTACAATTAGCTGTGCCCGACACTGTATTAAGCACACCCACTTCAAATCTAAAAAATCTATTAATAACTGTGTTTATAGTTTCATCCGTAATAGCAATCTTATTTACAATAATAATTTCCAAAAGCATGACCTCTCCATTATTAAATTTCACAAAATCTCTGGACAACCTCAAAGAAGGACATTTAAAACCGATTGAGCTATCAAGTCATACCAGTGAGTTCAATCACTTGTTTGATGCTTTCAATGGCATGATAAATATTATCAAAGAAAGAGAAAATTCATTATCTAATAGTGAAGAACGATTTTCACTTGCCATGCAAGGAGCTAATGATGGTTTGTGGGACTGGAACATGGTTACTAATGAAGTTTATTATTCGCCACGTTGGAAACAAATGCTGGGATATAACAGTAATGAACTTGATGACACAATAGAAACATGGAAAAAGTTAATACACCCAGATGATCTACAAATATGTTTAAACGCCATCAATGACTATGTAGATGAAAAATCACAGTCATACCGTCTTGAATTAAGAATGATCCATAAGAATGGAAACTTTATTGATATTTTAACCCGAGGATTTTTAATTCGTGACGTAACAACGAATGTACCGATCAGAATGGTTGGCACTCACATTGATATTACAGATAGAAAAAAACAGGAAATAGAGCTAAAGACTTTAAATAATAATTTAGAACAGCGCGTAAAAGAGCGCACATTAGAATTAGAGTTATTAAATAATGAGCTATTATCTGCAAAAGATATAGCCGAAAATGCAAACAAAGCTAAGAGTAGTTTTTTGGCAAATATGAGCCATGAAATACGTACCCCAATGAATGGGATTATAGGGCTAACAGAATTAACTTTGCGTACTGAGATAAATACTCAGCAGAAAGAATATCTTGAACAGGTTAAAATATCAGCAGATATCTTACTGCATATATTAAATGACATTTTAGATTTTTCAAAAATTGAAGCTGGAAAATTAACTTTAGAAGTCACAAGTTTTGACTTTGATAACGTAATTCAAAATGTCGTCAGTATTTTTAATGTTAAAGCTCAGGAAAAAAATATTTCATTAAATCTTGATATAGCTAATGACATTCCTGATACATTAATAGGTGACCCAGTTCGTCTGACACAAATACTCGCCAATCTAATTAACAATGCTGTTAAATTTACAAACAAAGGCAGTATAACAATACGTATTTCAAGATCAGATCAGATTGGATTTTTAAATTTTAATATCATCGACACTGGTATTGGTATTCCTCTTGAAATACAAAACAAGCTGTTTAATTCTTTTACTCAGGCAGATAGTTCAACATCAAGAAAATATGGTGGTACTGGATTAGGGCTATCAATTTGCAAGCATTTAGTAGAATTAATGAAAGGAAATATAACTTTAATAAGTACTCCAAACGAAGGCAGTAGTTTTAACTTTAGTCTATACCTACCTGCCGATAAAATAGCAACTTCATCTAGATCCAACAACAACAATAATGAACATACTGAGAATACTACTGATGGTTATTTATCAACAGTATTATTTGCTAAAAAAGTTTTACTAGTTGAAGATTTATTGGTTAACCAGCTAATTGCAAAGGAATTACTAACACAAGCAGGTATGCAGGTAGATACAGCTGATAATGGTAAACAAGCTGTTGATATGGCAAAACTTAAAATGTATGAACTTATAATTATGGATGTACAAATGCCTGAAATGGATGGATATGAAGCAACAATGCTAATAAGATCTATCGACAGTTATTCTGACATTCCCATTATTGCATTAACAGCAAATGCAATGAAAGCCGATGTACAGCGGTGCCTTGAATCTGGTATGAACGGGCATATCCCTAAACCCATAGATACAGATAAATTAATCAGCAATATTGAAAAGTTTTTTTAATTTACTGATAACTTATAAACTCTTCTTTTATTAACAGATGCTCATACGTAAAAAAGCCGGAACTAAGTCCGGCTTTTTTATTCATCAGATTTTAGTTAGAGCTATTCTACTTCAACTGCTTCTTCAACTAATTCCGGACGATCTACTAGTTCTACATATGCCATTGGTGCAGCATCGCCAGGGCGAAAACCACACTTCATAATACGTAAGTATCCACCAGGACGCTCTTTATAACGAGGAGATAAATCAGTGAACAGCTTACCAACCATATCTTTATCACGCATTCTGCTGAATGCAAGACGACGATTTGCAACACTGTCTTCTTTACCTAAAGTAATTAAGGGCTCAGCAAAACGACGTAACTCTTTTGCTTTTGGCAAAGTAGTTTTAATTAATTCATGCTTGAACAATGAATTAACCATATTTTGAAACATAGCTTTACGATGGCTACTGTTTCTATTTAATTGACGACCTGAATGACGATGACGCATTTTCTTTTACCTTAAACAGATTCTTCTGCAAATTAAACTAATAAATAATTAGCTTGCTTGTTTTTCACGAATAGACGCTGGTGGCCAGTTTTCCAGGCGTGCACCAAGTGACAAGCCATGAGATGCCAGTACGTCTTTGATTTCAGTCAGTGACTTCTTACCCAGATTTGGAGTTTTAAGTAACTCTACTTCTGTACGTTGAATTAAATCACCAATGTAATAGATGTTTTCTGCTTTTAAACAGTTCGCTGAACGAACGGTTAATTCCAGGTCATCTACAGGGCGTAATAGAATTGGATCGATTTCTTCCTCTTCATCTTGCTGCTCTGCTTCTTCAATGCTCTGAAGATTAACAAAAGCAGATAACTGCTTCTGTAATACAGTTGCTGCTACGCGAATTGTTTCTTCTGGATCAACTGTTCCATTTGTTTCAACATCAAGGATCAGTTTATCTAAGTTTGTACGTTGCTCTACACGTGCACTTTCAACAGTGTAGTTAACACGAAGAATAGGACTAAATGAAGCATCTATTGCTAATGCGCCAATTGAAGTTGTCTCAGCGCCTTCAGCAGCTTTACGCTGTGTAGCGGGAACATAACCACGACCTTTGGTGATCTTCAAAGTCATATTCAGATCAACGTTAGCAGTAATATTTGCAATTACATGATCAGGGTTAACAATCTCAACATCATGATCTGTTGCTATATCACCGGCTGTTACAACACCAGGACCTGATTTTTTAAGCGTTAATAATGCTTCCGATTTCTCGTGCATCATTATTGCAACGCCTTTCAGGTTCAGTAGAATTTCAAGCACATCTTCCTGAACACCTTCGATTGAGCTGTATTCATGTAAAACGCCATCAATTTCAGCTTCTACGATTGCAGCACCTTCTATAGAAGATAACAGAATACGACGTAGTGCATTACCCAGCGTGTGACCGAAACCTCTTTCTAAAGGTTCTAGAACGATTTTCGCATGAGTATCGTTATACTGATGTACATCAATATTACGAGGTGTTAGTAGTTCTTCAGATTTGCCTGACATTCGGTGAGGTATCCTTTACTTAGAGTACAGTTCAACAACGA
>Ga0316204_10006089_pt1 | contig 18978 bp, 17 predicted proteins | sample 6monrhotite_MG_2_FD_205661 | JGI IMG/M metagenome (GOLD analysis project Ga0316204, IMG submission 205661) | Microbial mat bacterial communities from mineral coupon in-situ incubated in ocean water Damariscotta River, Maine, United States -... | ecosystem: Environmental > Aquatic > Marine >...
AACCGCTTGACTTCGAACCGCTTGACTTCGAACCGCTCGACTTCGAACCGCTTGACTTCGAACCGCTTGACTTCGAACCGCTTGACTTCGAACCGCTCGACTTCGAACCGCTTGACTTCGAACCGCTGGAACTGCTGGAGCCAGCGGAGCCGCCTGAATCGCCGGAGCCGTCTGAATCGCTGGAGCCACTGCCATCACCTGTGGGGTCGCCTAGACCTTCGTACGTTCTATTGTCGACATCATCAAACAGAATATAGCTCCGAGCCCGAGACGGATCTTCTTCCTGCGCCAGGACGGAGGTCACCGCGTAGCCACTCACGACAGCCAGCGCCAATCCCAAAATGCCGATTCTCCTGGTGAATATTCCACTAGTGGCCTTTGTAGACGTCTCTTCAATTTGCTCTTCTGCCATTTGTTTTCCCATCTTCGCGTTAGTTGAAGCGACCGGCTTCCAAAACCCATAGATCCAAAAATTCGTCGCCGTCGATATTGCCGGCGGCGCTCACATAGTAGGAGTCGGCCCCCCAAGGCTGACTCAGCGTGTACTGATAAGCTTTCCCCTGATACACGGTTGCGGAGAGTTGCCCACCGACGCTGGTCTGGAAGACCAAGTCGTCAAAGCTACCGGCATAGTCCCCATACTCAAGGTAATGTACGTATTGGGCCTCCTTAATCTTATCAAGTCCCAGCGTGACTTCTACGCGTCGCGCTTTCTTCTGAGACTTGGCGTTGTTGTACACTGCGGATGCGGCGAGGATTCCCATGATCGCAACGACCATCATGACTTCGAGAAGTGTGAAGCCTTTCTGCCTGTTTGTGCGGTACATGCCAAGAGTCATTACAATTCTCGGGCCAAACGTTAGACACCCAAGTCCAAGCACTTGCGCGAGCCTTGGTCAAATCCCCCAACTTGAAGGCGCGCCATTTCACCCATTGGGTCGTATGCCCCAGAGATTTTATGCATCCTCAATGTGGGCCCGAGTAGGTGTCCTATTCCTACTCGCTCTCATTTCCCCCGTTGTCAGTTCATGTACTACAAAAACTAAGAAGAACCCGAAGACGGACTCTACCAGTGCTGAATCGAAATCCGGGCATCCGTCCGCGAACACGTCGGTCGAGCTATTTCGAGACACCGCAGTGCACCCTCTCCGCCTCCATTTGAGCGACGAGAGCATGGAGAGTCTTCGCGACAAGCCTCGCAAATACGTTGAGGGTCAGCTGAAATACGGCGACAGAACATTTCCTGTTTCCATCAAGCTAAAGGGACACCGATCCTTTCGAGGTATCGACGAGAAGCCGGCCATCAAGCTGCGATTCGACAAAGTTTCACCCGAGAAACGCTTTCTTGGACTCAAGCGCCTCACTCTCAACAACATGGTTGACGACCCCACCCGCATGCGCGAGAGCATTGGCTACAGCGTCTATCGTGCAGCGGGTCTTGCGGCTCCGCGGACGGCCTACGCAGACGTCACACTCAATGGCCGACCCATGGGTACCTACCTGCTTGTTGAGCCGATCGATGATGTCTTTGTGGCCAGTCACTTTGGCGAGCCGATCGGCGGATTGTACGAGGCCGAATATGGGTGTGACTTCTTTCCCCCCGACATCGAAAGATTCGAGAGGGATCAAGGCCCCGAGTCATCACGAGAACATCTCGCTTCGGTCGCAGAAGCAGCGAGCACCAATTCCCCTGAGCTTTGGGCCGACAACTCTACCCTTCTCCGAAGCAAAGACGTAATCACGTATCTCGCGGTTAGTACGTTGCTCGGAGACTTCGACGGCTACTGGCATTCGCACAACTACTTTCTCTACCAAGATGGCCCTAGAGGTCCTTGGAGTATTTTACCGTGGGGCATAGATCGCGTCTTCAATGACGAAGTCGATCTGTGGGGAAGCCGGGGTCGTCTCGCGGAAGTCTGTTTTGCAGACGCCAAATGCAGTCTCGACTATGCGAAGCGACTCGTCGAAGTTGCGCATCTTATTGAATCGCTAGACCTCAAGAAAAAGATGCACGCCATCTTTGCAGCTCTTGGTAACAACAAGCACGTAGATAGAGATCCGTGGGACGACACCACGCCGGAAGTACGCCAGAAGAAGCGCCGACGTATGCGCAAGTTCATTGCCAAACGCCCGCAAGAAATCCGAGATGCACTCATATGTCTCGAAGGGGGCGAAGAACGGGATCCGGACTCGGATGGCTTCGGGTGCAATGACTGCGACAGTCGCAACCCTGAAGTCTTTCCCGAAGCTGTGGAGGTCTGTGATGACATCGACAATGACTGCAATGGCCTGATTGACGATGCTCCAGAGTGCGCATGCGAAACTGTTACGGTTGACGAGGATGTGTTCCACCTTTGCGAGTGGCGCATGAGTTGGTCTGAGGCCAGAGATTTCTGCGAATCTAAGCACCTGAGGCTGGCTAGCTTTCAAAACGAATCTCAAAGTTCAACGGTCTTTGAAGCCGCGAACAAGCTTGACGACAATCTATGGTGGATAGGTGCTTCCGATTTGGCTCGAGAGGGCACCTGGAACTGGACGAGTGGCAGGACACTCGCTTGGAGCAACTGGGACAGTGGCCAACCAAGCGACGAGCAGTGCGGCCAGGACTGTGCTGCCCTCGATGGTGTGGACGGCGGGCAGTGGGTGGACGAGCACTGCGAGCAACACTTTCCGTTCGTGTGTCGCTAGTATTCGGGCCGTCTAAGACTCGTCGAGGTCGAGCTTGCGTATTCGATACCGCATCTGATCTCGGTTTAGCTGCAGAAGCCTAGCGGCCCCGCTAACATTACCATCGGCCAGTTCAAGCGCAGCCTTGAGTACCGCTCGTTCGAGTTCTTCGAAAGCGATGCCTTCGGGTGGTAGCACTACGCGAACCTGTCCCGAAGACGCGTCCAACATGGCGCCTACGGGCAGCTCGGATGTTTCGACGCCCCTATTAGCCTGGGGCAGACTTTCCGCCTCAAGTTGCTCCTGTCCCGGTTTCGCGAGAATGGTCGCCCTTTCAATGGCCCCTCGCAATTCACGGATATTCCCAGGCCAGTCATACGTCTTAATGCACTCCTCAGCCGATGGGCTCAATCCCGAAAGTCCCTTGCCGTATCGCGAGGAAAACTCGCGCAAAAAACTTCTGGCAAGAATCGAAAGGTCATCTCCGCGGTCTCGAAGTGGTGGCACGAGCACCGTGAGCCCCGCCAAGCGATGATAGAGATCCGAACGAAAGCTGCCGGTGCGGCTCGCTTCTTTGAGATCAATATTCGAGGCAGCAACAATTGCACAGGAAAGCGGACGCTCGCGAATCGCTCCCAGACGTCGTACCGTTCTCGATTCGATCATCGTGAGTAGTTTGGCCTGCACTTCCAGGCTGAACTCCCCAATTTCATCAAGAAAAATCGTGCCCCCGCTTGCTGCCTCGAACAAACCGGTTTTTGCTTGTTTGGCATCGGTAAATGCACTGCGCTCATATCCGAAGAGTTCTGCTTCAACCAGACTATTGGGCAGTGCGGCACAGTTCACGCTGATCCAAGGCGCTTCAGAGCCAAAGCGTTTGTCGTGGAGAGTGCGAGCCGCGAGCCCCTTGCCGACACCAGTCTCGCCCAAGAAGAGCACGGGCGGCGCCGATGCATCCAGGGTCGCAAAGCTAGCAATCTGCTCCCGCATATCGTGTAGCGCCGCGCTCTGACCTAGCAGCGCATCGAGGCCGGCAACGTCACGCTGTGACTGGCGAAGATGATCCAGCTCTCGCCGATCTCGTTGAGCACCGAGTGCACGCTCTACAAGCCTGTTGAGCTTCTGCAGGTCGACCGGCTTTTCGAGGTACTCGTAGCAACCAGCACGCATAGCCCGCACAGCGCTCCGGCTGGAGGCGTGTGCTGTAACCGCCATCCGCACAATGCCCGCATCGATCTCGCCGAGTTTCTCAATGAGCTCGAGTCCGCTCATACCAGGCAAATTGAGATCACATATCGCTAGGTCAGGCGGAGCTGTGATTGCGGCAGCCAATGCATCTTCAGCACACAAAAACGCCTGCACCTGCTGTCCCGAATGCTCCAAGAACTCACGAACGGAAGCACAGAGCACAGCGTCATCTTCGACAAGATAGATCATGTGCTTTCCCCACTTTCACTCTCCGTAATTTTGGGCGGCAGAATAAAACTCGCCCGAGTACCTCGGTCGTCTTCTCGGCGCGCTAGCTCAAGCGCACCACCTAGCCGAGCAGCGATGCGTCGGGCGATTGCTATGCCCAATCCACTACCTCCGCTCTTCGTCGATTCTACTGCCTCACGATTTGTCGCACTCACTCCGATTCCGGGCCCTTGATCTGTGACGGCTATCTCAACCCAGTCAACTTCAAGCAACCATGGGGCTGGGGGCTCGGCATCGATTCCCACACGCGCTGGAGCTGGGCACCGGCACAGGAGAAGACACACCTCAGAGTCAGCGTCACTCGCCTGAAACGCATTGTCGATGAGGTTGCGAAGCGCCATCTCGATAAGTTCCGGGTCGCCCAAAACGCTTGCGACGTCATCTGAAACGTCCAAGCGCCACGAAATTTTCCTACCCACAATCCCATTGCGGTAGCGCTCATCGAGGGGTGTCAAGAGAGTCCGTGGCTCTAGTTCTTCAAGAATAGGGTCTCCATTGCCCATGGTCATGAGAAAACGATTGACCTGATCAACGAGGCCATCGACTTCGTCAATCACATCATCGAGATTGCTCTGCGCCGCGTGGTCATCATCTATTTTTGCCTGCGCAACCTGAGTCGCCGCGCGAACGCATGCAAGAGGAGTTTTGAGGCCATGCGATAGTCCTGCCGCCACCTCACCAAATGAAGCAAATCGGGCATTTTCTCGAACTCTCTTTCTTGCGCTGTAGAGCTGCTCAAGCCGTTCTCTTAAGGTTTCTTCCAGTAGGCTGCTATCGTCTTCACTCTCGCTGTTCCGTTCATCGGTAGAATGTGAGGGGCGCAGATAGGCCCCGGCCATAACCAGAGCACCGAGTGCCAACACTAGGAGGAGTGCGTATTCGCTCTGAGTTCGGGCTTTCTGTTCCCCGGCTAGGTTCGCTCGACTCCTCGAAACGCCCTCTGCTAGCGCCGACTTGACCTTGAGAGCCAGCGCATCGTGCTCTACACAGTCGGCCTCCACACACGCCAGGAGACCACGTAGTTCTCGCTTCTCTATAGGATCTTGAGAACTGGACAGCAGAGCCTTGAATGCGTCGCTCCGCGATGAGTCCGATAGGCCAAGAGCGCGATCCAAGCGATGCGCGCGGCTCATCGACTTTTGAGATGTCTTCAGCACCTCACCCGCTGCATCATCGACGCGACGAGTCGCTGGTCGTACCCACGCAAACATGAGCAGCGCGCCTATCAGAAAGAGACAAAGCGCCGCCAAGACTCTAGGTCGTCGAATTCTCACTCGAGGTATCGCAGTTCGCCTTCACTAATCTGCAGAATCATGACCGCGTCGCTATAGAGCATAACGTTGCGAAGATCCAACGAAGTCGCGGAGGACAGAATTTCGCCTGCAAACGTCTCGCGCTGCTCGGCACTGAGCAAAATCCACTTATCTCCATCCACTTTTCCGAGTAGAAGAGAGGCGTCTTTGCCAATGTTGCCCGAAGTCAGCAGCGAGTGAAACTGCAAAACGCTCGCGGCGCTCATGCTCTCGAGATCACGAGAGCGCTCGCCCAGAAAATCTCTCACGAGAGGATAGCCCAGGAAGAGAAGACAGCCCAATGTGACTGCAGCAAGCACGAGCTTTAGCCGGCTTCCATTTCCTTGCCTTTGCTTCTTCTGTGCGCCGAAGTTACCGGCACGAGCGCGATTGGTATTTCGCGATTTCTTGAGTAGGTCACCCCGCAAACGAGCGCGCAATCGGTCGGCGCTGCCACGGTCGCTAAATTGTGACTTAAAGATCGAACGAACGTCTTCGTAGGTCTTAGCGAGGTCGGCTACCCTAGATCTAGCAGCGACGCGATTATCCTCTGCGTTTAGCCAATTGCTCAGTTCTACGTGAAAGTCGACGCATGCATAGAGCACCTCGGGGCGAAAGAACCCTTCCCGAAGTGAGATTTGGTAGCCAACAATATCAAGATAGAAACCAGTCGAAAACAACTCATCTACCGAGTCGAGTTCTCTGAGCCGCCCGATCGCGTCTTGAAAGAATTGCACCGACGCACCAATCGCCTGTGGCGTCATGCTCGATTCGGGAAGCAGTCCGTCCCACAAAACAGACTGGTTCTCGACATCCAAGAGTTGCAGCTTGCCCGTCTCATCGAGCTTCGTGGCAGAAGCGACAGCGAGTAAAGTGACTCGCTCCCACCACTCAGGACTCAGATCCGCTCGCTGCACAATGCTCTCAAAATATGCAGCCTTCGCAGCGGCATCGAGTTCGAGAAACGGGTACGTCGTGCGGAGCCAGCTCGTGGCGATTGCTTTTTCGTGGACCTCCAGTTCGTTCTCAAGGGCAACAAGGGCCTCCTGAAGCTCCTTTTGCGCCTGAATTCGCCGCTTCGAGTATTCTTGGAATTGCTCCAAGCTCGTATGCTTCTCGCCAGCGGACGTCAAACGGCTGCGCAAGTCGCCATCGCGCGCATCGTCGGGTTGGTGAGCTGACGTGGCTTCCAGGAGCGCAGCGCAGCGCCGTGAGCGCCCCCAGAGGCTGGAGGTGCCCGAGTACGCACGGCAGCCCTTCCAAGCCTCGCCGAGAGCGGCTCCAAAGCCGGAGGAGTCTTCATGCTCTTCGCCAAGAGCGAAATCATCCTCTCCATCCAGAGCGAAGTCGTCCACCTCACTCTCATCCTCGACGAGAGAATTTGGGGCGCCACCGAAGGTAACAAGAGGGCCTTCGCTGTTCCCGTTTGCCGATGGATCTTCGGGCGTGCTGATCTGCGGGTTTTCACCGGAAATCGAATCGAACGCGTTGTCCAAATCGTCTCCGGATTCCGCTAGTCCAGAAAAATCATTGTTCGTCGGTAGTCCGCGGCCTGCTGAACTCAGCGACGGATCTTCGGGCGTGCTGATCTGCGGGTTTTCACCGGAAATCGAATCGAACGCGTTGTCCAAATCGTCACCGGAATCCGCTAGTCCAGAAAAATCATTGTTCGTCGGTAGTCCGCGGCCTGCCGAACTCAGCGACGGATCTTCGGGCGTGCTGATCTGCGGGTTTTCACCGGAAATCGAATCGAACGCGTTGTCCAGCTCATCACTCGCTTCGGAAAGGGTATCAATATCCGACTGTGAAGGAAGCTGCCTGTTCATACACCCATAGCACCGGTCTCTACTGATGACTCTAATGTCATCATCGCATCTTCGTTGAATGACGACTAACCCTGCTAGGAGTAAACATTAGCGCGGATTTTGGCCACAATGATAGGGCCCAAAGGGGTAGCAGTCTGATCGAGCCGATAGAACTGAGAAGAACTCCAACGTGAAACATGATCGGATTCAGCGGGAGATCCCAATCTCGATAGAGGCGTTGAGGAATCGGCCAGCATGTTGGCATCGATGACGAGATAGACTACAACCTGTTCCTCACGCCAAACATCATGAGTAGTACGCAAGCCGAAGATCCGGTACCAGGGCGCCCTCACCCACTCGGTGCCGAAGTGCGGGATGGTGGTGTCGGCTTCTGCGTTCTATCGCAGAGCGGCACGCGGGTGGAGCTATTGCTCTACGACGATGCCAATGCCGCAGAGCCAGACCGAGTCATACAGCTCGACCCCAGGCGACACCGCACCAACGACTACTGGCACGTCTTCGTGCCCGGACTGAGTGCCGGGCAGTTCTACGGCTTTCGTGTCTATGGCCGCTTCGAGCCCGAAGAGGGCTATTGGTTTGACGGTGACAAGGTCTTGCTCGACCCGTACGGCAAGGCCATTGAAGTCCCTAAGGACTACGATCGAGATGCCGCACGAAGACCAGGCAAAAACGATCGTCATGCCTGCAAGAGCGTTGTGGTGGGCCCCTCGGTGTATGACTGGGAAGGCGACGAGCCGTTGCGCCGCCCCTTTGCGCAAACCGTAATTTACGAGATGCACGTTGGAGGGTTCACGCGCCACGAAAACTCAGGTGTTGCCCCCGAGAGGCGCGGCACTTTTGCCGGGGTTGTTGACAAGATTCCCTACCTAGTCGATCTAGGAATCACAGCAGTGGAACTCATGCCCGTCTTTCACTTCGACGAGCAAGACACCCCGAGCGACCAATCGAACTACTGGGGCTATGCCCCGATGTCCTTCTTCGCACCGCATCGCGGCTACAGCTCCACACCGGATGCGCTTGCCGCGATCGACGAGTTTCGGGACATGGTAAAGGCCCTGCACAAAGCGGGAATCGAGGTGATCCTGGATGTGGTCTACAACCACACCGCCGAGGGCGGCGCCGATGGCCCGACCTTCTGTTTGCGAGGATTCCACAATCGCGGCTACTACCTCACCCACGATCACGGGAAGACGTTCGCCAACTATTCTGGAACCGGAAATGTTCTCAATCCAAATCACGCCATTGTGCGCAGACTAATTCTCGACAGTCTCCACAAGCCTATCCACGCACTTCAAACTGATAGATCTCACCGAGTCCTGTGGAGATAGGTCCCATTTCCGGATCGCCATAGCCGTCGGGGATTGACTCCTTAGCAGCAGTTAGCCGTTCGCCGACAAGCTGTCTCGCCCAATAGATGTCGGTGTCTTCTTCAAAGACCAAGGTCACCACCGAGAGGCCGAATTTGGAGACCGAGCGAATCTCTTCGATCTTTGGCACTCCGCTCATCGCGGTCTCGACGGGAAAGGTAATGAAGCGCTCGACCTCTTCAGGTGCCAGGCCAGGCGAGTTGGTCAGAACTTGCACCTGCACATTGGTGACATCTGGGACCGCATCGACCGGCAATTCTTGAATCGACTTTAGGCCGATGCCGACGACTAAGAGCCACAGAACAATTACGAGGAAACGATTGTTCAGAGAGGTATTGATTATTCGATTGATCATCATTGCCTCCTAGTGGCTGTGGCCGCCGCCCAATTCGGACTTTGAGGCTTCAGACTTGAGGAGGAAGCCGCCTACGACAACGACCTCTTCGCCTACTTCTACGCCGGCAAGAATCTCAACCATCTCACTTGAGCGGCGCCCGACGTTTACCTCACGCCGCTCGTAGTGATTCTCTTTGGCTTTGACGAAGACGATGCTCTCGCCATTGCTCTCTCGCAATAGCGCCTTGCTTGGGATCACAAGGGTTGCCAGGGCCTCGGCATTTTTGTTGTCTCCATGTGGGTCGGCAAGTCGCACTCGTACAAACATCCCAGGACGCAGCAGCCCTTCGGGATTTGCAAGCTCGATTCGTGCCCGCACCGTTCGGGTATCGACATCGACACTGTCCATGATGTACGTGAGCCGCCCCTGAAATTCTCTTCCAGGGAATGAGTCTGGAGTGACGTAGGCGATATCTTCCAGGTGAACCTGGCCGATGTCTCGTTCGTGAATATCGATCCAAATCCACACAGAGCTAAGGTCGGCGACAGTAAAGAGCTTCGACGCCGGGGTTACTAGTTCACCGAGCGTGACGTGCTTCTCGACGATCTTGCCGGCGATCGGAGCTCTCACGCGAAAGAGCGCCTTGCTCCCCGTATCGCTGGTGTTCTCGACGCTTTGGCTTCCGAGGCCAAAGAGCCGCAACGTTTGCCTTGTTGCATTAAAGTCGGCTCGCGCCTGCAAGTACTCACTCTTTGAATCGAGCATCTCTTGCTCTGAAGAAATCTTGCGTTCCGCCAATGCCTTTTCACGCTCATAGGTAGCCAGAGCCAAGTCTCTTCTCGCCTTGGCCTGCAGGTAGGCAGCTTTGCGAAGGCCGAGCTCCATTGAGTTAATCTGAGCCACCGCTTCATGGGCTTTCACCATCTGGCCCAACCGGCCCGTCACCTTGTGTACGCGCCCCTCAACAAGCGGACTCACATGAGCCACACGGTTCTCGTCAAAACCAATTTGTCCCGTAGTCTGAATTTCGGTTGCGAGCCTTTGTGTGCTCGCCTTTGCAGTAACAATCTTGGTTCGCTTGGCAGCTTCTGGGCGCAGTTCCACCGTACCCGGTTCGTCGTCATGCTCGCTTTCGAGTTCTTCTTTATGCTCGGCGTGTCCTACCGAGTCCTCGTTGCCACAAGCAGGTAACGCAAGCGAGAGGGTCGCTAGGATTGCAAATTTGACCATCATTACAGCTCTCCACCAATGGCCTGCTCCAAGTTGAAGCGGGCGAGTATTTCTTCCGTAGCAGCCTCCAGATAGGCCAGGCGCACATCCACAAACTCTGTTCTCAAGAGGTTGAACTGCAGCATGGATATCTTTCCGCGTTCGAAGGCCTCTCGAGTTAGCGCGAGGGTGTCGGCGAGTTTTCCGACGGATTCCTGCTCAAAGACCAGGAGGGTTTTCCGGGCGGCCGCATAGTTCCCAGCGGCCGCACGGACTTGCCGCTGCAACTCTCGCTCGGCATAGTCCGCTGCAATCGTGGCATGGCGGCGATTGGCACGCTTGTGCTTGGCCACCTCGATTGCGATTCCACACCGGCAGCTCGACGCTGAGGGTAGCCATGAACTGATCGCTTCCTTCTTCGTGGGCGTAGCTCGCTCCGACACTAACATTCGGAGTCGTCAGCGAGTTCGCAAGTCGAACGCTGGCCTTCGCAGCCTTGCGAGTTTCTCTTAGAGCAGCCATGTCGTGCCGATTCTCAATCGAGCGTTGCAGCAAGTCCTTGATCGCAGGCAAGCTCGGCCCGCCACCCCCGAGACTTCCGATGGGCTCAATTCGCGCCATCGCCGGCAAGCCGATCGCCGAGGCGAGCTCATACTCTGCGCTGATACGGCCCTGCTCGGCTTGCGATCTCCGTCTTCGAGAACGACCGAGACCTGCTGCTGCCAAATTGACCTCAAGCATGGTGCCGGCCCCTTGTTCCAATCGCTCCGTCGCGATCTTCGTGAGCTCAGCAGAAACTTCTTCGGCTTCTCGAGTTGTTTGTAGGACCTGCCTCGCGGCGACCGCGAGAGCGAAACTACGCCTCACCCGGAGAACCACCAATTGCCTTACCCGCTTCTCTCGCCACCGCGCTACGCGGAGCAGCGCTTTGGAATTCGCTTGCCGATGCCCGCGTTTGTCGCCTAGCTCCAACGTCTGAGACAGGCCCACCTCAAAGTCTAAGACGGTTTGGGTGCCACCTAACCTCGGGCCTAGTCCGCCAGATAACTGCGGGTTGTATAAGCCTAAAGGCCGTACGGCACAGTTCGAAGCGCTTCGCGGGCCGAGATGATTACGATGGGCAAGACAAGTAACGCCAGCGTGCAAGCGCCTGCAAGAACGCTGGAGCCGAAGCCTGCGATGCGTACGAATACTTCTAAGCCAAGCAGTCCATAAATTACCGAGGGGACGCCAGCGAGGTTGGCAATGTTGAGCTCGATGAAATTCGCGAGTCGACGATTTCCGCCGTACTCCTCAAGGTAGATCGCTGCGCCTACACCAATCGGAATCGCGAGGAGCGCGGTAAGCCCGACAAGCCACAAAGTGCCCCAGAGCGCGGGCCAGATACCGGCCCGGTGGGCCCGTCTCGAGGGAAAGCCCTTGATGAAGTCCCAATCGAGGCGGCCGAGACCATCGATGGCAACGTCGGCGACGAGTACGACCAGCATGGTGAGCGGTAAGAGAATTGCTAACCAGCAACCCACGTGAAAGAGGCGCTCGCCGAGCTTTCCTCGGTTGCCGCAGATATCGATGGTTTGTTGACTCATTCTAGAGCCCCCGTCCACGCGACTTGCGAAGAAGCCGCTGGGTTACAAGATTCATCACAAAGGTCATCAAGAAGAGCATCGAGCCGACAGCGAAGATCGTTTGGTATTCGATGGTTCCGGTGGGTGTGTCGCCCTTTGAGACAGAGATAATGAAAGCGGTCATGGTCTCAACCGCTCCCCTTGGGTCGAAGGTGAAGTTGGGTTGAGCACCGCCCGCGATGGTAACGATCATGGTTTCGCCAATCGCACGCGAGACCGCGAGGGTAACGGCGGCAACAACGCCACTCTTGGCGGCTGGAACAACAACCCGGAAAATCGTTGCGAGCTTGCTTGCGCCCAATCCGTAGGCACCTTCGCGAAGCGCATTGGGCACAGCGTGCAGAGCGTCTTCGCCCAGAGACGAAATCATCGGCATGATCATGATGCCCATGATGAGCCCTGGCGAAAGAGCGTTGAAAACTCCCACGCCAGGGACAACGGATTGGAGAATCGGCGTTAGGAAGACGAGTGCAAAATAGCCATAGACGATGGTGGGAACTCCGGCGAGAAGCTCTAGCGTTGGTTTCACGATCGCCCGAGTGCGCGGACCTGCAAACTCGCTTAGGTAAATCGCTGCCATGAGCCCTAGAGGTAGCGCTACGGCTATTGCAATGGCAGAAGTAAGAAGAGTTCCTGTTATGAGGGGCCAGATTCCAAAGTGCTTATTCGCGAAGAGTGGCGTCCACTTTGTGTCACCAAAGAACTGAGAAAACGACACTTCAGAGAAAAAACCAACTGCTTCGATGAGTAGAACCGCGAGCACTCCAATCGTCGTAACGACCGAGAGAATGGCACACAGAAGCAGTACGCCCTCGATGGCTTTCTCTCCGTAACCCGCCGCTCGGGGGGACGTCTTGTCTCCCCGAACCGTGCGTAGCGCGGCTGTGATTGCACTTAGCATCGCATCTCCACTTCCTGCGCAGCGACGCTAGTTGCCCGACAGCATTTGTTCGACGGTGGCACCGACTTTGGAACCGCCCTCGAGCATCGAGCCCATGGTCTTGTCGGCGAAACGCTTATTCACAAGAGCGTATGCCGAGTCTGGAAGTGCAATGTAGCCAACTTCGGAGACGAGAGCCTTGCCTTCGTTGAGGTAGAACTTAACGAATGCATCAACTTCTGGGCGTTCCATGGCTTTGCTTGAAACGTAGATGAAGATGGGCCGTGAGAGCGGCTGGTAGGTGCCGCCTGCAACCGACTCAGGGGATGGTGCGATGGCACCTTCGCCGTTTTCAGCGTTGCCATCATCGATTGGAACGAGTTTAAGCTTGTCCTTGTTTTCGGCGTAGTACGCGTATCCAAAGTATCCAAGTGCGCCTTCGTCGTTTGATACGCCATGAACGAGAACGTTGTCGTCTTCGTTTGGAGCAAAGTCCCCCCGGCTCGAATGCTCGGTCCCGACAATTGCCTTTGTGAAGTAGTCGTAGGTTCCTGAGTCGACGCCTGGTCCAAGGAGTTGAAGCTTCTTATCAGGCCAACCTTCGCGAATGTCACTCCACTTTGTTACTTGGCCCTCGGCCTCTGGCGACCACATCTTCTTGAGTTCGTCGACAGTGAGATGATCGACCCAGGTTGCCTTCTTGTTTACGACAACCGCGATTCCATCGTAGGCGATTGGAAGCTCAACAAAGTCGATTCCGGCGTCTTTGCACATGGCGACTTCGGTGGGCTTGATAGGCCGAGAAGCGCCAGAGAGGGCTATCTCTCCACGGCAGAACTTCTTAAAGCCACCACCAGTTCCCGACACACCAACTGTCGCTTGACCACCGCGTTCAATCTGGAATTCTTCTGCTACGGCCTGGGTGATGGGGAAGACGGTGCTGGAACCATCGATTTTGATGACCGAGCCACCAATCTTAAGCCTAGGCGACATTAACCTGCTTTTCTAGAATGGCCTGAGTGCATTCGATGTGCATTCGCAGCTTTTCTCCAGTTGTGAGGGGCCTTATTGGCCTTTCAAATCAGGATTTCGCTTCGGAAATCGGGGCCAGCCGTGCGGCAGGCGCAAGGGTGCCACAGCTCGCCTCGTTGGCCGCCAGCATCTCTTGGTCCTACGCCGCGCCAACTTCGGGCGGCGGCCCCGTAGCAGAGTTGTGGTGCGTGTCGATGCCCAGGTGGTCCAAGATGGCCTCTGTGGCTTCCGATGCAGGAATGATGGCGATGATTTTCATGTCGCCACCACACTGGTCGCACTTGAGGATGTCGATTGCGAATACGCGCCGTAATAGCTCAGCCCATGGGAGTCCACGCTTGCGCATCGGACTCTCGTCCTTGGAAGTGATCTCTTGGTCCAGGGCAGCAGGCTCTCTTCCGATGGCAACCACGTCCGCACGGTATCGATGCGCCGGCGCAAAGACACCGAAGTACCGCGTGAGGTTCTTGTGTGGCGGCGGTATTAGGATTGCGAGTTTTTGCAGGAGTTCGACTTGGCCAAATCGCAGCTCGCGACGTCCGTCTTGCAAGGGTCGCTTAAGCTTGACGACCACCTGACCGTTGTCGGCCAGGGAGAGTCTGCTTTTTGCGATGGGAGCTCTTGATGCATAGCGGCAGAGCTTCTCGAGACCGTCTCGGTCATCGGAGTTCACGATGCGTTCCGCATGCAAAGAATAACCAAAGAAGAATGCGTGGCGTCGGCTCGCATGCTCGGTCACCATAAATTTGCCACCGCCACCAAAGCTGCTCTCGCTTAGGCTCTTTGCCTGCTCTTGTGCCAAGAGTGCGGGGCCCTCGTCGTCGAATTCTCGCTGGGCGCGTTTGGCGATGAGTTTCTCGGTGCCTCGTGCAATCTGCTTTACAAGCGTTTGCACATCCCGTTTCGTTGGCGGTGGCACGGGGCGAAACACGACATCTCCGTTGTTGTTCTGGGCGAAGACGCCATCAGGCAAGATATTGTGAAAGTGGCAGTTGAGATTCAGCAGCGAGCCAAAGCGCTGCACAAAGCCGATGGCACCACACATGGGATTTGTGATGCCGAGGCGTCTTGCGGCTCGCTTCTGCCAGGCGAACACTTTGCGCAAGGCCATGTCGAGCACTTGGCTGAGCAAGACATGATCTGTCGCGAGCAAGAACCGCACACGTCTGGGCACACTGAGCACCCACTGGCGATAGGGGAGGGCAGGCAAGACGTTGTCGACCATGTGCGCTGCGGTATTGCTCATGCGCCTTGCCGTGCACGATGGACAAAAGCCGCGTCCTTTGCACGAGAACGCTACGAGTTTTTCGTTTGGGCATTCCGCGCATTTGACTCGCACAAAGCCGCGCCGGAGCTGACCACAGTCTAGGTACTTCTTAAATTCACGGCCGACAAAGGCCGGGTAACCGAATCCGTGCTCGCTTCGCTCTTGCGCTGCTGACAGGCAAGCACCGAGGTTTCGATGTATGACGCCGTGCAGGACCGTCTCTTCCGGCTTACGGCGCTCGTAGGCCGATGGGGCTAGTGGTTTTTTGAGAGCGCCCGGATGCCGCAGATACCGTGGTGGTTCTGGCGCTTGTCGATTTGGTTCAGACTGCTGAGTGGACTGTGCATGCACACGCCAACGGTAGAGAGATCTTCAAAAGACTCTAGCGTTGCCAGAACTCCGGACAGCGTTCGGACAATCTCAGCGCAGGCTGTGAGACCGATGCGTAGCGCGGCGGCAGGCACTTGCTCTTTGGGCTGATCAATACGTCCGGTCAGTCGGACTTCGACTTGATGCGCAGACAGTAGTTTTGCCAGCTCCGCAGACTCCTTCGAGCAAAAGTAGTTGCGTTTGTAGTTTCATTGTAAACGTCGCGAGATAGAAGCAAAAGTCATACGCAAGGTAGCGGACTGGGCTCAGGTAACATGGACACATACCGATGAGCACAATTGATCAGGACCTTGTTACCCGTGGGAGAAGACTACTTGAGGCTGGAGCCCATGCGGAGGATGTCGTGAGGATGCTTAGCGAGGGTGGCGCCACTAAGAGAGAAGCGATTCCTCTTCTCGCTCTGGTCGCATCGATGACTCGCCGAGAAGCGCGTCTGTTCGTTCACAACAGTGAAGCCTTTAGTGAATTCAAGGAGCATGATGAGGCGCTACACAACGGTTTCCTGGATGCATTGGAAGGGTTGGCGGCAGAGACGTCTAGTGAGAGCGACTGAATTAGGTGATAGAAAGCTTAGACGCCGGTCGGAACTCCGGCGGCGTCTTCGATAGCGGATGAGAATCTCCAGCAGGCCAAAGAACCAAGCTGGGCTCGAAGTGTACTTTAGTAGGGGGCGCCGGTTTGCTGCGCTTGCGCTGTTTCGGTAGACTCAGGATCTTAAGCGGCCTTGTGAGCCAGCAGTATTCCTAGGAAGTTTTACTAGGAACTATTGGGTCGCATAATTAATCTTATGTCAACTTAGTGTTAAAAGTACGCAAAGTAGGGCACTTAGACGATCAGATCTGTGTCAATTGGGACACATCAGTGCCACCATCGATGGCAAGGACGTTCGCTACAAGTCGTCGAAGACGTACTCCGGGTGATAACACGCTCGCTAAGCCGCTCTAGGAGGCAACCACAAGTCGAATGCTTGAGTCAGAGCAGCAAGTGCGCGGATGCTCCTCATGATCCAAGGGCTGGTTTGTGGCATGGCGGCAATGGAACGGATAGAGAAAATGAAAACACTTCTAATAGCAACGGCATCACTCGCGTTCACGGCCTGCCTCGCCCTGGATGATGTTGGGATTAACGAAGAGTCAAACCGAATCGGAGATCTTGAGGCATCCAATTTGGGTAGTGGCATCGATCCGGAAAAGACTTTTGAGACCACAACAGCCGCAGAGCTTCGCCAGATGTGCCTGTATGTGACTGAGTCGCTCAGTGTGCACGACGCTATCGCCTTTGATTGCTTTTGGGAGAGTCTCCTCCATTCACAAAGCTCGTGCGAGGCGACCTACGCGGAGTGCATGTCAAATCACTCCTCCGAAATACTCAACGCCGACTGGGACTGCAACTTGCCGAGTGGAATTGGTTTCTGGTCACCATGCGTGTCACTATTCACCGTTGGCGAGGTCGAGCGTTGCGTACGAAGTGAGTCTGATGCGCATGCCGACCTTGTGACTTCACTTACCTGCGATTCGACGTCTGCTGATATGGAAATAGGATCGACCACGCCCCTCGAGTGTCAGGAGATTGAGGAGGCGTGCCCCGAGCTAAGAGCAAATTGGTTCAGCGCATCTTCGCCTGCGCCGTAGGTGTTGAGTTCCACTTTAATGGTCGTAGGTCCTCGCACCCCATACGAAGGATTCTGCCACTCAGAACAACTCTGAAGCGACGAAAAAGCCCGAAAGGCCGGTTCCCGCCGCCAGACCGGGGCGCGCCACTGCCGCGCAAGCGGTCTCAAAACTGCCCAATGTATGGTAGAAGTGCAGTATGAAGGTTACCCTTTCGTGTAGCCAGTGTCTGGCCGACTACAAGAAGAACCCCACACAGGATTTGGAGATGTTCCTACGTGATCCGTTTCTGGCAGATCTCAATGAGGATGGAGTCTACGTTGGGAAATGCACGCGGAGCCACAAGCTTGAAGCGATCATTTCGCATCCAAAATTCGAAATGCTCTTCCAGTCTGGTGCTCTCGCGTTCATTTACGGTTTTCACCGCGAAGCGATTTCCAGCGCTGCAACATCACTTGAACGATTCTTTGAGTTCTGTACCTTTGCATTGTGGGAGAAACTGGGCGTCAAAGAGGAGGAGGCCACAAGAGCGTGGAAAGAACTCTCAAAACAGTCTGAACGTCAGCTTGGAGCGTTCTACTCGTTGTATCTCGCGTTGCTCAAAACTCCATTTCCCGTAAGCGAGTTCGCCCTACAAAAACTAGTCACAACACGCAACAAAGTGATTCACCAAGGCGTGATTCCTACACGGGAGGGCACCAAGGGCTTCCTGAAGGATGTTTTCGAGTTAATCGACGAGTCGTCGAGAAGACTTGAAGCTCACTGTGGCGACGAGATGACGAAGATATGTCTACGCGAAACAGAGCATCGCCGAGAACGCGCGATCGCAAAGGGAATCGTCTCCAGTGATGCCCCGACCCTTGGCATTGGTTACTTAGTGGTGGGGGGTATGCATGCTGAGGATGAAAGTTTCGACGAGCGCATGCAAATACTCTGGCGACAGAACTCGCACTCAATCCGCAGGATGCCCTGAATCGCGCTTCGCGGAGAAGATCAAGCCCGACCCTGAGACCAAAACAGCCATGCGAACATCAAACTGGATACGTATATGAAGAAGATATTTATAAGTTCGACTTGCTACGATCTCCTAGACTTGAGGGCTGAGCTCCAGAAGTTCTTTGACGGGATGGGGCTTTCTCCGAGTCTTTCGGATGCTCCCGATTCTGATTTTGACCTCGATGGTTTGAAGGATTCGATCACTACCTGCCTCGTCAATGTGCGGAGCTCAGACGCTTTAGTCTGTGTTCTCTCAAGGCGATATGGGCCAACTCTTGGCAATTGTGGATTCAAAGATGTTTCGGCAACTCACCTAGAGATTCTCGAGGCTCAGAAACACGGCGTCCCGGTCTTTCTGTATGTCCGCGATCGCCTAGTGGCAGATCTCGACTCCTGGAAGACGGCAGGACAACAGAGCACGTTCAAGTCGAAGTGGATCCTTGACGGAGATCCGACCGTGTTCCTCAGAGCCCTTGACGACCTCGCAAAGCTCAGCGCTGGAGAAGAGAGAACCAACTGGTATACGACGTTCTCAACGGTGTGGGATTTGAAGCTGGCGCTGTCTAAGCAGTTTGCCAATGCGTCTGGCACGGCTCGCTTGCAGAAGCTGATCGACACCGCTCAGGTTCCGACGCTTTCGGTTCATCGGATCGACAACATGGCAAGCGCCAAACTGAACGTCCACATTGCGAACCATTCGCATCTGGTTGCCCACGCCGTCGAGATCGATGTACCAGATGCGAAGGTTATTGGTGACATCCCCCCCACAGAGATTCGCTCTGGTGTGTGGATAGACGAAGCGACTCATGGAGTAACTCTTACGCATGTCCTCGCCACGGGCGACAAGATCGAGGACCACTACCAGTTCGCCCACAACGGGGTGATCGGACATTCCGTGCAGAAAGTAGCGCTTGGTGAGGACAAGCATATTAGATACTTGCCCGGGCCAGAAGTACCGATACGTAATAAACTCAGTGGCTTGATGTGATTTTCCGTTTTGTAGA
>Ga0316204_10006090_pt1 | contig 18975 bp, 16 predicted proteins | sample 6monrhotite_MG_2_FD_205661 | JGI IMG/M metagenome (GOLD analysis project Ga0316204, IMG submission 205661) | Microbial mat bacterial communities from mineral coupon in-situ incubated in ocean water Damariscotta River, Maine, United States -... | ecosystem: Environmental > Aquatic > Marine >...
CTCGTAAAGACCATGCTTCCCTCGTTGCTGCGCTTCCTGCCCATGCTGGCGCAATTGAAAAAGGGGACCTCTACCGAGGATCAGGCACGGCACGAAGGTGCAGGTCGAGGAAATGGATCGACGCAGGCAAACGCAGAGATGAATCTCAAACAGGCCCGCGAAACCCTGGGCACCGAACCCGGTGCGGGCCGCGAAGAGATTATCCAGGCCCACCGCAAACTCGTCCAGCGAGTCCACCCAGACCGCGGGGGCTCGGCGTATTTGACGCAGCAAATTAATTTGGCCAGGGATGTGCTGTTGGAGGATTGGGACGAGACGGATGCGGCGTGATTGTATATTGAGGTTTGCGACGCCTAATATACACACTTCGGCGGAAACTCACTGCGCCCATATAGGATGAATTGTAGTCGTCGCGACGACTACACCTAAACTTTCAAGCACCCAGTATTGTCTGTGTCTTCACGAATCAAAAAAACCAATTCAGTTTCAACTCAAGAAAATCATCATTCCGAATCAGCGCCATAGCATCACGATCCGGAATATTGACAAAAAAACGGCCGTTAAACTCCAGTTTCAGGTGATCTGTAAGGCGGCGTTCCGCTTCCAGATTGAAAAATGCTGCCTGAGTATGGTGATCAAAGGATTCGCCAAACAGTATCGCCGTATCCTGTGTATCATTCATAGCGATACGGAAACCAGCAAAAATATCGTGATCGGCAATACTTGGCGGCGCAAAACGAACATCTCGGCCGTCATAGAGGTATTCAAGTAAAAACCCGATATCCACACGACTCTCAGCGATGCCATAAAAAGTATGCTCAAATCCCGCTGCACCGGCGTAAAAACGCTGGCCATGCCCTGTACGGCTGATGCCTTCGGCCTTCCACAAGGTGTTTTCGGTGGTGAGTTGCAACGTCAAACCTGTCTGTCCTATCTGGTCATAATGTGGCACCAATACCGTCTGCACAGCCGTACTTTGAGGCAGCAGCCGCGGTTCGCGGCTTGTTCCCTGAAAATGTGAGATCGCAATGTCCATATCATCAAAGGTACGTGACCAGCGCAGCGCCCAGTCCACATGCCGCTTTTTCTGACCGGAATCAAAGGTAGGGTTGGCGGCATCAATCGGAAACGGTCCATGAAACCGGGCATTGTCCGCCGTAAACGTACGGGTTCGAAAGCCTGGCAGGGCAAATACATTCAATATGCCCCATGACTGTTCAATATTAAAATTGATCATGGGCTGGCCCAGCTTTTCCTCGCCCGTGACATCTTCAACAGAATCCGTTTGATTGATGATGTCCACCAGATGAACGGACTCAGTCACACCCCAAAATACTTTGCTGATACCAACAGATACATCCCAGCTTGAACCCAGATGCAACCAGTTAGCCTCACGAACATCAACGTGCGTACGCCGATTGTCATCTGCATCCAGGCGTGCAAAAGGTGTGAACGTTAAGCGGTCGCTACCGTCATTCCATTCATAAACAAATTCGGGCTCCAATGTGCCTGAAGGTGAAACAGTGATGTTTTTCTGGTTGGGATATGCCGGTGAGTAGGGGAAATACCGTAACTCCAACGAAGACTGACCGGCAATATCCAGCTGCCCCGCCTCGCTGGATGACGAGGCGCATACAGCACCCGTCACCCAAAAGGCCAAAACAACACACGTTGTGCGCAGGATCATCGCGCGCGTTTTAATCGGCTGGATGTAAAGTCCATATCAGTTGTGCCAATGGCAAACTTGTAATCCGAAAATGCCAGTGATGTGCTTTTTCCTGTTTGATGATTCACCATATCCATATGGGCCGCACGCCAGTATTTATTCAGATATTGTTTATAATCACTATATTTCAAGGTCTTCAACAGCTCGTTTTTACGATCATAAAATTCAATTTTCCACACACGATATGCATCTTTGTCATACCATACCATCTGGCGATGGTAACCCGACTTGGGATCGGTCGGAAAACGTTCAACCATAAAACAATCGCGGCCATCAAGGGTTTCTTCACCGACGTATTTATAGGAGTATTTCTCCAGCTCCTGGGATGAGATATCTTCAAAAGCGAATTCACTGCCCATGAACGGGCCCGATTTGTTACTTGAGGAAATACGTTTCACCCGTTTAAGCGCAGGCAGATACAACCATTGATCATCCGTATCAACCTTATGGGTATGTGAAAGAAAGGCCGTGCCCTTCACGTCGCGCGGATTCTCAAAAACAATCAGTGTCTTATCACCATCATTGGCTTGCTCCCGGGTGGTATTGCTCATGCTGCGACTGGTCTGCTGATTATGCTTGTTGCGAAGCGTCATCTCCAACTCAACCTTATAATCACCAAAACCTTCATCACGTCGGTCTGCTTCCGTGGCAATGACCAGTCCACGCGTCTCAGCACTTGAATCAATCTCCGCAGCACCGGCCCATACAGGTACGACCATAAACGCAGAGAGCCCTGCAAATGCAGCCAACAGATTTCGGGCATGCCAAAAATGCATTGATTTCATCTTTATCCCCTTTGGAATGTATTGATCTCTTTTCACAACCGCATTCATGCTGTTGCCTCTGCAAGTTTTGCATCATCTTCCGGATGCCCTTTCGAACGGTCCATACGCATCAGCAATACAGGCAACAGAAGAAAATCCGCCAGCAGCGCCATGGCAATCGCGATAGAGGTCAACAATGCCATCTCAGAGTTCAGCGCAAACGTGGACTGCGCCAACACCATGAAACCGGCTACCAACACGACCGAAGTCACCACGATGGCAATGCCCACACTGGAGAACGCATACCGAACCGCGGCCTCTGCATCCATGCCTTCCTCACGGCGGGCACGCAGATATTTGCTCAGGAAGTGAATTGAATCATCCACCACAATACCCAGCGACATGCCCGTGACCATGGCGGCGGCCATATTCACTTCACCAACAACAAGCCCCCATACACCAAAGGCAAGGCCTGCGGGCAGCAGGTTAGGCAGCAGGCTGACGACTCCAATCTTGAAGCTTCGCAGTGCCAGCATGATCAGCACAGAAATCAGTAACAGCGCAACCAATGTACCTGCAAGCATGCTCTTGATATTTCGCTCACTGATATAGGCAAACATAATCGCCGGGCCAATACCCGTGGCCTGCATCTCCGGCGTGTTTTTCGCCAGCCATTGCTCTCCGCGCATCGTCACTTCACGCAGCTCCCGTGTTGTCAGGTTCTGTAGCGTCGCAATGATTTGTGTAGATGACTTATCCACATTGAGCTGATTGTTCATATCCAGCCCGTAGGGAAGCGAAAGCTCATACAGCAATAGATACTGGGCCGCCAGATCGCGCTCCTCAGGCAACTTATACCACGCCGGATCATCGCCATGCAGGCTCATATTCAGACGCTGGAAGGTATCGGTAATTGAATTGACGTGCTCGACCTCTGGCTGCGCACGTAACCAATCCACAAAGGCCTTGGCATGTGACAGGAATTTGGGGTCACTCACGCCATTGCTGCTACCGGCCGGCAAGGAATATTGCAATTGATACAGACCAGTTAGATGGTCCGATGTGAAATCCACGTCAGCGCGATAGGTTGTGCTGGTGTCAAAATATTTTACAAAATCTTCGTTCAACTCGTTGCGCGGGATCATGACCAGCACCACGACAGCGACGGCGAGCGAACCCAACATCACTGTACGCTGACGGCGAATCACCAGATCAGCAAATACATCCATCCATTTGCTGAAGCGTGTCGTCCCTTCTTTGGCTCGGACTGGAAGCACCGCCAACATGGCGGGCAGGAATGTCACCGAAAATACAAATGCGGCCATCACGCCCATGGCCGTGATGTTGCCAAGATCATGGAACGGCGGTGAATCACTGGCATTCATGGATAAAAATCCAATGGCCGTGGTAACACTGGTCAGGAAGATCGGCATAAAGTTAATACGTAAAGCCTCAATCACAGCCAGACGTTTCTCCAAACCCTTGCGCATACCAGCCAACATACTAACAATCAGATGAATCGAATCAGCCACGGCCAAAGTCATAATGATGGTGGTGGCTGCCGAAGATGGCGGAGTGAGCTTGATGCCCAGCCAGCCGGCCAGGCCCATGCCTGCCAACACAGAAAACGCCAATACCAGCACCGTAGCAATGGTTGCACTGATGGACCGCACCAAGACCAGCATCATGACGATGATAATCAGATACATGGCTGGCACGAGGGTTCCCATATCGTTCATGCTCGATTCCATGAAGGCATTGTTCATCATCACCATGCCACTCAGGTGAATTTTAACCGGATAGGCCTCTTCAATGTCTTTGGCCAGTTCACGTGCTGCGGCTGCTGCGGTGGGCACCTCATCCATCGCCTTCTCTGGCATCTGGAAGGTCACATTCACCGCCGTAACCGCGCTATCGCCTGAGAGCAGTATGGTTTCTAACGAGGGTTCGTGCTGCGCGATATCGCGCACATGCTCCAACTGCGCCTTGGAAAGCTTACGCGCACCCTCCACCAGATCGGCAACAACAAGGTCATCATCCGTCGCCGTGGTATGTTGAAAATTTGAGACCGAATCCACACGTAAGGCAAACGGCAACAGCCAGGCCTCCTTAGTGATCTTCTCCACGGCATCCATCACGTCGGGGGTGACTGTATCGCCATTAAGTGATTCAACCACAAATTGAATGTTATCAATCTTGGTATAGGTCTCCTGCAACGCCTCAAAGGCGATCAGTTGCGGGTTATCATCACTAAAAAAGACCCGGTAATCCGTATTAAACGCCAAAAAACGTCCGCCGCTCGCGGCTCCCAGAACCATCAAAACCGCCAAAATGATCACAGGCCAGCGCCAGCGAACAACCCATTCTGCATAGGCGAGTGCCCATTTACTCTTGTTTTTCATGCCATGCTCCTATTAAACCGACTCGTCGGTCTTGTTTGCGCCAACAAAAACACTTTAAAACAGCGTATAAACACCCTTTGTATTCCTACCTACGCCCTACAAACGCTTCAAATAGTCGACAATGCCATGGAGGCATTCCGAAAACATTTCAACTTCCTGTGAGTTTTTTGCCAAGCCATGCGCGCCTTCAATGCAGGCGATTAGAAAAATTGCGGTGCGCTTGGTATCAATATCGGGGTTTATCAGCCCCTCTTCCTGTCCACGCTTGAGTGCCTGTGAAATACCTTTGCGCCAACGCGACATAGTGGCATTGATACGCAAACGAAACCCCTCATCCACCGGCGACATCTCCTGCGCAAGGTTGTTTAATGGACATCCTTTCGAGATACACTCACACGTAGTTCCAGCCAGTGCCTCGCGAAAAAACGCAATCATCGCCGCAATCGGATCGTCACTCGCCATCACAGGCTGCCACATCGCCATCTGATGCGGCACAAACACCTCATCCACCACGGCATAGCCCAATTCCAGCTTGCTGGAAAAATGGTGATACAGCGCGCCTTTGGAAATACCCGCTTTTTTAATGATCTCACTGGTATTGCACGCCTGAAAGCCATGCAGATGAATCTCTTCGGCGGCAATATCCAGAATCTTTTGGCGGGTCGCCTCAGCGTTGTGTTCAGCGTTCATATGACTCCATTCCAGCCATCACAGTCAACGGAATAGTAACAGACCGGTAAGTCGGTCGCAAGAGCGATACAAGCGGCCAACACCGCGTTCAGTGCTTAGAACTCGAACGGATGATTCAGGATAATCGTCTGAACACGATCCGGGCCCGTCGAGATGATGTCAATCGGGGCGCCGGAGAGGTCTGAGATACAGGCCAGGTAGTCGCGGGCATTCTTGGGCAGGTCTTCGTAGCGCGTGACGCCAACCGTCGATTCGCTCCAGCCCGGCATTTCCTTGTAGATGGGTACGCAGGCGGACAGGGCGTCGTTGCCGCTGGGGGCCAGTTCAAGGGTCTGATCACTGCAACGATAACCCGTACACATCTTGACCGTGTCCATGCCGTCCAGGACGTCGAGTTTGGTCATACAGAAACCGGACAGGCTGTTGACCTGGATGGAACGGCGAATGGCGGGTAGGTCGAACCAGCCGCAGCGGCGCTGGCGGCCGGTGGTGGCGCCGAATTCGTGACCACGTTCGCCGAGGCCCTGGCCAACTTCGTCGAAGAGTTCGGTTGGGAACGGCCCCGCGCCGACACGGGTTGTATAGGCCTTGGTGATGCCGATGACGCGATCAAAGCTCAACGGGCCGAGACCGCTACCGGAAGCCGCGCCTCCGGCCGTCGTGTTCGATGAGGTCACGAAGGGATAGGTGCCGTGATCGATATCGAGCAGGGTGCCCTGGGCACCCTCGAAGAGCATGTGGCCTTCAGACTGTGCCAGGGTATAGAGTCGAGCCGGGACATCGCAGATCATCGGCACGACTTTATCGCGATGGCCCATCAGGCCTTCCATCGTCGCCGCCACGCTAACCGGCTCGGCGCCGTAGAGCTTGGTCAAAAGGAAGTTGTGATATTCAAGCACGGCCGTCAGCTTGCAGTCCAGGAAATCGGGTCGGCGTAGGTCGCCGACATGCAGGCCACGACGCGCGACCTTGTCTTCGTAGGCCGGGCCGATGCCGCGGCCAGTGGTGCCGATGGCTTCACGCCCACGAGCACGCTCGCGGGCTTGGTCGAGCGCGATATGACTGGGCAGGATCAGCGGACAGAGGTCGGATATTCGCAGACGCTCACAGACCGGCACGCCCTCCGCCTCAAGCGTGGCAATCTCCTCGGCCAGGGCATCAAGGGAAACCACGACGCCGTTACCAATAAAGCATTCGACGCCTTCGCGCAGGATACCGGATGGGATTAGGTGAAGGATGGTCTTTTTGCCGTCGATGACAAGCGTATGTCCGGCGTTATGTCCGCCCTGAAAGCGCACGACCGCGCCGACGCGATCCGTGAGCAGGTCGACGACCTTGCCCTTACCTTCGTCCCCCCACTGGGTCCCAACGATGATGACTTTTTTGCCCATGACGACCCTATATCTAATGATTATGTAATATTGAATCCAAACGGCCTGGGCCACACACCATACTCAGGAGAGCGGCTCAATGCCCCAAACACCGCTTCTGCAAACAATCTCGCGATCGCAATCCATCTCGGCCGCGCCGCCGGTTTGCCCGGGCAGGAGATAGATGACGCGCTCGCCATCGTTGCGCAACTGCCGAATCAACTTGCGGAGTCCGTCGTCGTCCGTCCATACCGGCGCCAGGATACCCCTGGAACGCCGATCCTCGCGACGATTCGCAAGTGCCAGCAAGGTCTTGAGATCGGCGCTGAAGCCCGTTGCTGGACGTGTACGCCCGAACAGGCGACCGATCTCATCATAGCGCCCACCACGGGCGATTTCATGGCTGTGACCTTCAGCAAAGGCCGCGAACACGACGCCGGACTGGTAACGATAACCACGCAGCTCGGCAAGGTCGAAATGGGGGGTGATGGTCGCCATCTGGCAGCGCGCCGCCTCTGCCAACTGCTCCAGGGCGTCGATGGCCTCGCCGACCTCCGGCCGGGCCTTGGCGAGCCGCGTACGGGCCTCGTCGAGTACCCCGGCGCCACCGTTGAGATCGATCAGCGCGGCGATCATGGCTCGGGCCTCGGAATCGATATCAAACGAGGACACGCAGTCATCGAACTCCGCCCGCGCCTTGCGCTGCAGGATCTCGAAGAGGGTGGCCTCCTGATTGGCGTTGAGCCCAGCCTGATCGGCCAGGGAACGGAAGATGCCGACATGGCCCAGGTCGATATGAAAGTGTTCGAGTCCGGTCACGCGCAAGGCCCTGACCATGAGGCGCAGGATCTCGATATCGCTCTCGATTCCGGCGTGGCCGTAGATCTCGGCCCCAAGTTGCAGGGGATTGCGAGAATGGGCAAAGCCCGACTGGCGAGTATGCAGGACGGCATCCAGATAGCAGAGCCGGGTGGGGACATCGCGCTTCAGTCGGTGGGCATCGATACGCGCGACCTGAGGCGTCATATCGGCCCGTACCCCCATCAGGCGACCTGTCGCCTGGTCGATGAGTTTGAAGGTATCGATCTCGAGGTCATGCCCGACCCCAACCAGCAGGGATTCAAGATACTCGATCAGCGGCGGGATCACGAGTTCGTAGCCCCAGCTCTGGAACATGTCGATCAGGTCACGACGCAGACATTCAAGACGCTCTGCCTCGGGCGGCAGGTACTCCTCGACACCGGCGGGCAAGAGCCAGCGATTCACTTCATCGAACACCGTCGAACTCACCAATACACCCTCAAATCAAATCTTTCGATACGTCTCGGTCAACAGACGGCTAAACAGCGTACAGCAGCCCCAGGCCGATCAACATGCTCACCAGCCCGGCAGCCCTCAATGCCCGATCATCCATTTCCTGAAAGCGCGCCAATGCGTCACGCAAAAACCCAGGGCTCAGGAACGGCAACACCCCCTCGATGATCATCACGAGGGCGACCGCCCTGAGCAGGTCCTGCCACATATCTGTTGTCTAATATCTACGCGCTAGCGGGTCGGTTTTCCACCGGTAGCCTTCTCCGGGTCCTTGAAATAACGAAAGAATTCGTTATCTGGACTCAATACCATGAGGTCGGACTTATCGCGGAACGTAGACTTGTAGGCCGTCATGCTGCGATAAAAGTCGAAGAACTCCGCATCCTTTTGGTAGGCCTTGGCATAGGATGCCGTTGCGACCGCGTCGCCCTGACCACGGATTTCCTCAGCCTGCTTGTAGGCCTCGGCCAAGATCACGGTGCGCTGACGATCGGCATCGGCCCGGATCCGCTCCGCGGCCTCAGCGCCCTGCGAGCGCAGTTCCTTGGCTACCCGCGCACGCTCGGCCTCCATACGATGATAGACCGAGGTGCTGATTTTCTCGGGTAGATCGATGCGCTTGATGCGTACGTCCACAACCTGGATACCGAATTCATGGGCCTGAGCATCGGCATTGGTCTGAAGGATATCCATAATCTGCTTACGCTCACCCGAAACCACCTCCTGGATCGTGCGCTTACCGAACTCGGCACGCAAGCCATCCTTGATGATCTGGGACAGGCGAATATTGGCGCTGACGACGTCGCCACCCATGGCGGTGTAATACTTGGCAACGTCATTGATACGCCACTTCACGAAAGAATCGACAAGTACGTTCTTCTTCTCCGCCGTCAGGTAACGCTCGGGATTGGCATCCAAGGTCTGGATACGGGAATCGAACTTGCGGATGTTATTGATAAACGGGACCTTGAAATGCAGACCGGGTTTGAAGTCGGTACGGACAATTTCACCCAAGCGGAACAGGACCGCCAGCTGACGCTGCTCGACGATGAACGTCGACAGACTGCCAAGCACGACGGCAACCGCCGCGAAGGTCAGTAAGACGCCTTTGGATTTCAACATCTATCGTCCCTCCCGGGTTCTAATTGAGTCCCGCGACCTCAGGTCATTGACCACGGGCTGCGCCTGGGACTTAAAATCACTGATCTGGCTGCCCACTATCGGCGGCAGGGAGGTACCTGCGACACCACCCGACGGCAACGGAGCCGCAGTGCCGGATGAGGACATCATGCGATCCAGGGGCAGATAGACCAGGTTGTTGCCACCCTTGACATCGACCACCGCCTTGCTGGTCTTGCTCAAGATATCCTGAACGGTCTCGAGATAGAGCCGCTTGCGCGTGACATCGGGGGCCTTTTCATAGGCTGCCAGGATGGATTCGAAGCGCTGCGCGTCACCCTCGGCATGCAGGGTCACCTGGGACTTGTAGGCATTGGCGTCCTCGAGCACACGGGCCGCGGCGCCGCGGGCCTTGGGCAGGATATCATTGGAATAGGCCTCGGCTTCGTTCTTGAAGCGAACCTCGTCCTCGCGAGCCTTGACGGCATCGTTGAAGGCGTCCTGGACCTCTTCAGGGGGCTGGGCATCCTGCATGTTGAGGCTAGTGATCAACAACCCGGACTGGTAACGATCGAGAATTTCCTGAGTCAGCGTGTGGGCAACCGTGACGATCTCGTTACGACCCTCGGTCAGCACGAAATCCATCTTGCTCTTGCCGACGACCTCGCGGATCGCGCTCTCTGTGGCCTGATGCAGCGTCTCGTCCGGGTCCTTGACGTTGAACAAATAGTTCATGGCGTCCTTGACCTTGTACTGAACGGCCAACTTGAGATCGACGATATTCTCGTCCTGTGTCAGCATCAGGGCCTCGTTGTTCAGGGAACGGCTGCCCTGTCCCGTCAGGCCGGAACGATAGCCGATCTCGACGTTACGAATCGCCTCGACATTGACGACCTCGACCTTTTCGACCGGAAACGGAAAGCGCCAGTGCAGACCCGGTTGAGTGGTATCGACGTAACGGCCAAAGCGGGTTACGACACCACGATCGGCCTGGTCCACGGTATAGAAACCAGACGCGGCCCAGAGCACCAAGACAATCAGGAAGATGGCCCCGACGCCCATGGAGGCGAAATGTCCGCCGCCACTGCCGTCGCCGCCGGCCTCCCGCGGGCGCTTACCGCCGCCCTTCAGGCCAAACATCGCGCGGAGCTTGTCCTGTATCTGCCGAACCACCTCATCGAGATCGGGTGGACCCTGATCGTTTCCGCCCCAGGGATCTTTATCCTTTCCCGGATCTTTGGGGCCTCCAGGTTCATTCCAAGCCATACGTACGCTCCGCTTCGTTCATACAAAAATACACCGGCCCGCCGACATTCCAAAACCCTCTAGGACCCTGAAAATATCCGCTGACTCAGCGCGCTGATTGTAGGGGGTGTGAACCGCCATCGCAAGTCCGCCCCCCGCCCATGGTTGCGCTACGGCAACCGTCTTGACGCAACAGATAGTCAAGTGTCGACGGATCCACACAGACATCGACCAGCCATCCGCCATGTTCATCGACTCTTTCATCCTCCACGACGTCCCAGTCAAAGAGTTGAGCATGCAGTCGCCCGGCCATCGGCTCAAGCCGCAGACAGTGGCGGCGCACCCCTTGGCTTCCGGCCACCCCGGACTGCCATTCGCCATCCAGATATTCACGTAAGACCTGGAACAACAGATCGGTCCCTTCACCTGTCAGCGCCGACAACCAGACCCTGAGCGGACGACCATTGCCATCCCGGTCTATCCTCGGCTCGACGCCGTCAAGGCGGTCGATTTGGTTAAATACCTCGATCTGCATGATCGAATCAGCGCCGATCTCCTTGAGGACACTATTGACCTGCTCAATCTGGTCACCGGGATGTTCGTCATGCGCATCGACCACATGCAACAGCAGTCCGGCCTCGACGGTCTCCTCAAGCGTCGCCTTAAAGGCCGCCACGAGACTATGAGGCAGATGGCGCACAAAACCCACGGTATCGGCCAAAATCAGATGCCCCTGCGGCGGCAAGCGGACCTGACGCAACGTCGGGTCCAAGGTCGCGAATAACTGATCGGCCTCGTAGACATGCGCGCCCGTGAGCCGATTGAACAACGTCGACTTACCGGCGTTGGTATAACCCACGACCGATACCGTCCGTACATTCGACTTGCGTCGCGACTGCCGCCGCAGTTCGCGCTGCCGACTGACCTTCTCCAGACGGCGATTGATCTGTTTGATCCTGTGCCCCAACAAACGACGGTCAGTCTCGAGCTGGGTCTCACCAGGGCCGCGCAGACCGATGCCACCCTTTTGACGTTCGAGGTGGGTCCAGCCTCGCACAAGACGGGTAGAGAGGTGTTGCAACTGCGCCAATTCCACCTGCAATTTACCCTCGAAGGTCTGCGCCCGCTGGGCGAAGATATCGAGGATCAGGCCGATCCGGTCCGCAACCCGGCATGATAGGGCTCGCTCTAGATTTCGTTCCTGGATCGGGCTCAACTCATGGTTGAACAACACGATCTCGGCGTCATGCTGACGCACGGCCTCGGCAATCTCCTCAACCTTGCCCGAGCCGACAAACATACCCGGGTCCGGCTGACGACGCCGTCCGAGGACGACGGCCAACGGAGTCGCCCGCGCCGCCAAAGCCAACTGCTTGAACTCGGTCAGGGACTCATCGATCTTGCTTGAATGAAAGTCCATGTGGACCAGTACGGCCCGAGTCTGTGCGGAGGATTCAGTAAGCAATCAGATAACCTGGGAATGGGATACCCGGTAAGGGCCCCGCGCTCGAAATGCGGGGCCGGGATTCAACAGACGGTTCGGCCGACCATCGGCGCGAACGGCTGGGGTTACGACATGGAATCTGACGACTCATCGCCAACGGGTCCGAGCTTGCCGACATTGCGCGCCGGAACGATAGTCGAGATGGCATGCTTGTAGACCATCTGGCTCACCGAGTTTTTGAGCAGTACGACAAACTGATCAAAGGATTCGATCTGTCCTTGTAGTTTGATTCCATTGACGAGATAGATGGAAACGGGGATGTGCTCTCTGCGGAGCGCATTAAGAAACGGGTCCTGTAGAGATTGCCCTTTAGCCATTATTATCATCTCCTTAAGTACGTTAGCTCGGCGCCATCTGGGACGAAACCAACCATTGTTATTCTCATTTTATCTGGGACAGTTATCGTCAAACACTGTGATGGTGGCCACAAGGCCTTCCCCAACACCGCGCCGTTCATGTACTCCGTCAGCCGTTTTTCGCTGTCTATCAATATGAGGCCTTAGTTAGATATTTCAACACCCGGTCGGCAAGATTTTCCTGAGTCGCCTCCAGAGTTAGCTCGTTGACCTCTCTGCGCATCCAGGTCATCTGCCGCTTTGCAAGCTGCCGGGTCGCATATAGGGCCTGGGAACGGGCTGCATCAAGATCAACATCGCCAGCGAGATGCCGCCAGACCTGGCGATAACCGACGGAACGCATCGATGGCAGTTCACCATGCAGGTCACCACGTCGGAACAGCCCATCGACCTCATCGACCAATCCCGCCCCAAACATCGCCGCCAGCCGCCTCTCGATACGATCATGCAGGACGCCGCGGTCCTCAAATTCGAGGCCGATTCGAATGGTATTCCAGGGCAAGGCCTCGCCAGCCTGTTCGTGAAAGGCGCTCAGAGACTGCCCCGTGATCTCGTAAACCTCCAGTGCTCGCTGAATCCGCTGCGGATCGTTTGGGTGTATTCGCCGCGCCGCGATCGGGTCGACCCCGGCCAGACGGGCATGCAGGGCTGCGAGCCCCTTCGCGGCAAGTTCGGTATCGAGGCGCGCACGCACGGCCGGATCGGCCTGGGGCAATGGCGACAACCCGTTCAACAGGGAACGAAAATAGAGCATAGTGCCGCCAACCAGCAATGGGATGCGGCCTGCCTCGCGAATTTCCTCCATGGCCGCAAGCGCATCCCCGCGAAAATCGGCTGCGGAATAAGACTCGGCTGGATCACGGACGTCGATCAGGCGATGCGGCGCCTGCGCCAGGACATCCGCTTCCGGCTTGGCGGTGCCGATGTCCATACCGCGATAGACCATCGCCGAATCGACACTGATGATCTCGCAATCCAGCTCCCTGACCAGCCGAACGGCCAAGTCCGTCTTACCGCTGGCAGTGGGTCCGGCGAGTATAATCGCGGTGGGTTTATCCATGGCGCAGCCAATGCTGACGGACACCTTTACTTTCGAGCCGCGTCGTCGTTATAATCTGCGCCCTTGTTTGTATGACAATCATTTCTATTAACAATACCTAAAGGAAAACGGGATTCATGCCTTCAGTCCGAGTCAGAGAAAACGAGCCGTTCGAGGTTGCCCTCCGCCGCTTCAAGCGCGTCTGCGAGAAATCGGGAGTCCTTTCAGAGACCCGTCGCAGGGAATTCTATGAAAAGCCCACCTCTGTGCGCAAACGCAAAGCTGCGGCCGCCGTCAAGCGCCAGCAGAAGAAGCTCTCCATGGAGCGCATGCGGATGACCCGGCCCAGCTTCTGAGCCGAACCTCAAATATTATAAAGTATTTCTCCGGCGGCTGAAGCACCTGGCCCTGGGAGGCGAAGTCTCAGGCAACACCCAATTCGAGGCATCTTCCATCCAGGCAGTACCGCATCCACCCGAGACGACGAAATAAAAATGACAGAGCCCTTGAAGACCCGCCTGCAGGAAGACGTCAAGATTGCCATGAAGGCCAAGGAGCGCGCACGCCTTGGCGTCATTCGGCTGATCATGTCGGCCATCAAGCAACGCGAGGTCGACGAGCGCATCGTGCTGGATGACGCCCAGATCGTCGAGGTCCTGAGCCGTATGCTCAAGCAACGACGAGACTCTTTCAAGCAATACACCGATGCAGGACGTCAAGATCTCGCCGACCAGGAGGCCTTCGAGATCAACTTGATCCAGGACTATCTGCCACCCCCGCTCGATGACACCGCCATCGCGACCCTGATCGACGAAGTCATCGTGTCAACCGGCGCCACCTCCCCTCGCGACATGGGCAAGGTCATGGCACAGCTCAAGCCCCAGATCCAGGGCCGCGCCGACCTCGGTCAGGTCAGCGCGCTGGTCAAGGCCCGCTTCCAGGGCTAATGCGCCCTCATACACAACATAAAACACATAGCCTTTACGTACTCACTATTCGTTTTTCGGGTTGATCGTTGAGCGGCAAGATCCCGCAGCAATTCATCGATTCACTCATTGATCGCACCGATATCGTCGATTTGGTCAACGGTTACGTCCCTCTGCGCAAGGCCGGCCACGAGTTTGTCGCCTGCTGCCCCTTCCACAACGAAAAGACGCCCTCCTTCACCGTAAGCCCCCGCAAACAGTTTTATCACTGCTTCGGCTGCGGCGCGCACGGCACGGCAATCGGCTTTCTCATGGAATACGGCCACATGGACTTTCTCGAGGCCGTCCACGAGCTCGCATCCCGACTCGGTGTCGACGTCCCTCAGCCCGAACACACACGCAAGGGTGGCCCAACCAGCATTGGCAGCCCAGATATCTACAAAACCCTAGACCGCGCCGCCGGAGTTTACGAACGCCTGCTCGCGGAGAACCCGCTATCCCAACCCGCGCAAGATTATCTGACCACCCGGGAAGTCAAGGCAGACATCATTCAGACCTTCCGCCTAGGCTTCGTCCCGGAGACCTGGGATACCTTGAGTCGAACACTGGGCAGCGACGCGGCTACACAGAAGGCCTTGATGGACGCCGGACTGCTGTCAACCAACGACAGTGGTCGCAGCTATGATCGCTTCCGCAATCGCGTCATGTTTCCGATCAGAGACAGCAAAGGCCGGGTGATCGCCTTCGGCGGCCGGGTCATCGGAGACGGTACCCCGAAGTACCTGAATTCTCCGGAAACGGCCACCTTTCACAAGGGCCGCGCCCTCTATGGACTCTATGAGATGTGCCAGGCCATGCGCAAGATCGAGCGCATCCTGGTCGTCGAGGGTTACATGGATGTCATCATGCTGGCCCAGCACGACATTCGCTACGCCGTGGCGACACTGGGCACAGCGACCACTACCGCGCACATCCATCGCCTGCTGCGCCTAAGCCCCGAGATCGTGTTCTGTTTCGATGGCGACCGCGCAGGGCGGGATGCGGCCTGGAAGGCCCTCAAGACCGTCCTTGCGATCATGAGCGACGGCTATCAAATCCGCTTCATGTTCCTGCCCGAGGGTGACGACCCCGACAGCCTGGTACGGCGCGAAGGGCGCGCAGGAATCGAAACCAGGCTTCAGGACGCCCTCCCCCTGTCGCGGCTGCTCCTGGACCAACTCAAGGCCTCTGTCGATCTGACGACAATAGACGGCAGGGCCCGCCTTGGCCAGCTCGCACGCCCGCTCATCAACGAAATTCCGCGCGGCCTGTTCCGAGAGATGATCTTGCAGGAACTTTCGAACCTGACCGGCGTCGATATGGCAGGACTGGAGAGAACGCTCAATCCTGCCGATGTAACTAAAGATGTATCTACCGCAACCAGGACCGAACGAGCTGGGGGCGCCAAGGGTCGACCGTCGCTCGTGCGGCAGGCAATCACCCTTCTGCTGCAATGCCCAGAGCTGGCTGCTGAAACGGGTGACATCGCGCTGTTTTCAGGCCTCGAACAGAGAGGCATGCCCATCTTGCTGAAAATACTGGAATTGCTGAGCGAAAGACCTGGATTGTCAGCTGCGGTCCTGCTGGAAAACTGGAGAGATACGCGCTACGCGGAGCACCTGGCGGAACTGGTCACGCGCGAAGGGCTGCATGACCGAGAGGCGATGTCGCACGAATACCACGATATCATCGACAGAATGTGTCGGCAATACGTAGATCAGGAGATACAGAGTTTGAGTGCGAAGCCACATACCGAGTGGATGGAAAGCGACCGCGAACGAATGCACGCCCTTGTGCAAGCCAAGCGCGACCAGTCATCGAACTCGCGGAAAAGTTGATTTCCACGGGTTCCACCACCACTCTATATGCTATAGAATGTCCCGTTTATTTTACCCGAGCAGCTAGAATCTTATGAAGGAAGCACAGCAATCGCAGCTTAAAACCCTCATAGCCAAAGGCAAGCAACAAGGCTATTTGACCTATCGCGAGGTCAATGACCACCTGCCTGAAGGTATCGTCGACCCCGAACAGATCGAGGAAGTCATCGGCAAGATCACTGACTTGGGTATTTCGGTCCGCGAGTTCGCGCCCGACCCCGAGAACCTCTTGATCAACGATGTGATTGCTCAGACGGACGATGACGAAGACGAGGCGGCCGCGCTAGCCGAGGTCGACGAAGAGTTTGGCCGCACCACCGACCCCGTGCGCATGTACATGCGCGAAATGGGTACCGTCGACCTGCTAACCCGTGAAGGCGAAATCCGTATCGCCAAGCGTATCGAAAGCGGTCAGAATCAGATGTTTCGCGCTCTGGCGGATTATCCCACCACCATTGAAACCATTCTCGCCTTCTATGAAGAGGTCGCGAACGGCGAGCGTCGTCTCACGGACCTGATCGCGGGCTTCCACGAAGAGGACGACGGCCAGACACCGGCGGCGGCTGCCACCAACAATAGCAACAACCAGGCTGGCGCGTCGTCTGACCAGTCCTCGTCATCAGATAGCGAAGAGATCGACACAGGCCCCGACCCCGAAGATGCCAGAAAGCGTTTTCAGTCGATCAAAGACCAGTTTACGCGCATCCAGAAGGCCATAGAGAAACATGGCCGCGAACACGACGACGTCGTCGAGCTGCGCAAGGGGCTTGTTGAGTCCTTCATGGAGCTGAAATTCACGCCTCAGGTCAAAGACCGTCTTGTCAGTCATCTGCGCCGGAGCGTCGATCATATCCGCCAGCAGGAAAAGATCATCATGACCATCTGCGTGAACGAGGCGCGTATGCCCCGCAAGGACTTCATGACGACCTTTCCGAACTTCGAGACCGACCTTGAGTGGCTGCCGCGCATGCTGGCCTCCGACAAAGACTTCGTCGAAGTGCTCGAGCTGCGCAGCAAAGATATCCTGCGCGCCCAGCGCAAGCTCGTTGAGACCCAGGAGGATACCGCGCTGACGATCACCGAGATCAAAGACATCAACCGCAAGATGTCTATCGGTGACGCCAAGGCCAGACGCGCCAAGAAAGAGATGGTCGAGGCCAACCTGCGGCTCGTGATCTCGATCGCCAAAAAGTACACCAACCGCGGCCTCCAGTTCCTGGACCTGATCCAGGAAGGCAACATCGGCCTCATGAAGGCCGTCGACAAGTTCGAATACCGCCGCGGCTACAAGTTCTCCACCTATGCCACCTGGTGGATCCGTCAAGCCATCACCCGCTCCATCGCTGACCAGGCCCGGACCATCCGTATCCCGGTGCATATGATCGAGACTATCAACAAGCTCAACCGCATATCCCGTCAGATGCTCCAGGAGCTAGGCCGCGAGGCCACGCCGGACGAACTCGCCCTGCGCATGGAGATGCCCGAGGAGAAGATCCTCAAGGTCCTCAAGATCGCCAAGGAGCCCATCTCGATGGAGACCCCCATCGGCGACGACGAAGACTCGCACCTCGGCGACTTCATCGAAGACCCGAACGTCATCTCCCCGCCCGACTCAGCAACGATCGAGGGCCTGAGCGAGATCACGGCGCAAGTCCTGGAAGGCCTGACCGCACGCGAGGCCAAGGTCCTGCGCATGCGTTTCGGCATCGGCATGAACACCGACCACACCCTGGAAGAAGTCGGCAAACAGTTCGACGTCACCCGCGAGCGCATCCGCCAGATCGAAGCCAAGGCCCTGCGCAAACTGCGCCACCCCAGCCGCTCCGATCCCCTGCGTAGTTTCGTCGACTAGATACTAAACACGCGCCAATGTAATATGAGGGCGCTCCAAGAGGGGCGCCCTTCCCGTCTTTACGGGCCTGTAGCTCAGTTGGTTAGAGCAGGGGACTCATAATCCCTTGGTCCTAGGTTCGAGTCCTAGTGGGCCCACCATATATATCAATGCTGGAGGCGCTGATTAAGCAACTGTAGCGCGCCACGAAATTTGCGACGAAACGTCAGCATGTTTGCGACACGGCGATCCGGGGCGGTAGTTGCCTCAGGGCAAATGCTGGACCCTCATCTTTAATCCAAATGCACCTTGCGGACGCCAGCCGACATAGAACAGATACCGCGTGCCGTTTGGGGTCTTCTGGAAGGACACATATGGCAGTAGTACCGGCCACCCTCTTGGCCAACGGATAGCCCAGTGAAACCCCTCTTGTAATGTCTGAGAAACGTCACCCGTACCGTATAGCGTCAGCACCCCTTTGCTGGCGAAGCCGATCACGTAGAAGGTGAAATCATGGAACGGGTTACGTCCCCACCAGCAGATCCTCCTTACCCACATCGATGAGCTTGGCATATAACGGAAAAGGGGACAGATTTATTTACAGGCTCCAAATAATCCCTCCACCACCTCTTCCAAAATAAAATAAATCTGTCCCATTTTCTCAGAGTTTTGAACACCCTCAATAAAAGGTAAAATAATAAGCCCCACTTGACGCGGGACTTGGGTAGGTGATTTTTTTAGTAATAACCAAAGTTAATCAGAATTAGTAATCA
>Ga0316204_10006091_pt1 | contig 18973 bp, 16 predicted proteins | sample 6monrhotite_MG_2_FD_205661 | JGI IMG/M metagenome (GOLD analysis project Ga0316204, IMG submission 205661) | Microbial mat bacterial communities from mineral coupon in-situ incubated in ocean water Damariscotta River, Maine, United States -... | ecosystem: Environmental > Aquatic > Marine >...
CCTCCTCGAGTACGAGGCGGACTGCTTGCTCCTTGAAATCAGGCTCGAAAATTCGTCTTTTCCGTTTGGACACTTGGTTCTCCGATTCTCTCGCAGATTGGGTGTCCACCAAAACGGGGCAACTTCAAAGCTGTTCTGTTTTCAGCGGGCGGGCATCCAGAACGAAACCTGCAGCCATTGCCAATGGAACGTGAAGGTGTGTGATTCATGTCAGACCTTCTCAGACCCGACCCACCAATGTCTGTCCGATGCGGGGTGCTGTCCCGGACTGACGTGTGTTCGTCCCGACGAATCGACTCCCGGTCTCTGTACTCCGATTGAGACCACCGGTAGCACCACCGGTAGCACCACGGAAACTAGTGACGCTACCGGTCCGACCACGGGCACCACGACGGGGTGAGTGGAGCCCGGACGAGAGGCCTCCGTTCGAGGAGCTCCGTTGAGCAGACGGATCGGGCGAGGACGTCGCCGCTCATCGGTGCGAGCCCTCAAGGCGCCGAGTGAGGACGATCTACATGCATTCCAGGCTCCCAGATCCCGCCAAACGGCTATATGACGGCGACGAAACCCAAACGCGTGAGGCATGGAGGTCGTTGGCGCGTTGGGTGTCTCGATGCTCTGTAGCCACAGTCCACGCCGCCGCACGATTCTCTGGTTCGCTCCTGTCGTAGCTCTCCTCGCGGGGCCGGGGTGCACGTACGGAACGGTCTCCGACATCGACGATGGGTCCCCGATCGTCGGCGCCCAGGTGACGTTCCTCTCGGATGGAGCGACACACCAAACCCTCACCGAGAGCCCCACCACAGACCCTACAAACAACGAGAGCTTCAACTACTTCATCTCGCCATACTCGATCACGACATCAGCGGTCGACTGGTCCAACGCGGTCGTCGGCCCCTGGGCCCTCGGAATTGCGGGAGCGTCCGGCTACGACCGCGAAGCGTTTCCGGCCGAGCACGACTGGCTGAACGCCGACATCTGCCGGATCGTGCACGACTACAAATGGGCCGAGCGAGCCTGCCTGCGTCGGGACTTCGGCCTCTCGCCCGAGGACGGGAGCCACACCATGCCTCCTGACTTGATCGTCCGGGAAAGTGTGATGAAGGGGTGCAGCATCACCGGCCAGGGAAACAATGCCCAGCTCATCGCGCCGTATGCTGTGTCCAACCTCGGACGAGGGCCCCTCGAGATTCTCCAGGCCAATGGCAACCCCAATGGGTTCCAGGTTCTGCGTCGTCGCGCGGGAACCTCGATCGCTCAGTTCGTCGGGGCGTGGCAGAACTTCGGTACCGTCGCGCCGTGGTTCGCTGTGGCGGGCGACTCGATCTCGGTGCGACTCGTCGACAGCAGTGGCGTTGCGGTCGCGACGGCAGAGCGACCGCTGTGCTCGAGGGACACCGCAGTTGCCGAGGCCAGCTTGCTTCCCGGCGGCGCGCACGAGCTCGGAGGCCTTCAGTATCTCGCAGACACGTACTACGGCGGCGATGTCTCCCCGTTCGACGCCGTGGACTGCGGCGCACTCGAGACCCAGGGTCTCTCCGTAGCCCACTCGACCGGTGGCGTGGCCCTGCTCCAACTCTCGGGCGTCGACGATGGCGACTACACGCTCGAGATTGGAGTCAACGAGTCAGGCCTGTTCACCGAGCGCTCTTTGGCGAACAACGTCACATCGATCGAGGTGACGTATGCCGGCGGCGCGATCACCCAAGGGTGCGATGGGTCTGCGCCGGCGTTTGATAGCGTCGGACTCTTCTAACTCGCAGGATGGCCCGGTACCGCGCCGCGCTCTAAGCCGTCGACGGTTCGTTCGGTGATCAAGCGGACTCGCCTTGCTGGTGCCGTTGGACGACCGCGGCGGGGTTCCAATAACGGTGTTGACCCCCGCTCACGCGTCCCGCGAAACTCCGGCCATGAAGCGTCTTGCGATCGGACCACTGCGCGACGGTGAGATCCACCGTGAAGGTAGATCAAACTCGAAAGCCTTGGTCCAGTCCGGTCCGAAACCGATCGAATCTCGGGGACCTACGGCTCCGAGGAGGTTATGAGATGTGCTCTAGAACCAGTCTTTGTCGTCGGGGTCGGGGTCGGGGACAACTGCATCGACCTCTTCGCAACCCGTGAGGAACCCACCGTCGATACCCCAAACGCATTCACCATTCTTCATGCGCTGGGTTAGCGTTCCGCTGTACGTGCACTCCAGGACGTTCCCTCCCTCCGTGTGGATGGTGATTGGAGTATCGCTGACCTCGGTCGAACGCGAGCAGTCGCCGCCGCCGACGGGGGCGGCACCCGACCCTGCACCACCACCGCTGCCACTACCACCGCTGCCACCGCAGACGATCGCCCAGTTTTGGCCGACACCTAGCGGGACTGTTGGTCCCAGCCCTAGTCCGCACTCGGCTGATTTGAGGAGCTGAATCCCGAGGCAGCAATTTCGGTCGCCGCCGCCGTTGATGCAGTTGAATGTCTCGTTCTCCACGGCCCAGAGGCAGCTGTTCACGTCCTGCCAGGCCCCCACAATGTCGCCGAGGCCATAGGCAACCGCGGCGTCGGTCGCCTCCTGGATCGTGGCCACTGCGGCACCATCCGGCCCGACGAAAATCAGGCTGCCTGCGGCATCAGCACCCAACAAACGGGCCGCGGCATCGCCCTGAGAACCGTGAAAAATGACGTTGTTGCCCGATTTCAAGCCTGGAACCGACTCCAGCTCCACCACCTCATGAGTTTGCAACGCAGGGCCGCCGAGTCTGTAGAACGTTCCGCCGTAGTTGACCAGGTCGCCTTCGTAGAGTTCGACCGGCGGCTCCTCTCCGTCGTCAAGGATCCCCATGACCAGGGAGCTGGGCGGCGTCATCTGCTCTCGCAGCTTGTGTCCAATGCGGCTCTCGGCGCTTTCGCAGGCCAATGTGGTGGTTCCCAGGATGGTGAGGAGCGCGAGGCTGCACCTTGTGGTGTTCATGCTCCGGTAGAGGGCCGACTCGGGAGATGGATCACGACTTTCTCAGTCCATCTCGTTCGGCCTCTCGATTGCTCGCCGGCCGATAAGCGAAATGAAGTGGGAAAACGCAGGGATGGAGGAGTACGGCGGGCTGCAGGACGGGGTTGTTCCGCACAGGACCTGCAGCCCGGCGGCGGTCCAAGGGACGCCGGAGAGAGCCGAGACAATTCGGGGAGCCCGCCCACAGCCGACCGTGAACGCCCCGACGCCAGCATCCACGCACGCCGAGACGAGCGCGCCACAAAGCCACGCGCGCTCTGGACGTCCGTGCCGACACAGGTGGCGACAGCCGTGTCGCGAAGTGGAGGACCGGACGAAGTGGGTGGAGGACCGGACGTTGGGTCTCCATTTTCGCCGTAGTGGAGGACCGGACGTTGGGTCTCCATTTTCGCAAACCTAAGGACCGTATCTCTGGCCCACCAGTGGGCCACTGGTTCCACGTCCTTCGGGCACCTCAACTCTTTTCGCAACACATCGGCGCGGTGGTCGACCCCTTCGGCGGTGACCTCTGCCCGCAAACCGGCCAGTGCTGCGCGGCGCAAGGCCAACCGCGCCCGTGGCAAAGCCCGCGACTACGAGCGGGTTCGCGCCCGCGCCGTCCTCCCCAATACCCGCGTGATGATCACCCGGCGCTGCCACGACCGCCGCCTGTTTCTCAGCCCTTATGGCGATCCCAAGAAGGGGCACACGCCCGAGCAGACCGCGAACTTCTACGGCTTCACGATTGCCCGGGCCGTCAGGAAGTACCGCGTCTCCTTCCACGGCGCCGTTCAGATGGGAAACCATCACCACAACACCATCACCGACAGGCTCGGCAATCGCCCCAACTACAAGAACTCGGTGCACGGAAACCTCGCCCGAGGTATCAACGCCCGCTTCGGACGCTTTGATGGATTGTGGAGCAGCGGAGGGTCCTGCGACACCGTCACCCCCTCCGATGACAACACCCTCAAGGACCTCGCCTACAACGACTGCAACCCGACGACCACCGGCTTGGTCAAGTGGGGCCACCTATGGCCAGGGTTCACGACGTACGGATGGCGCTTCGGGGAGACCCGCGTCTTCGTGCGCCCCGACTGGTACTACGACCCGAAAGAGCCCGACAATCCCGAGACCATCGAGCTCACACGGACCCGCCCCGACATCTTTCCCGACCTGACCGACGACGAGTTGTCCGACAAGTTGATGGCGCTGTGTCGGGATATCGAGCTCACGACGCAAGCCGAGATGAAGGCAGAAAACCGCCGCTTCGTCGGTCTTCCAAAGCTCGCCAGGACCCGTTGGTGGCGCCGCGCGAAGTCCCCAGAGAAACGGTTCGCCACCGTTCCGACCGTTGCCTCTTCGCACCCTGGAAAGCGAAAGGAAGAGCTGCGCAACAACGAGGCTTGGCGACGGGAGTACGCGGTCCAGCGCGACAACCTTCGCTCCGGAAGACCGGCGAAATTCCCCGCCGGTTCTTACTTCCTGCCAGAGATCTACAAGGCCGACGTCGAGCCTCCGTAGACGTCCGCACATACGGCCGCGGCGGCGTTGCTTTGGGCTTCGTCGCCCTCATGTATTGGTTCGGGCTCTGTTCGGAGCGCATCCCTGGGCAGAATCCGCGCAGATCGAGCGGATCCCGCCGGCGGGGACTCGCGCTCCGCAAGTCTGCGAGGTCATCGGCCCAGGGTACGGGGCCCCACGGGAACCATCGAGCCGGAGACCTCCAGTCCGGAGAACTCCCCACCCCAGTCCGGAGAACTCCCCACCAGTCCGGAGAACTCCCCAGTCCGGAAGTCCGGAGAACTCTCCTTCACGCGAGCGTGGCGTGAAGGGCCGCGAGCGAGAGCGAGAGCCCGCAAAGGGCACTCATCGCAAAGAACACGAAGCGGACCGGGATGCGATTCACCGTCGTCTGAACGAGACTGTGAACGATCCGAAAGACCACATAGGCCCAGGCGAGTATGACGACCCAGCTTGCATCAACGCCTTGAACGGCGAGTGCCAGGGACGCGGCGTAGAAGACCGTCGGGTGCTCCAGCAAGTGGGTGTAGTTGTCCGACTTCCATCGAGTGCGTGCCGGGAGAGCGGCCATCTGGGCACCGCGCGGCGCCGTGGGGTCCGGCACGATTCCCGCGCGTCGCACCGCGGGAAGGCGGGTGGCATACATCCACAGCAGAATGATGTGCGTCCAAACGGCGAGCGCAGCAACCGGAGCGAGAAGCGGATTCACGCTCGGGAGTCTGCCGACCACCGGCGCAAAGGGCCTTGACGATCGTCAATCCGATCGGAGGTTTCGCTTCGCTCGGCTCAGCGTCTCCGGTGTCACACCGAGGTACGACGCGACATGGTGGTCGGGCATGCCGTCGACGATCGCGGGGTCCATCTGCTCCCCGAAGACACGGTAGCGCGCCTTGGCGAACGGCTGCTGAAGCGTGCGAACGCGGCGCTCGAGCGCGAGGAAGTGCTGCTCGGCGAGCACCCGCATGAGCGCCCCAAACCGAGGGTGGGATTGCAGCACCTTGAAGTCACCGCGGTAGCCCTCGACGGCCGTGACCGCCGCGACCCACTCTTCGGTTGCGGTCCCGCGGATGACACTGGAGAGCGCCGCAGCGAAATTCGGGCCCGCGAGGAAACGAAGGTTCCGCTCGCGACCGTCGGCGTCGATGCCATAGGTGCGCACCAGGCCGCGGTCAAACACTACAAAGGCGGAGGGCGCATCGGCCCGGGCGAAGAGGAGTTCGTCGGGACCCCGTCGCATCGGAGTCATCCCGGCCGCGATCGTGCGCACCTCCGAGACTGAGAGCCTCAGGTGCTCGCCGGCGACACGCCGGATCAGCAACTCAGGGTTGGTGGGCACGCGTGAGTGTCGGCGACTCCGGCGATTATGGGAAATGAAGTGGGGGAAGCGTGGCCGATCCCGTCTGTAGACCCGATGGGCACGCGAATAGCCTCGGAGCCGCCAGTCGACCTCTGAGACGCGGACCTCTATGGGCAGTGCAAGCCAAGGCCCGGTCACGGTCAAGATCGACGCCCAGGCAACCCCGACCTCATCCGCGCACAAGAGGGCCTCGCCGACGCATTGGACGCGGCCGGCAATTCCACCCGAGGCGGCCGAGCACCGCCGTGCCGCGGCGGCGGTCTCGGCACCGGAAGGAGGTCTCGGCACCGGAAGGATGACCAGCCGCGCCTGCTCGCAGCCCTTCGGGTCTCGAAGCAGGTCGTCCGTCTCCCAGACCCCGTCTCACGAGGAACAGCTCTGGGACCGGGATTGGGATGCTGACTTCGGCGCCCCGAAACGGCCATCATGAGAAATGGCCCTGGGCCAAGAACCTGTCGATCTCGAGCGCGAGTTCGCTTGGGGACGCAACGAGTGTGTTCGCCTCGCGCGCGAGCGCCACGGCTTCGCTCGGCCTGTGTTCTTCGAGTAGCCGTGCACGTTCAAGACTTGCGCGGGCCGGAATCTCTCCGGTGCGCTCAACCAATCGCGCAAAGGTCACCGCTTCACGCAGGTGTTGCTCGCACCCGCGTAGGGCACGCCCGCTTGCCTACGGCACGTAGCGAATGCTTCCTGACGCGTAGGTTGTGTTCCCGCCGTAGTCGGTGATTTCAACGACCCAGCCCATGTCCACCGTACAGTTCTCCCCGGCGGTGACGTAGGTGTTCGGGTTGAACGAGAAGGCTCCGTAACGGCCATTGGGCGCGCTTTGACCAGCGCTTTCGTTCCCGGACTGCGTCTGGTCGAGGAAGCTGTAGTGCGTCGACGAGCCAATGCCGCCGTTGGTGCACGAGCGGGCAACGGCCCGTGAGATCGTGAGCTCTTGCACCCCGCCATTGTCGAACCCAAAGGGGAAGATGGAGTAGCTCTTGCCGAGGTCCCCGTGGATGACCTCGGTAAAACCGTCGAACCGAATCTGGTCATCGCCGTCGTTGGCCAGGAAACGCGTCCCTCCGGTCGGTGGGGAGTTGTCCACTGCTGGAACGGTGATCGTCCTGAAGTACTCGCAACCCCCGCCGCACAGGACAACGAGAGCGAGGAGTGCAGGCGCGGCGATGAGGTTTGGCTTGGTCATCACGGATGGCTCCTGATGCTGGTAGACGCCGCACCCAGCGAATCGATGACGACAACGCCTCACATCGTCGAACACGCGGTGCCCGCGAGGGACGAGCCAAGAACACTCGCCGCTCCATCCTCAGCGCACCCGGACGTAGACCGATACTCTTCCCGAGCTTGCCGGTGACTCGACTCAGTCGCGTCGCGCCCACAGGAGGATTCGGCGGTAGGTCAGCGCGAAAGGCTGAGCGGACCCCAGTGCCGCGAGGAGACGCTGTTCGTAGCGCCGGGCGAACTCGGCGTAGAGTTCGGGACCCAGCCGCGTTTCATACCAGGTGAGCAACGAGCCCTTGACCCACTCCACCACGGAAGCGGCGCTCGGGAGCTCGTGCAGGTAGATCGGCTCGCGCACAATCTGTTCGCGGAATCCAAGGTCGTACAGCAGCCTCGCGTAGCGCTCGGCGGGCTCGACGGCTGCACCCGCGCGCCGCGGACCGAGAACGTCGACGAAGGGGGGCTCGCCGGCGAGCGTGGTGGCGGTGGTGTGCGTCGGCTGGGCGAAGTTGTTTGGCATCTGCACCGCCAGCTGCCCACCCGCGGCCAGGCCGTCGCGCAGTCGCTCGAACACGGCGCCGTGCTCGGGCACCCAGTGCAGCGCTGCGTTCGACACGATCAGGTCGAAGCCCTCGAGCGGGTACGTCGCGATGTCTGCCTGAACGAACGAGACTCGGGGGTCGGCAGCGGCAGCGCTCGTGGGTTGAGCGAGCATCTGGGCACTGTGATCGACGCCGACCACGGATGCGGCGTCGAAGCGGTTGGCAAGGTCCACCGTGAGCTCACCTGGGCCGCACCCGAGGTCAACGATGCGCATGTCTTCCGAGGGCTGTACCAGCGCCATGAGGTCCTCGTAGGGCTTCCGTCGCTCGGCGCGGAACCTCAGGTAGCGCTCCGGATCCCAGGCGTTGCTCACCGCTCGAAGCATACCCAATCGACCTCCTCCGCGCGGCCTTGCACCACGCTAGCCAGATCAACCCGAGGTTGCACATGACTGCACGTCATCCCCTCCGGCCAGGCCGTTCAATCCGCGGAAGCAACCGGGAGGTCACATGAGATGCGAAACTCCCTCCGTGGCGCACGGTCCACGTCGGCTGGCCTTCGGCGCGGTAGCGGGCGAAGTTCGCGATGTCGGCCCCGGCCACAGCGACGCGAGGCACCGCGCCCAACGGGAACCGTCGGTCCGGAGACTCCCGTCCGGAGAACTCTTCCCGTGTCATCGTCTCCTCGCTCGTTGCGAAGGAGGGACGATGAAGACAGACAACGTTCTGCGAGCCGTCGGTGTCACTGCCCTCCTGCTGTGCGCGTGTGATGCGGTCGAGCCCCCTGTTTCCGATCAGACGTCGGTCGAGCAAGGCGAGACACGTCGCGTCCTCTCTCGAGAGGCGTTCGAGCAGGCGGAGCGCGAGGCCGGTCTTCCTGAGCCCCAACGAGTCGACAATGGCGACGGCACGTGGTCGTACGCCCTGGACGAGGGGTTCCGCTCCGACGTCGAGCTACGCGGCAAGGTGATCGCATGGGAGTACGACGGCCAAGCAACGTTCTCCAACGACCCCACGCTTGGGGGCGAGCGCACGTTCGTCGTTCAGGAACCGCGCGAAGAGGACCCCGAAGACAGCCTCTTGCAGCGGCGGCGGCTCGATGCACGCGGGCGCTGGTGGAAGGTCGTGGATGTTGACCACGACGCCTGGGCACGAGCCACCGAGCGGGGGCCGGACGAACTCGAAGAAGAAGAGAGCCTCGCCCTCTCCGGCCCGGTCGAACCCAAGGAGCCGGACAACGACCCGGGTACCAAGGTCACGTGGCAGCCGATGAGCTGGCAGCACTCGAGCTGCGAGCCAGGCGGAGGCCTCAATCCCAACGAGGCGCACTTCTGGGACAGCGATGGCCGCTATGCCCCTTCGAACCTGACCAAGCGGCAGAAGACCGCGGTACAGATCCGCCACAACGGCTCGTTCGTGTGCAGCGGCGTGATTCTACGGTCCCGTGAGGTGCTCACCGCCGCCCACTGCGTCAGTGACGACAACAACAACCCACTGCCCAACAGCTCCATCACCGTGCGGCGGTTCGACAACGGAGAGATTCGCACTGCCGATGACATCGACCTTCCCAACAGCTACACGGGCGGGAGTGTCGACGGCGGCGGAACGGACTTCGCTGACGACTGGGCGATCATCGAGCTCCAGTCCAGCTGGTCGAGCGGCTACGAAGACATGGACATGTCCAGCGCACCCGACAGCACCCTCTCGGGCCTCGACCGGGTGCAGAACCTTGCCTTCCCCTGGTTCTTCCCACTGTGCCTGGACTCGTGGGGAGCTCAGCTGACCCACAACACCGAGTTCGAACCGATCGCCTCGATCCACAACAAGAAGCTCCGCTTCAAGATCGACGGCACGCCCGGACACTCGGGGAGCCCGCTGTACTACTGCCCCGAAGGCGACAACAACATCTGCGGTGGCGGCGAAAAAGGCTTCGTCATCGGTGTATTCGCGGGCTGGAACACCACCAACAACCGCTTTGTCGGTCCCAAATCGGCCCACTTCTTCGACGACGCCCAGGCGTTCATGGACGACTGAGCGAAGAAGGCAGCGACGCTCCCAACTGAGATCATGGCGGCGAGCCGTCGGCGAGAGCAGCGAGGGCACCTCCTGAGGTCATGGGAGCTCGTACGGTGGCGTCATCGATGCAACTGTTGAAGGGAACAGCGTTTCTTGCGTCGAAATCCGTTGGAGGGCTGATCCCAAGGCGCGCCCCATGAGGGACGGTGTCTTATGCTGCTCCGTCCCCGTTCTCGCCCGATCCTACGGGGCACGGGTTGCCCTTCTCGTCTCCGCAGCGACGTCCCGTTCACCTCGAGGGTAATCTCCTGGCTTCGGCCCGTCTTTCTGTCCGGCTTGCTCTTGGCCGTCCTCCTGTTGGATTGAACGAAGCTGCGTCGCCCCGCGCCTACCCGTGTTGCTACGCCCATCCTGTTCGCTATACCACTGGGCAATGAAGAGATTATTCCTCGTGACCGTCGGTTTGCTTGTCGCGACTCCAGCCCTCGCCCAGATCCCGGTTCCGAATGATGGAAACGGTGTACGCAAGAACGGTTACTGCGTAATCGAGTTCAATCACGGTGGCCAGACGGCGTACTACTTAGGGCTGTGTTCGGACGCAGGCGTTACTTGCCAGGCGGGGTGGGGCACGGATTGTACGATTGAGGGGTCCGCCGGAGAGCTCTACACGAACCTGCCCTGGACCGGACCAAAGAAGCCCCGCGTCAAGCCCCCAGGCGACGAGCCTGGGGCAACACCGAAACGATCAAGTCACACGCAGACTTGACCTAGGGGAACGGTCAACTCGCAGACCACCCGCACCGTCGTCCCGGCGGGAATGGGCGCGTCGTCGCGACGCTCGACGACAAACTCCAAAATGGCGCCGAGGGTCGTGCATTGCGTCGACAGGTCGTCCAGGGGCGTGGCGGTGGTCCCGGTGTCGTCCGTCAATCGTCGGAAGCATGAGGTCGCCACCTCGGAGGGGAAGGACCAGGTCTCCCCTTCGACGATGCAGGCTTGCACGGCCGCGTCGGGCATGCCGTCACCAAACTGCTCGACGACGGAGCAGATGGGTTGCAGTCCCGGGACGTCTTCGTCGCTGTCGGCGACGCACCCACCGACGCAAGCACGCTCGCTGATTTCGCCAATGGACCCCGCGATGTCGGCCAGCGCTACGCCATAGTCGGGTGAGCAGATCGAGAACATGTTGCGTGTCTCGTTGGCAAAGGCCTCAGCAAACTCGCGCAACCGCACCGGGGGGATACCGGGAGGACTGAGGACGGTCTCGGTACCCACCCCGCACCCAGGGCCGATTCCATATTGCCCGTTGAACTCCGGCAGCGCCGAGTCGGCGTACAGGTGCTCGCCGGTCTGAGGGTGATCCAGCGGCACGCCGCCCAACACCGCAACGAACACCTCCCCCTGTCCGCCCGCCGCTTGCTTCTGTTCGGCGAGGTCCCGCAAGGTGTCCACATATCGGTCGACGGGGAACAACACCGCCTCGTCTTCAACTTCGGTCTCCAGCCCGTCGCGGTCGAAGTCGACAGCCTCGCAATCATCGTACACGCCGGGCCCCCCCAGACAGCGAACACCGGCGCCCCAGCATGCGCCCGAGGTCGCTACGGTGGGGTCGCTCCAGAACACTTCTCCGAAATCGCGCAACCAGTTGTGGTTGTCGAGCGAACCGGAGCAGTCGGCCTCGTCGGTCACGAACACGACGGCCAGCAGCGCATCGGGTCGCAAGAATCCCCGGAAGTCGTCGACGATCGCCCGACGCATCGACTCGAGCGGCGCCTCAAAGCCCGGGCCATTGATCCCTTGAGGGCCGATGCACTGCAGCGCCTCCGTGAGGGTCACGCCCGGGGGTAGGTTGGTCGACCCGTTGCTCTTCTCAACCCACGGGTTCGGCAAGTTGATGCTGTCGAGTTCGCAGACATCCAAGCATCCGCGTTGGCGCTCATCGATCACGCCGAGCGAGCCTTCGAAGATGAACTCTGGAAGTCGCGCGCGGCAGCTTGTGGCGCGTATCGATCCGCTTCCGTCGGTCGTGGTCACGCCAATTCGGTAGTTGGCCCCAACCTGCTGGGACTCCAAGACATCGATGAATGAGGCAAAGCTGGAGGACAACGTCCCCTGCTCGTCCCCCATGGATCCAGAGTTGTCGACGACGAACAGCACGTCCACGGCACGTCGAAGCGTCACCTCCACCAGACATAGGTCCGGGGCGTCCTCGCAGTCGAGCACTCCGGTCGAGGTACTGGCGGCCATCGTCTCCCCTGTACCGGTCGTATCACCGGGGGCGGAGGTGACCGAGTGACTGTCGCCGGTGTCGTCCGCGTCCTCGCCCGGCCGGGTCCCGTCGCCCGGAGCGTCTGCGGTGGTACTTGCGTCGGTCCCTCCGCTCGCGAGCGCGAAGATTCCGTTGGGCGTGCGGCCGCACCCAAGTCCGAGAAGGGGGGAGAGAACAAGGAACGCTACAAAGGAACGCACGAAAGACCTTCCGGACCGCGCGTGCGAGTGCGGTCGCGCGACAGCGCACGCAGGCGCCACCGTGCAACGGTAGTCTCGGCCCGCGACGAGTACAAGCGCGGACACGGAGGCCCTCACTCCGCGTCGTGCTCGAGAATCATCGCGGATACCCCGTCCAATGGTCGCCTGACGCGGGTTCCAGCCCGCATCCCCGGACCCCAAGGGGACGAGCTCGCCGTGCTCGCTCGGAGCCGTTGACTGGTGGTCGAGGTCTCACGGAGCCGGCGGAGTTCAACGTGTGGCCGGGCCGGCCGGATTCGGTGGCAGGCGATTGACGCCCCAGCAAGGCCAGCTCAGAGCTCCGCGCGTTTGCATGCGTAGGTCCGCATGTTGACGATCTCGTTTGGTTCGGACAGCTGCTGCATGTTGCATCGCGGGGAGCGCTCGCCGACGAGCCCGCTTGGAAAGAACGGATGCAGGTGGAGTTTCGTCGCCGACTCGCGGGGGCGTTGGTGCTCGGTGAGCCGGCCGCTCCTGCGCCACGGTCCTTGGTAGATGTCCCGGTGCGGCTTCGCTGTCACGTAGAAGGCTCCTGTCAGGTTCGTCTGCAGCACATCGTGCCAGTCCTCGTCTTCGGTTGAGAAGAGGAGCCCGTTCTGGTTGATCGCGGCATTGTTGACGACGACATCGACCGTCTCGAAGTCCTCGAGCACCTGGTCGACGACACGCTCGACTTGCGGTGCATGGCGTACGTCGAGTTGATACGCCCGGCAACGCGCGTCGATACCGAGGCCAGCGACCTCCGCGAGGACCGTATCGGCGGCGTCCCTGCGCGTTCGATACGTGAACGCTACGTCGTGCCCCGCGGCAGCGGCGTCGAGCACCAGCCGCGCGCCGATGCCACGAGAGCCGCCGGTGATGAAGAACACCTGGCGTCGACCTTCAGTCATCGTGAGACCTCAGGATCGAAACGGAGTTGATCCCACCGAAACCGAACGCGTTTTTCATCACGTATTCAGGTTCGTGAGCGATTGCCCCGCCCGCACACACGTCGAGGTCCACCGCCGGATCGAGGGTCTCGATGTTGATCGAGGGATGCAGCCGGCCTGCCCGCATTTGTAGAACCGTTGCGACGGTCTCCACGATCGGAGCCGACCAACACGTGTGGCCGAGCATCGATTTGGTCGCGTTGAGTTTTAGGTTCTTCGCGTGGGAGCCGAATACGCGACGGATCGAATCGAGCTCTGTGACGTCGCCCAGCGGTGTCGAGGTGGCGTGGGCGTTGATGTAGCTGATCTGCTCGGGTGCAATTCCGGACTTCTGCAGGACCTTGCGCATGGCACGGGACTGCCCCTCAGCGGACGGTTGCGGTAGGTGGTTGCCATCGCTGGCCGACTCGACGCCCACGACCTCAGCGTAGATGCGGGCGCCCCGAGCAATCGCCTGGTCCCAGTTCTCGAGCATGAGGGCCCCGCCGCCGTGGGCCGGAACAAAACCTTCGCGGCCGGCGTCGTACGGTCGGCTTGCGCGATGAGGCTCGTCGTTGAACGACTGGAACGAGATGGCCCCCATCAGTGCCATCGCGTGCAGATCCATCGGCGCGAACTGAAGCACCGCGCCCACGAGCATCACCGACTGGGCGTCGTGGTAGCGGATCTCGTCGACGGCGCATCGCATGGCCACGTTTCCGCTGGCACAGGCGGCGCCTACGGTGTACGCGGGTCCCCGCGCTTGCAGGAGGTCAGACACCGATCCGGCGTGGTCGGTGTCGAGCGCATGCAGGGCGAACAAGCCGTCGATGAAGTCAGGCTCGTCCTCAAATTGAGTCCGGTTGTGTTCAATGTAGAGGTTCCCGAGATTGTGGCCGGCGACCACAACGCCCATCTCGTCAATGAACTCTGGCGCACGGTCGTGCAGCCCTGAATCGGCGAACGCGGCGGCGGCGAGCACCATCGAGTGCTTCGTCGACCACGGCGCCGACCGGGTGAGCTTGCGGAGCCGGCGGTAGCGAGCAGGGTCAAGAACGCCTTCGAACTCCCGGACCCGCGCCTGGAGGTCGTAGCCCGACAGGTCAGCCCCGACCTTCGAATAGATGCGGTCCGTGTTGAACGCGCGCCAGTTGGTCAGCCCCGACCGCCCGGCGAGCAAGGCCTCCACAAACCCGTCGAGCGTGTCGGAGAGCGGCGTGTTGATGGACATGCCGGTGATGGCAACGCGTTCACGCATCGAAGTAGACCTCGAAGGCAGCGACAGAGCGCAGAGACCCGTTGACGTAGATATGGCCCGCGGCAGTGCCTGCCAGGGCGTCGCGCTCCAGCAGCGCCGCATGGATTTCGAGGTTGTCCCCAGGCACCACCGGTTCGAAGAACCGAGCATGATGAATGCGGGTCACCTTTGCGCGCAGCGGCACGGCGTCGTCGGTGACACTCGTTCGGCTGTGCTCCGCGAACCAGGCCATGCAAAGGCCCAGTTGCCCCACGGCCTCGGCCTGCAACACGCCGGGGAAGATCGGTTCTCCAGGGAAGTGTCCTGCGAAGATCGGGTCGTCGGTCCGAACCTCATACTCACCGCAGATCGTCGCTTCCGCGAGATCGACACCGAGGATTCGGTCGACGAGCAACATCGTCGTGCGATGTGGAAGCACCCGGTGGATCCCCTCACGCTCGATCGGCGTATCCAGCCGCGTGACGCTGAGAGGTTCCCGCTCGAGTTTTCGCCAACGTGCGTCCAAGGCCTCGCCCCTTCAGTCGCAGCGACATAGCTGGGTGACCGGTGGCTGGGCAGGCGCGGTTTGGGTTTCCATCATCGTAGGGTTCAACGCGCGACGCTTGGGAACCCCTCATCCACGCTCTCGAGAATCGGGGCTTGTGCCGCGGCGCACCGCCGACTGGGCTCGAGGGCCAAACAGCCCGGCCCACTCGGAAAGATGCGCTCGCAGGGTTGGATGGGCAATGGGCTGATTGCCCGCGAGCACTGGTAGTCTCCGCCTGTCGCATGGGTCATGGCCTCGTTCTCCAGCTTCGATCCGCGTCTCCCCGTGACTGGGTCGCGTGTGGCCGCCGCCTGTCAGAGCTGTGCCGAGCGCCTGCGCTCGCTGTTGCCGAGAGCGTGGAGCTGATCCGGGGCCTGCAGGATCCAGAGGCGGTAGACGCCGTGCTGATCGTGCGCTGTCTCGACGCTGAGCAGCTCCAAGCAGCCTCGGATCTCATCGGCCCCTGGCTGCTCGAGGTCGGTCTCACCCGCACGGGGTCGCCCGTTCAAGGAGACGTCGTGTTCGACTCTTCTCGGAGGGACGATGTCGGGTTGGACGGTGACGCCGACCCCAACCGCCGCGTGGCCGAGTTCGTAGAGACGGTCGTCAAAGCCGGCGCGGTTTGGAGCCTCTACGATGAAACGTGGGCGCGAGCCCGAGTCGCCAGCGGCGATGAGACGCTCCCGTTCTGGCCCAGCGCAGACGATGCCGCCAACAGTGCCCGGGCCGCGTGGCGGACCTTCGCGCCGCGAGCGATAGAGATCGGAGCATTCACTGAGGAATGGCTCCCCGGCATGGAAGAGGATGGGATCTCGGCCGCAGTGTGGCCGTCTCCCAGCGAAGGTATTGTCCTGACCGCTCAGGAACTCGCCCGAGCCCTTGCCGCGGCGAGCAGCGCTGGCTAGCGTCGTGGAATGAGGACCGGACGTAAGGTCTCCGTTTTCCCAAACCTAAGGACCGTATCTCTGGCCCACGGGTGGGCCACTGGTCCCACGTCCCTCGGGCACCTCAACTCTTTTCGCAACAGATCGGCGCCGTGGTCGACCCCTTCTGCGGTGACCTCTGCCCGCCAGGCGGCCAGTGCTGCGCGGCGCAAGGCCAACCGCGCCCGTGGACCCATCGAGCCAGAGACCTCCCGTCCGGAGAACTCACTCCACGCGCCCGAGGAGCCAGTCCAGCCCACGAAGGTAGTCGTCGATCGTTTGGCCTCGTGCCGCGCCCGGATCGCGTGGTTCGCGTACGGCATAGGCGGCCGACGACGAGGCAAAACCATGGGTGTAGTCAACGACAACGCCCAGCACCGTTTCCCGATGCTGCTCGGGCACTTCCGACGCTGCAAGATACTCTCGGATCGCGTCGGTCAAGCGGGTCAGCTCGCCCGACATCAAGCTCGGGTCGGCGAAGACACACTGCACAAGATTGGGATGCGCGCACGCTCGCTCCATGTATTGCTCGAGCATGCTGCGGACTCGTTCGTCGGCTGTGCCGGACGTCGGGACGTCACCAACGCCCGCGTAGACCTTCGCAACCAAGGCGACGAACATCTCGTCGCGCGAGCCGACGTGATGCGACACCGCCATCGGGGTCACACCGAGTGCGCGAGCGAGCGCGCGAAAGGTCACCGCAGCATCGCCGCCGCCATCGAGGAGGACCAGCGCGGCATCCAGGACCGCGTCGGTGTTGAGGTGTGTGTCCCCCTTGGCGGGTCGGCCCGCACTACGCTTTTTCGTTGTCGCCACGCGTCACCTGATAGTGGCTCTGCACGATTCCCGAGGGAAATGCGGCAGTGTTCAGCAGCTTGAGATCGATGTCCTCCTCGGTCGCGCCGAACAGTGAAAGGCCCTCGCCGATCAAGATCGGAATGGTGGCGAGCACGATGTCGTCGATGAGGCCGTCACGGATGAACGACTGGACCACCTTGCCACCATCCACATAGGCTCGAGCCCACCCGTCCTTGGCGACAGACTGCATCAGCGCGGCCGGGGTCAGCGATGTCAACCGGACCTTGTCGCGCAGAGCCAGCGGCAGGTCGCTCGGAGAAAGCGACCGACTCATCACGATCACGGGCTTGGAGTACGGCCAGTCACCGAACGTCAGGACGTTCTCGTACGAACCGCGCCCCATGATGATGCCGTCCACGCCCTCCATGAATGCCTCGTAGCCGTGCTCTTCACCGGTTGTCGGCTGTTTGGTCAGCCAGTCGATTCTATGGTCGGTGCGAGCGACGAAGCCGTCCAGGCTCGTCGCAATGAAAACGTGGCCGGTTGTCATGCCAAGTCTTAATTATACGTCGTACAATTAAAGTCAACCAGCGCACGGGGCGCAACAAGCGACCGTGGCGGAGGGAGGCGACGATCGTTTTCGGGATCCACAAACGGCGAGGTCATCGCCCCGAGGCACGAGGCCCAACGGGAGCCGTCGAACCAGAGACCTCCCGTCTGCTAGCGTTCCCAAGGGATGCAACCGAACGTCGAGCGCTACGCGAGTCCTGTCGCAGAGCGAATCCCTCCGCCCGAGCCGGACAGTGTCCGAGCGTTCTGGATCGGGCTGCGGCTGCATCTCGCCGCGATACTGACTGCAACGGTGCTGGGCCTGGCGACGGCCGCAGTACTGCAATGGGAGCTGTTCGATCCGAAGGCAACTTTCTCTGTGGACACCTACGGCAGGCTGTTCGCGGTGCACGCAACGATGTGGTGGGTCGCTGCTCTACCGTTGTCGACGGGCGTTCTCTCGGCGGCTGCTCTGCCTCGCGCCCTCGGCATCCCGGCGATGCGAGGATGGCAGCTACTCTACGCATCATTGGCAGTCTGGCCGTTTGGGCCGCTGATCCTGTTGGCACGTACGGAGCCCCTGGGCTCGGTCTCGCCAGCAGCGCTCGCGTTTGCTGTGACCACCACCGGCCTCGCGATACTCGCCGTACAAGTCCTCTGGACGCTCTTCCTTCACCGCGACCGCTTCCCCAAGGCACCGTTTCTCATTCTTGGGCTCGGGGGTGCCGCGGTGCTTCAGTTGCTCACGTTCGCCGGCAGCACCGTCCAGCTCGGCGGGGCCATGGCCGGCATGTCGAGCCTGGGCACCGACCTCATCCGCAAGCCCTTTCTCGCCGTCCCCATCGCCATGGGAATCGCGGCGCACACCCTGCAGCGCCACGCAAAGCGTACCCCGCCGGCCCCCTCCATCCTCGCACTGTCGATGCTCGCCCCCTCGCTCGTCCCCTGGGTTCATAGGACGGGTGTCTGGACGAATCTACTGGCAGTCGTCTCCACCACTTCGGTCGTGGTGTTCATGATCTTGCTCAGCATCCACTACGTCCGTAGCCCGTCTCGCTTGCATCGACGCCCAGTGCTGGCGATGATCATTGCAACCCTGGTCACGGCCCGCGCCCTCGTGGACGCATTCGGCCTGCTCCTCAGCGTGGACGTTCACCTGCATGAGACCTACTTCGCGCTCGTTCCAATCCACCTTGCGTGGCTGGTCCTTGTGCTGGCACTGGTGCTGATTGCGTCCGACGAACCCGGCCTCCTGGCGGGACGCTCGCCCATACCTTCCCGACTTCAGATTGGCGGCGCCCTCTGTGCTATTGGCCTGGGCGGGGCATTCGTAATGATGCTGCTCCTCGGACAAAACGGAATGCCTCGCGGCTACCAAGTGTACATCCCGCGGTTCACCAGCGACTTCCAGTGGATGGCCGCCCTCACAGCGCTAGGGATTCTCGGGGTCCTCATCCTCGCCGCGGGGTTCCTGCCTAGCCGTAGGGTCTCCGTTTTCAAAGCGAAGGTCGCAGCGACACGACGCGTTTCAGCGCCCACGCCGCCCGATGCTTCTTCTGAGTCTTCCGATGACGAGTTGCCTGACAAGCTGACGTAGACGGTAGACATGGCCGCAATAGACCTCGAAGAAGGCCTCGACCCAGGGCACGGGACACCCGACCTCACCACCTTGCTCGACGCTTCGTAGTCGCGCTCACCCAAGGCTCGCTTCCGGATGGTGGCCGTCACGTTGGTGTTGGCGTTCAAGGGCGATGGTCCTCCTGAAGTATTTCGCGGTCACGTCCGATGATCGCGAACATCGTTCTGGCGCCCATTTTGTGATCACCCACCGCGACCGCTTTCGCCTCCGCCCATCTTCTT
>Ga0316204_10006092_pt1 | contig 18969 bp, 21 predicted proteins | sample 6monrhotite_MG_2_FD_205661 | JGI IMG/M metagenome (GOLD analysis project Ga0316204, IMG submission 205661) | Microbial mat bacterial communities from mineral coupon in-situ incubated in ocean water Damariscotta River, Maine, United States -... | ecosystem: Environmental > Aquatic > Marine >...
GATGGCGAGGGCGTTGAGCTGCTGGTTCCCTTCGGGGACTCCTGCTTCGCCTGTTGGACCTCGCCCGAGGGAAAGCCCGCCTGGGTGTCGCTGTTCAAGGACCCCCTGAAGATGCACGAGGTGGGCGAAAACCACGGCACCTTCAGGGTCTATCACGAACCGGATCCGGAAAAGCCAACGGCTCGAGTCTCGCACATTGTACCCTTCGCTGGTGGGGTGGTCGCCAGCTTTGTCAGCCCGACGAATCCTGACAGCGGCTGGGGCGTCTACTGGAGCCGCCATGGTCAACGCTTCATGCCAGCCAAGAGCCCCGACATCCGCCGTCTGCTCAGTACTCGAGGCGAGCGGGATGGGGTGCGCGAGATGAGCGTCGTCAACTTCGGGGCGGGCGAGCGTCTGGTCCTGGTGTTGGCAAATGGCGAGGTCTTCTCCTTGGGCCCGGACGACGTTGTGTGTGACGCCACCAAGATCGCGAGTTTCCACACCGAGGTCGGGGAGCCGCCGCCGGACCCGGATGTGCTCATCGATATGGACCTGCGGCTGACCATGCCCTTCCTTGAGGCCAGCTTCGTACAGCGGCCTTTGGGAATCTCCGACATCCAGGAACTCCGAGTTGGACTGCTCAAGGGTATCCAGGAGACGGAATGGCAGGCCTTCCTCTGTGAGGAGACCCTCTGGAAGCTCTTTCCCCAGGAGGCCTCGGCCACCCTTCGGCTGCCCGAGCCGATCGGCGAGGTGGCCAAGGCTGAACTCACACTCCGTGAGGAGCCTCGCCGCTTCGAGGTCACCGCTACACACCGTTGGGCAGCCGTGGGTGTGGATGTCGAGCTGTCAGGCTGCTTCTCCAAAGATGGAATCAGCTTGAGCCAGACCTTGTCTTTCGAGGACGTGGGCGAGCGTGCCGGACTGGGCCAACTCTCCAAGGTCTGTATTCAGTGCAAGGCCGCAAAGGGGGTAACAACCGCACACCATAAACTTTTCTGTAACACCCACGACAAACTCGCAAACGCGGTGGTTGAGACTATCAATGAGCTCGGCAAGAAGTGTCCCGCTTGCCGCGGGACGCAGAAGATAAACCACCCGGACCTCAAGAAGGCGCTCAAGAAGTTCAATGACTTCATCGATGCCGTGAAAAACGTTGGGATCCCAGTGAGTGGGTTGGGACATATCAACTCTGTGCCCTGCCTGCTGTGCAAACCTCTGTATACCCACACTGCAGCCACGGATAAGATGAAAGCACTCGGCGGTCGGTGTCCACTCTGTCGAGGAATTGGAACACCGCGCACAATAAGTTTGTGGTCCCGTAGCCTCGGCAGCAAGGCGAGTAGTAATAGCGCGCACCGAAAGGTACACAAGGCCTTGGGCCGTATCGACGCCTGGCTCGATAAAATCGACGGCAAGTCCAAGTGGGAGCGGGCGAAGTACTTTGTCGCGACCGGTTCGGCCTCGGAGATGGCCTACAGGGTAGTCAAGGCGCTACGAGCGGGCTTTTCATGTCCCATCTGCGCCATCGGTAGTGGTGGCATCCCTTGCCCGCTGCCCCACGAACTGCACGAACGCCTGAAGAAGCAGTATGATGTACTCACCTCTGACGATGGATGCCTCTATTGTCCACCGCCGGTGCCCTGTCCGGTGTGCGTCACCAAAGACCTAGCCTCGGAGTACGTGGTCTGGCCGCAGGTGAAGCTGGAGCTGAGCATCACGGTCAGTGGAAATCCGGGGGTGTTTTTGGTTACCGACATTACCTTGGAGGTCGGGTACACGCTTTTTATTCGCCTGCCGAAGCTCTATGACTACGAGGGCTTCTTCAATTCACTCCCAGGGGTGAAGGCGGAGCCAAACGGGTGCGACGGTGTGGTCACCAAGACAGGGGGGTTCAAACTCACCGATGACTCGATCACTATCAAAGTTGAGGTTCTGGAGGAGTTCGGATTCAGCAACACCGAGATCGAGATCAAGCTAGACGGCGGACTCAAGGACTGCTTAATCAAGAAGGTCACGGACTGATGGCTGAGTTCGCTACTGAGAAGGTGAGGTCCGTGTCGCTTACTCCCGTAGGCGGGCGAGCACCAAGACCGCGTCCGCCGCCGACTGATCCAGCTTGTTGATCCGTCTCGCTTGGGCGTGGAGTTCTCGGGACATTTGGGCGATTAGGTTCTCGACCTTACCAAGGCGGCGATTGAGTTCATTATCTGGATTGGTGGGTGGTTGCGGTGGTGAGCGTTCCTCAAACTCCTCGACTTGCCGTGATAGCCGCGTGATGGACCGCTCTGACTCCACCCCCTGCGTCCCTAACTCCTTCAGGCGCTTCTGGAGCGTAGTGAGTGCGTGCTTGAGTCCCTCCAAGGAGTGATCGTGGAGCTCAATCCGCTCGGTGGTGGCTTTCCGGTCCAGCAAAATGCGGCGCTCAAGGGCTTCGAGACGGTCTCGGAGCATGGAGAGTTCCTGGATCAACGACGGAGGCACGACAGCCACGCTGGGTGTAGGGCGTGCTGGTGCTGGTGAGAGCCTGCGTACTGGCGAGATGGTGGAGCTGATGCCAGCAGCTCGCCGCAGTCTGCTGGCGGCGGCGCGACAAGATGCACTGCAGTAGCGGGCATCGGAGCGCTTCGCTTGGAAGGTGTTTCTACACGTTTCGAGTACGCATGACCGGATCATCGGGGTTCTCCCTGCATGTTGCGGGTTTCGGTTCGGTTGAAACGCATCGGTGCGCTTCGCTTGTTCACTTGGGACGGGATATTCTGGGTCAGGTCGGTCCAGGTTGGGCCACCTCGGAGATGCCGTTGTGGAGCGGATCCTCGGGGTGGTCCAACCTGGCCTGACCTCGTTGGGCTCATTCGCCGCTTTCGCCGGTCGGCGACCAGCGCCACTCCCGCCGTCCGCCTTGTCGTGTGCGGAACTTCACGCAGCCCAGCTCGTGGAGGAGGGGGCCGATGCGGGTCTGGAGGGAGCGGTCCACGCGGTCGGCGGGGATACCCAGCCCGGCGGTGATGGCCTCGGTGGTGGTGAAGCTCTCCGAGACCCGAGAGATCCATGCCTCCAGCTGCTCGCGGTGGGGATCGGTCAGCTGGTAGCGGGCCACCGCTCGCTGGCGAGAGGCCTCCAGCTCAGGAGCCAGGTGCCAGCGCTCTCCGCGTCGATAGCGGGCCATGGCCTCGGCCCAGAGCTGATCCCGGTCATCCTCCAGGGCCTCGACAGCGATCTCTTCGATCTCGACAGGCCAGAAGCGCCGTGAGCCGGTGCCGTCGTCGAAGAGGTCAGGGTGGTTGGAGGTGCCGATGAAGACGCACTGGCGGGGGTAGTCCCGTGTGGCGCGATCATAGGGGGCGCGGAAGGTGTCTGTGGGGCTGGACAGGAAGCTCTTGACTCGCGTGGCGGCCTTGCCTCGCAGCGCCTCCATCTCGGCCAGCTCGTAGATCCACTTGCCCTGCAGCGCGAGGTAGGCGTCCTTGGAGCGCAGGTCGATGGGCGTGTCCCCGAACCAGCTCGGCTCCGGCGCCAGCGCGCGGCAGAAACGGGACTTGCCGGCGCCTTGGGGCCCGATGAGCACCAGCATGGTGTCCAGCTTGCATCCAGGCTCCAGCACCCGGGCCACCGCGCCCACCAGGAAGGCGCGGCCCATCTCCTGCACCAGCGGACTGTCCTTCACTCCCAGGTAGCCGCCGAGCAGCGTCGTGCTGCGCTCCACCCGATCCCAGCGCAGGCCCTTCAGGTAGGCGCACACTGGGTGGAAGGCCTCGTCCTCGGCCACGCAGGCGGCCACCTCCTGGACCAACTCCCGGCTGGGTGTGGTCTGGTAGACCGCCTCCATCCAGCAACTCGTCCGCGTCAGGTCCGTGTCGTTCAGCGGCCGACCGTCGAAGGTGATCAGGTTCTGGAAGGTGTCCAGCTGGAACCGACCCACCCAGCGCGGATCCTCCGTCAGGATCGTCATCAGCGTGCGGCGGGTCGCACGGCGTCCACGGGGACCGGCCTCGCCGATCATCAGCTCCACGTCGGGGTCGGGAAGTGGCCCGCTCTCCACCTCGGCCAGGTCCGCGGCCTTCTCAGGGCTGTTGTCCTGTGTGCTCATGCCACGCTCCCCAGCAGCTCGGTGACTGGCCCGCTCCAGCCACAGGAGTTCAGGTGGTTGCAGCGTGCTCGGGTGGCCTTCTCCGGGTTCAGCAGGAACCACACCGAGGACCGGCCGCAGCCAGGGCAGGGGATGCCCTCCGCGCGATGGCTGCGACCGGCGCCGCGAACCGTGGCCCCGAGGGTGTCCGCCAGCCGGGCGCGGGCCTCCGGGTTCCAGGCAAGGCGCCGGCGGGCTGCTTTCTCTCGGAGGTAGTGCGGCACAGTGATGCGGCGCTGGGAACGGCGCGGCTTGGACGGGCGGGGACGCTGGAGGAGTGGCACCAGGTCGAGGCGTTGCTCCGTTGTGCGCGCCAGGAACCGGACCTCGGCGTTCTCGCTGGGGCAGGCGGGGAGGAGGTAGCGGCGGTTGGCGTTGACGCACTTGCGATCCACCTCCAGCCCCAGCTTCTCAACGGCGGCTCTCCAGGCTTCCGGCCAGCGCTCGCCCGACACGGGCTGCGTCAGCGGGACGATCAACCGGAATCGAGGAGCTTCGGGCCGGTGGCTCCAGCTGGTGTGCAGCGCCGCCGTCCAGGGGGCTGTCTGCTCCCAGGAGGCGTCGAGATCCGCGCCCTCGTCGATGTCCAACACCAGGCAGCTCAGCGTCGTTACATGCTCGGTGATCGCTGGTTTGTCCGACTGGAAGCTGGCGGGGGACCAGCAGGGAAGGCTCCGCTTGTCGCGTGCTTTCGGCTGCACCGGGAACTGCTGGAGGCGCTCCAGCAGCCGCTTCCAGCTCACGCTCCTGGGGCAGGGGCGCTGCTCATAGATATCCGGGAAGAAGCTCAGGGCGAGGGGCGGCGGGCAGGCGCCGCTCAGTAGCGAGCCTGTGGACATGGGGGCTCCGAAGCCTTGCGTCAACGAAGGCGATTCAAGGGGGTGGGGGACGCTTGGCCCGCCGCTGGCCGTCCGAGGAGCCCTCGGTCCCGTGGGACTTCTCCCGGCTCTCAGGCCCATGACGAGCCAGGAACTGGGCGAGCGTGCGCAGGGCGTGCTCGCGGGGAGAGACGGTCTTGGTGTGGGCGGGCGTCATGGGAGGGTCAGGCCGCCTGGGGGTCGGCGTGACGCTGGACGTCCCAGAGCTCGGACTCGGGGATCCCCTGCAGGCGGGGGTTGGTCAGCAGACGCGCCCGAACGCGTGGCGAGATGGGCCGGCGGCGGTTGAAGAGCAGTGACCAGTACTGACGGCTCAGGCCCAGCTCCTGGGCGAAGCCCTCGTGGCAGAGGTGGTGCTGGTCCAGCACCAGGGCGATGCGCTCAGGGCGCAGGCGGTAGTCTAGGGGTCGCTTTGGCATAAGAATGGCTCCAACTTGTTGTCAAAGTAAATACAAGTGTTGCCGAGTTGGTGTCAATAACTTGACGTGCAGGTTGGTGTCGCATACTTGTCAACCAGGAGGCCGCGATGCCAAAGCGAACCGTGCTCATCTCTCCCCTCGACATCGACGACGTCTCCGACATCGGCAGGGTCGGCGCCAAGAAGCACCAAACCAGGCGGGTCTGGCTGTCCGCGCCGGGCTTCGGGGGCTACCTGCGGGCCAAGCGGGTGGAGAGGAACCTCTCGCTGCGCAAGGCTGGCGAGCAGGTGGGGATCTCCCACACCTACCTGGGACAGATCGAGACCAGCAACGGGGAGTCCCACCTGCCCATGGACCTCTACGAGCGGCTGGCCGAGGCCTACGACCTGGATGATCGGGAGATCCTGGACCGGGCGGGCTGTCGCTATGCGGTGGTCGAGGACGTAGCCGAGCGGCTGCGTGACCTGGAGGAGGATCGCTTCACCCGGTTGATGTTGCACCCTCGCTTCGCGCCTCCAGACATCACGGAGGAACACCTGAAGCTCTTCCCAGAGGCGGTTCGAAAGTACATCATCGAGCTGGTCCAGAACGTGGACCACAACGCCCGAGAGGGTGGGCCCGAGGTGCTGGACGTCATGGACGCCGTGGAGGAGAAGTGAGTCGCTCGGAACGCGCCGTCCTCTACGCTCGCTGCTCCTCCCAGAAGCAGGCTGAGCGCGACCTGTCCGTGCCCGCCCAGCTCGACAGCTGCCGCCAGTACGCCCTCAACCAAGGCTGGTTGGTGGTGGGCGAGTACCACGACGATGGCATCAGCGGTTTCGAGGACGAGCGTCGCCCGGAGTTCCGCCGCATGTTCGCGGACATGATGCGCAAGCCGCGGCCCTTCGATGTGATCGTGGTCTGGGACTTCTCCCGGTTCTCCCGCAGCCTGGAGCACTCCCTGAAGGCCATGGAGGAGCTCAAGGCTATCGGGGTGCGCCTGGAGTCCACCAAGGAGCGCATCGATGACAACTCGTCGGGCTGGCTCATGGGCACCATCCTGCGCGGCTTCAACGAGTTCCAGGTCCGCAAGCTGGCCGAGGACACCCGCCGCGGCATGCGAAAGAACGCCAGGGAGGGCGGCTGGAACGGCGGCACGGTCCCCACCGGCTACAAGCTGGAGCGCGACGAGGAGAGGGGCACCAGGCAGCTGGTGCCCGATCCCAACTCAGCCCCGCTGATCCAGCGCATCTTCCGCATGGCGCTCTCAGGCCACGGCGCCTGCACCATCGCGGAGACCTTCAACACGGAGGGGCTCAGGACAACTCGCGGCAAGCCCTGGAGCAAGCAGACGGTGCTCTACATCCTCCGCAACGAGGTCTACACCGGCGTCTACATCTGGGGCACTCGGCCCTCCAAGAAGTTCAGCGCCTCCACACCGGAGCCCATGCGCTTCGAGGACGCCCACCCGGCCCTGGTCTCCGCCTCCGACTACGCCCGGGTGCAGGCGGTCATCGAGATGCGCAGTCCCAAGAAGACCCACCCCATGACCTCCGCGAGCGCCTACCTGCTGAGCGGCCTGCTGATCTGTGGTGAGTGCGGCGCGAGGTACATCGGCCACGGCGCCCGGAAGAACACCTACCAGTACTACACCTGCCAGACCAAGATGAAGCAGGGCGCGAAGTCCTGCACGGCCAACAACTTCGAGCGCGGCAAGGTCGAGGGGGTGGTGGTCGAGGTGCTCCAGAAGCGGGCGCTCCAGCCGACTGTGTTCGGTGAGCTGCTGCGGGAGGTCCAGGCGGCGCTGCGGGCGACACGCAGCGAGACCACGGGCAAGCGACAGGTGCTGCTGGGTCAGCTGGCGGACGTGAACCGGCGGCTGGACAACCTCTACGGCGCCATTGAGTCCGGGGCCATCCCGGCGACGCGCCTGTCTGCGCGCATGGAGCAGGTCTGCCGGGAGAAGGACACCTTGGAGGCGACCTTGGCTGACCTGTCTGAGCCAGGCGTCGAGCCCCTGCTGGAGATCAGCGAAGACGAGATCGAGGCCTGGGTTTCGGACCTGCGGGCGCTGGTGGAGCGGGGGACCGTGGACGAGCGCCGGGGCCTGCTGCGCGCCTGGATCAAGCGGGTGGTGGCCCACGGCGATGAGCTTACCGTGGAGTACACCTTCCCCCTGGTCAACGTGAGCGGCGGGCCCGTCAGCGGCTCAGGAGGCGGCAGACCGCCCCAGGCTCGCGTGGTGGTTAACAACCGCCGTCGTCGGAAAGGCCGAACAGCAGCCCCTCAAACGCAGAAGGGAGAAACCGCCATGCGACGATTTCTCCCTACCGTAAGAAATGGCTCCCCATACTGGACTTGAACAACACATGACACCGCTCATCACCACATCGCGCCTGCTGCTTCGCCCACACGAAGAGAGCGACGTCTCCTTCATGGTGGCGCTCAACTCGGATCCCGAGGTCGTCCGCTACACCGGCGACGTCGCCTTCGTCGGCCCCTCCGAGGCCGCGGCGATCATCGCCAGCCTGCGCCGACAGTTCACCGAGCGTCAGCTCGGGCGGCTCGTGGTCATCAACCGCGCTGACGGTGAGCGGCTGGGCTGGTGCGGCCTCAAGTGGCACGAGGACGAAAAGGGCGTCGATCTGGGCTTTCGCTTCTTCCGGGCGCAGTGGGGGAAGGGCTACGCCACCGAAGCAGGGGCCGCCTGCCTGCGCTGGCTCACGGACACCACCGACATCCGCGATGTGTTCGCGCACGCGATGCCCGAGAACATCGGCTCCGTGAGGGTGCTGGAGAAGCTGGGCTTCGCCGCCGCCGGCGCGCTGCTCGATGATGGCTTCCAGCGCTTCGTTCTCTGAGCGCCCGCCGAGCAGGCCGTGCCCCCGCCGCCCCTCAGAAGTAGATCGCCCCGCTGGCCTGCCACCACTGGAGCTCGATCGGCGGCGTGTAGCCGCCCAGCGGATGGAAGTGGAGCCTGGTGGCTTCCATGAACACCCCGAACCGCTCGCGGCCCACCCGCCCTCCGATTGTCCAGCCCACCCCCACGACCCGAAGATCATTGGATATCGTAAAGGACGGCGCCGGCTCGCCTTCCGCGACCGGCGCCACGACGCTCGCCGAGCCCACGACCGCCTCCCACTTCGGCGTCAGCGCCCCGTAGAGGCTGAGCACTGGCCACAGATCGTGGCTGAGGTAGACGGGGGCCTGCACGCCCAGGCCGCTGCCGACGAGGTTCCCGTCATAGGGCTGATCGCGGTAGGTGAACAGCGGCGTGTACTCGTCGACCGTCGCGTAGTCGACGCCCAGCCCTATCGCCAGGGCGGTCTTGTCGTTCTCGAGGAGCCGCAGCTTGCCCTGCAGCGCGGCCCCGGCCCTCCAGGTCAGCCGCCCACCCAGCTCGAGCCCGCCGCCGATCCCCCGGCGATACCCGACGGAGACGTTCGTGAAGCCCGTCTCCGCCTTGGGGACGGTGTCAATCGCCGCGTGCCACTGAGCGTCCCCCGGATCCAACACCCGGGCGGTCTGCAGCGCCGAGGTGTGGCTACAGCCGGCGCTCAGTCCGAGGAGAAAGACCCAACCCCGGGCGAAGGACAGCTACTCCCCCTCGATCGCCACAAGCTCGCCCTCGCCCTTGTAGACCGCCATCACCGGCCCGATGCCCTTGACCAGGGTGAGCGTCAGCTTCCTGCCGTCGATGGTGTACTCCACCGTCATCAGTGAGTCATCGGACGGCGTGCCGATGTCCGCCAGCCCCGTGAGTCGGCCATGGAGCTCGATCCAACCTTCGCTGATGTTGGTGAAGTCTTCCTCGAACTCCAGGCCCTCGGTCAGCGAGGTGCCGAGGATGGGGAACGCGGCGTCCGCGTTCCAGATCTTGAAGCCGTCGCCGCCATCGAAGCGAATCTGATCGATGTAGAGAACCTGCGCCGTGGTCCAGCCGTTGAACTCCGCCTGGGTGTAGTCCCCGTCGCTGTCCATACGAAAATCCAGGGTCCAGCCGCCGTCGTGGAGCGAGGCCTGGATCTCGGCGGAGAAGTCCTGTCCGTCATCGAACTGCCACTCCAGACCGTCCTGCATGGGCCACCACTGCGCCGGCGCGTTGGCGGGATTGGATGAGGTGCCGGTGTCATCGTCCTTGTTGTCGCATCCCACAACAACCAGCAGTCCAAACACTCCAAGAATTCGTAGCATCATGTTCCCCCGTTCTCCGCAGTACAGCACGCTTTCTGGCGTCATCAGGGCAGAGTAAGGTGTGGGTGTCGATACCGTCAAGCAATGAAGAATCACGACAAAATGCCGCCGCGGGCAGCCTCAGTGGGGAGGTGAGCAGAGGTCGATCGATCGCGATGAATCCGATAACCGGGCCCACCAACGACCCCAGGTGAGCCATGCGAGACGTCCTCACAGAGCTGATCGCGATCCTCCAGCTGGAGCGCATCGAGGAGAACATCTTCCGCGGCCAGAGCCAGAACCTCGGCTGGGGCCGCGTGTTCGGCGGTCAGGTGCTGGGTCAGGCGCTGTCGGCCGCCGAGCAGACCGTGCCCGCCGACCGGCCGGCGCACTCGATGCACGGCTACTTCATGCGCCCCGCGGACGCCGAGAAGCCCATCGTCTACACCGTGGACCCCATCCGCGACGGCCGCAGCTTCACCACCCGCCGCGTCGTCGCGGTGCAGGACGGCAAGGCCGTGTTCAACATGGCCGCCTCCTTCCAGGTGGTCGAGCCGGGCTTCGAGCACCAGGCCGATCCCGTCCCGCAGGTCGACGGCCCCGACGGCCTCGCCTCGGAGCAGGAGCTCGGCCGCGCCTACCTGAAGCACCTGCCCGAGGCCGTACTCGCCGCGATCCCCGAGGGCATCCGTGAGCGCGCGGTCGCCGACCGGCCCATCGAGATCCGCGCCCTGAAGCCGGTGGACCCCATGAAGCCCGGGATCCGCTCGCCGCACCGGCAGGTCTGGTTCCGCTGCAGCGGCGAGCTGCCCGACGACCCGCGCATCCACCGCTACATGCTCGCCTACGCCTCCGACTTCCACTTCCTCGTCACAGCCATGCAGCCCCACGGCTTCACCTGGCTCACGCCGGGCATCCAGTCCGCGAGCCTGGACCACGCCATGTGGTTCCACCGCCCCTTCCGCATGGACGACTGGCTGCTCTACGACATCGACAGCCCCTCCACCAGCGGCGCCCGGGGCCTCGTCCGGGGCCGCTTCTACAACCGCGCCGGCGAGCTGGTCGCCTCCACCATTCAGGAGGGCTTGATCCGCGATCACCGCTGAGGTGCGGTGTCCCCGTGCGGATTCCGCATGCGCGGGGGTGTGGAATCCGCACACCCCCGCCGCGCCAGGGACACGGGCCTCACGCCGCCCGCCCGCTGCTGGCCGATCGGGGCGAGGCCCCCGCCGTTGGCCCACCGCTTGCGTAGAGGGAGACATCCACCAAGGAGTCTCCAATGACGGCGAGAGGAATCATCGGGCTTTGCTTCATCACTGCGCTGGTCGGCTGCGCCAAGGGCGACGCGGACACCAGCAGCAGCAGCGGCGGGAGCTGGACGGGCTCCGCCGTCGACACCGGCCCGACCTTCAGCCCCGGCGACACCGGCACCAGCGACGAGTACGAGGGCACCTTCGAGTTCTCCGGCGACCGCCCCTACAACGTCCTGATGATCTCGCTGGACACCACCCGCGTCGAAGACCTGGGCCGCTTCTCCGGGCTGGGCACCACGCCGAACCTGGACGCCCTCTTTGAGGAGAGCGTGACCCTGGACAACCACCGGAGCTGCTCCAACTGGACCTTCGGCAGCACGGTCTGCGTGCAGAGCGGCGGCTGGGATCTGGAGCTGGGCTTCGTCCCGGGCACGGGCACCGAGCCCGCGAACGTACCCGACGACATCCTCCAGGCCCCCGAGGTGCTCGGCGACGCGGGCTGGCGCTCCTACCTCGTCTCCACCAACAGCTTCCTCTCCTCCCAGGTCAACAACGCCCAGGGCTTCGATGACGAGAAGCTCTTCGACGCCCACCGGGGCGAGGACGCGGACGGCGAGGCCGTGACCGAGCGGGCCGTGGACGAGCTGGAGACCCTGATGAGCGGGGACGACGCCTGGTACCTGCACGTCCACTACCTCGACCCCCACGACCCCTACACCCCGCCGGATGAGTACCTCGACGAGCTGGATTCCCTGGAGTCCATCCGCTACGACCTCACCAACGCGGCGACCGTGCGCGAGCTGAACGCCAACTGGGACAACATCGACGCCGACGAGCGAACGCTCATCCAGCAGCACATCGACGTGCGCTACCGGGGCGAGCTGGCCTACGTCGACGCGCAGATCGGCTCACTGATCGACCAGGCGGAGGCGCTGGGTGGGCTGGAGGACACGCTGGTCGTCTTCTGGACCGATCACGGCGAGCAGGCGGGCGAGCACGGATCACTGGGCCACGACTACCACCTCTACGACGAGGTGAACCGCTCGGTGGTCTCGTTCTACGCCGACGGCCTGACCCCGGTGGCCTGGGACGGCCCCACCACCCACGCCGACATCTGGCCCACGATCCTGGAGATCCTCCCCTGGGACTTCGGCGCGCCCTTCATGGGCATGCCCGTGGGCACCCGCGGCGACGACGACGTGCGCTTCGGCCTGAAGTACACGTCTGATGACGAGACGGTGATGTTCGCCGAGCAGAACGAGAAGAAGCTCATCTACTACTGGTCGGGCCACACCGAGTACTACGACCTCGCGGTCGATCCCGACGAGTTCTCCGACGGCTTCGACCCGGACGATCCAGACGTCCAGGCGTTGTGGGCGCTGATGGCGCCCAACGTCGAGGCGATGGAGGTGCTCTACCCGGAGACGCCGGCGTCCGACCCCGGGATCTGAGCGCGCTCGACCATCTTGTTGTGTCGCTCGAGCTCGAGCGCGTCCAGGTAGTTCAGGGTTCGCCAGAGGGCCATGGTGCAGAGCAGGCTCAGGGACGGGCCCGAGATGGCCAGCGCCAGCCGCCAGGGCCCCGGCAGCAGGGGCCACACCGCGATGATGGAGGCGGTCGTGAGGAGCGCGCCCAGGGTGAGGGGGGCGACCCCCGATGAGACGGGACTCATTGTGACGGCTTCATTGTGAGGGCCTCAAGGTGATGACCTCCCGGTGCGACTGACGCACGCGGGCGGCGTCGCTGGGGAGGACGAAGCGGTAGCCGGGGCGGCGGGGCTTCATGGCGCGCTGACCGACCTGAGGCGCCGTGCGGGGCGCCTCAGGTCGATTCTCAAGCGACCCTGCGGCACGTGACGCCTCGGCGAACTCCGCGGAGAGTTCGACGCTGCGCGTCTGAAGCCGTGGTAACTCACGCGACGCCAGGGCAAGCGTCACGATCATCAGGAGGATGGCGGGCAACATCATCACACTGGGCTTCTCGGCGCAATGTTCCCGAGCGTTTAGCGCTCAGGAGAGATGACAGAAGCGAACAAGTGACCGCTGGTCACCGCGATAGGTTCCCGGCCCCATTGAGGAGTTCATTGTATGCGCTCGCTGTCTGTCTTTGCTCTCCTCTCGCTCGTCGCGTGCGCCAAGACCGCGCCGGTCGTTGAGCCGCTGCCAGAGGCCGCTTCCGAGGTGCCCGCCGCGCAGGAAGCCGCCGTCGATCTCGCGAGCGCGGTGGTCGCCGCCGGGGATCGCGCCGAGGCCGATCGCGCGCTCGACGGCGGGCGGCACCCCGAGGAGCTGCTCCGTTACTTCGAGGTCACCCCCGGGATGCGAGTCGGGGACATGTTCTCCGGCGGCGGCTACACCGTGGAATTGCTCGCGCGTGCGGTCGGGGAGGCCGGCGAGATTTACGGGGTCAACAGCCCATTCTTCCTTGAGAAGTTTGCCGAGGCGCCCTGGTCCGCGCGCCTGGAGCGGCCCGTGAACGCCAAGGTCACGCGCCTGGATCGGGAGTTTGACGCGCCGTTCCCGGACGACATCGCGGAGCTCGACCGTGTGTTCTCCGTGCTCGTCTACCATGACTTCATCTGGACCGGCACGGATCGGGCGGCGATGAACACCAACATCTTCGCGTCGCTGAAGCCCGGCGGGATCTACGCGGTCGTGGATCACAGCGCCGAGGACGGCTCCGGGGAGCGCGACACCAAGACGCTGCACCGGGTGGAGCAGGCGCTGGTCCGCGCTGAGATCGAGGCCGCGGGGTTCGAGTATGTGGGCGAAGCGGACTTTCTGCGAAACCCGGACGACGCGCGCGACTGGAGCGCCTCTCCGAGCGCTGCCGGGGAGCGGCGGGGGACCAGCGACCGCTTCGTGATGACCTTCATCAAGCCCTGACGGGCTGAGCCGGTCAGCGCTGGGCGCTCTCCTCGAAGGGCTGCCAGGCGTCCTTTGCGCCCTGCGCCTCGGGGGTGAGGGTCTGGGCGAAGCCGATCTCCAGGGCCTTGCCGGGGGCGACCGTGAGGGTGCCCTTGTGCCAGATCTCCTTGCCGCGCGCGTCGCGGAGCTCGACCTCGTAGGCGCCGGGCTCCAGATCCAGCTTCGCCTGGGCGTCGTTGGCGATGTAGGCCGCGACCTCGCCGTTGATGTAGACGTTGGCCCACTGGCCGTCGCGGGTGAAGAACTGGACGGTGCCCGGGGCGTTGGGGTCGACCGGCGCGGCGACCTCCGCCGGGGTGAGGGCCACGGCGTAGCGGGCGGCGCCCTGAGCGTCCGTGACCACCAGCCGCTCGGGGCTGACGACCACGCTCATCAGCGCCTCGCCGCCGCCGTCCTGGCTGAAGGTCAGGTGCAGGACGTCGTCGGACCACGCGACGGAGGGGTTGCTCAGGTCCACGCCCAGCTCGGGGAGCGGCTCGGAGTCGCTCGGGGCGGCGGCGACCGCGGTCAGCGGCGCGCTCGACTCAGCGTCGGCCAGCGCGTCTTCTTCGGTCGCGTCGGGCAGCGGCGCCGCGGCGGTCACCAGCCCGGGCTGGCGCGCCTGAGCGGCGATCGGATCGGCGATCGGCGCCGTGGGGACGGGTACGGCCGTCGCCTGTCTCGCGGCGGCGGGGACCGCGGCGGCTCCAGCGGCCGCGCTGAGGGCCAGCGGCGCGTCCTCTGCGACCTCCTCGATGGGGCCGCTGATGAGCACGATGGAGTCGTCCGAGTAGAGGCTGTCGCCGGTGATCATCTCGCCGGGTAGATCCTCCTCGGGCGCGGCGGCGTCCGCCAGCGCGTCGCCGTCATCGGGGAGCGGCGCGGCTGCCGGCGTCACGGCGGTCGGCGTCACGGCGGCCGGTGTGGCGGCGACGACAGCGCCCGCGGCTGCCTCGTCGTCGGTCGGGGCCTCGTCGGTGAGCTCCTCCGCGAGCTCCTCATCGGCGACCGCGGCCCCGATGATCACGGCCTCATCGCCAGACGCCTCCTCAATGGGCGCTTCCTCAACGGGGGCTTCCTCAACGGGAACCTCCTCGGCGGGGACAGCCTCGGCGACGGCGGTCTCTTCAACGGCCTCGTGGTAGCTGGGCAGCTCAACGGCGCCCATCACCTCGAAGTTTCGGCGATGCCAGCGGGTCTCCACTGCTGTGTTGTCGTCCAGCTTCAGCTTGTCCGAGTGCAGGACGCGGCCGGTGATGGACTCCAGGCGCAGGGAGTGAGACCCCGGATCCAGGCGCAGCTCAGCCGCGCGTCCCAGCGTGGTGCTGGCTGCCTTCTTGCCGTCGACGTACAGGTGAACCGGTGCGTCGGAGCGGAAGGTCAGGACCGACGCGGCGTCGGCGGTGGGTGAGAGCAGGCTGAGTGCGAGCAGAAGTGACACGACTTCTCCCTGGAAGTCCTCGGACCATGGATCATTCTAGCCACGTAGGGATAGTCTCCGCGACCGGATCCGATCCATCCAACTCTGCGTCGACCGCGCAGGTCATCTACTTTACCTTCAAGGGGCATGTCCCTTGCGCTCTACCCAGCGCAATGTCCGCTCGGGCTTCAGGGACTTACCGTGTCCGGGCAGCAGGCAGGTCGCCTCCCGGGCGACCTCGACCAGCGCCGCGTCGGAGGTGACGGGGTCGTGCTGGAAGAAGTGCAGCGTGGGCTTGTGACGCCGGATCATCCCGCCTCGGATGAGGTCGCTCACGAGCGCCCGCCCGTCCTCCAATTCGACGACCATTGAGCCCGGGGTGTGCCCTCCGACGTGCCGTGCGGTCGCCGAAACGCCGTAGTCGGAGAGATCCAGGGACTCCTCCACCACCAGATCGGGGGTGAACGGGGCGAATGAGTGATCCAGGAGCCGCGCGAGCGTGCGCCCTCGGAAGTCCGTCGCGCCCAGCGTCACGTCGTGGCCCGCCTCGGCGGCCTCCAGATCCGGAGCGCCGATCGCCACGGGGACGTCGAGCAGCTCACCGAGGGCCTCGGCGCTGCCGGTGTGATCCGCGTGTCCATGGGTGACCAGCACGAGCGTCACCTCGTCGCGGCTGATGTCCGCGCGCTCAAGCTGCTTGATGAGCCGCTCCTCGGCGCCCGGGTTGTGCGCGTCCACGAGGACGGTGCCGCCGGCCCCGGAGACCGCCCAGACGTTGGTGAAGCCCCAGCCGAGCTGGACGACGCGGGTATCAGCGCTGTCGTCGCAGGCATCGCCTGCCTGGACGGGGGCAGCGAGCAAGAGACCGAGGGAGAGGAAGAGGCCGCGCATTGTTGACTCCAGGGTTGACGCTCTATCGGACAGAACATAGTTATGCCAAGCATAACAGTGTTACAGAGGCTGCATGGACGGCGTACGAAGAATCCGGGAAGCGCTCGCGAGCGGCGAGCTGACCTCGGCGGATCTGACCGCCCGCAAGCTCGCGGCCTTTCTGGGGCGCACGACCTCCGTGCTCTACCACCACTGGGGCTCGCTGGACGGGCTCCTCTACACCGTGAGCCAGGACGGCTACCGCGTCCTCGGTGAGCGGATCGCCGGGGCCTCGGCGGGCGGCCTCCCGGCGGTGGCCGAGGCGTATGTGGTGTTCGGCCTGGACCACCCGGCGCTCTACACCGTGATGTTCGAGCGCCGCTACGACTGGGCGGCGCTGCGAGCCTCCAAGGTCTGTGAGGGTGAGCTCTCGCCAGGGCTCGGCCTCTGGGAGCGGGTCGTCGACGCGACCCGCCGCGCTGGTTCAGACGACGCGGAGGCTGACGCCCGCGTTCTCTACGCCGGCCTGCACGGGCTGGTCTCCCTGGCCTTGAGCGGCCGGGCCAACATCGGCGATCTCTCCATCTCCGACCGGGACGCCGCCGTCCTCTCGGCCCGGCGACTTACCGCGCGGGTCATCCCCGCAAAGGATGAAACATGAGCGCGACCCTCGGTGACTCTCTGACGCTGCCCAACGGCAGCACCCTCCAGAACCGCATCGGCAAGGCGGCCATGAGCGAGCGCCTCGCGGACAGCGACGGCGCCCCGGGGGAGTCGCTGGTGCGGCTCTACGAGCGCTGGGCCGGAGGCGGCTCCGGGCTCTTGATCACCGGAAACGTCATGGTGGACGGGCGGCACCTGGGCGAGCAGGGCAACGTGGTGGTTGAGGACGAGCAGCACCTCGCCAGCCTGAAGGCCTGGGCGCACGCCTCGCGGTCCGGTGGCGCGTTGACGCTGGTTCAGGTGAACCACCCGGGCCGGCAGGCCCCGCGTCTCGTCGACACCGCGCCGGTCGCACCGTCGGCGGTGCCCATGGAGATGCTCCCAGGCGTCTTCGCTCCGCCCCGGGCGCTGAGCGACGCGGAGATCCACGAGATCATCGCGCGCTTCGGCGCGACGACGGCGGCGGTCAAGGCCGCGGGCTTCGACGGGGTCCAGATCCACGCCGCCCACGGCTACCTGGTCAGCCAGTTCCTCTCTCCCCGCACCAACCTGCGCGAGGACGACTGGGGCGGCGACGACGAGCGCCGCCGCCGCTTTCTCCTGGAGGTGGTCCGGGCCGCGCGGGCCTCGGCGGGGCCGGACTTCGCCGTGTCAGTCAAGCTCAACTCAGCGGACTTCCAGCGCGGCGGCTTCACCGAGGCGGCGTCCATGGCCGTACTGGAGGCGCTGAGCGCCGAGGGCGTGGACCTGCTGGAGATCTCCGGCGGCACCTACGAGGCGTCGGTGATGTTCGATGAGGAGGCCCCGGCGAGCACCCAGCGCCGGGAGGCGTTCTTCCTGGACTACGCGGAGAAGGCCCGGGAGCACACGAACATACCGCTGATGGTGACCGGCGGCTTCCGCACCCGCGCGGGCATGGCGGCCGCGCTGGCGGACGGCGCGGCGGACGTGATCGGCGTCGCCCGCCCCCTCGCCGTGGAGCCGAACCTGCCGGCGCGCCTCATCGCCGGTGAGGCCGACGCCGCCTTGAACATCAAGCTGCGCACCGGCTGGAAGCTCATCGACGACATGGTCCAGGGCGGCTGGTACCAGGCGCAGATCCAGCGCATGTCCCTCGGGCACGCCCCCGACCCGAAGCTGTCCCGACTGCGGGCGATCTGGCACTACCTGACGACCGGTGAGCGTAAGGTGCGTCGCGGTTTCTCCAAGGCCGCCTGAATCTCCTCGGGGCGGTCGACATATATAAGAAGTCATGAAACACGCCCTCCTCTTCCCCCTCGTCCTCACCAGCCTCCTCGCCGGCTGCTCGGACGACGACTCCAAGAACGATTGGATCGACACCGGTCCCGTCGAGCTCCGCGAGCCCTACGCCTGCGGCTGGGAGCAGGGCGACCCGGGCGACCTCCAATCAACCGGCGCCGGGATCGGCGACGTGGTGGCCGACTGGGGCGCACCGGATCAGTGCGGAGAGGAGTACCGACTCTGGGACGGCACGGGCAGCTTCACGCTGCTGATGTCCGTCGCCTACTGGTGAGGCTCCTGCATGAGCGAGGCTGGACGCCTCGGCAATCTCCAAGCAGACCTGCGCGCTGAGGGTGTGCCCTTCGACGTCGTGCTGGCCCCCTACGAGGGCGCCCAGTACGGCGCGCCCACAGTGCAGGAGCAGATCTCCTTCGCGGATCTCTACATTGACCCCGACGATACAGATCGCAACTACCCGATCCTCCTGACCGACGAGGACACTCTCTCGGAGCTGGTGCCTTGGGACGGGGGACATCCCAAGCACTGCATCCTCTCGCCGGAGCGTGAGATCGTCTGGTGTGAGCATGGGAGCGGTCTTGAAGACCTGACCCGCGATAAGGTTTTGGAGTTTTGGGCTGCTCGTTGATTGATTTTGGGTCTTTGGGTTCGTTGGTTCGTTGGTTCGTCGAGTCGGTGGGGTTGTCGGGTTGGGCGGGTTCGGCTTGGTTTGACGGATGTTTGTGGTTCTGAACGATCGGTTTTGGCAGTCGCGGGCTCGTAGTTTGAGCGTCACGTCGAGGCGCCGTCGTTCTGCCTGTTGGGTTGTTGGACTTCCCGATCGTCGTGGGTGGCGCGGTGCCCCTGGGTAGATTCGACGTGTGCTCGCTGCGCTAACGAATCCCCGGACGAGCCGTCAGCGTCGAGTCGACAAGGTCTGGTGGCCGGTGCCGTGCAGCTTGCGTCACACACGCCCGAATCTCCCTGGTCGGGGCACTTCGCCTCAACGGTCCCAGAATGTCCTCAGCCCGCAGGCAGACGACTGATCGCTTGTAGCC
>Ga0316204_10006093_pt1 | contig 18955 bp, 11 predicted proteins | sample 6monrhotite_MG_2_FD_205661 | JGI IMG/M metagenome (GOLD analysis project Ga0316204, IMG submission 205661) | Microbial mat bacterial communities from mineral coupon in-situ incubated in ocean water Damariscotta River, Maine, United States -... | ecosystem: Environmental > Aquatic > Marine >...
TGTGGAATCCACCACAGTCGCACCGGTTTGTCTCCTCGTTCAGGAAGCCAGAAACACATGGTTCAGATCACCATATTGAGGACATTCGCCGCCATGCGAAGCGGGGCTGGTGAATAAGGCGGGCTTATCCGGGTGTAGCGGCAAGTCTGTGAAGGACACAGGCGTGCCATCGACGGTGGACTCGGGCTCAGATAGCGGCGTCACAGACAGCGAAGGCATCGATACAGATGGGGGCGCAGACACCCATACGGGGGAAATGCGAGATGCATACACGGTGACGGTGCAGAAGGTGGACATGACCTTCCTCTTCATGGACGCGGGCAGCTTTGAGATGGGCTGCACCGAGGGGCAGTCCGACTGCGCCCCCGACGAGTCCCCGGCGCACACCGTAGAGCTGACGCACGGGTTCTGGATCGCACAGACGGAGATGACCCAGGAGCAATATGCGGCCCTGATGGGCTCCAACCCCTCGCACTTCCCCGAGTGCGGCGAGGTGTGCCCGGTGGAGCGGGTGAGCTGGCACGAGGCGGCAGCAGCGGCCAACGCGTTGAGCGTGCTGGAGGAGCTTGAACAGTGCTACACCTGCACGGACGGGATGTGCGAGGCGCCCGAGGACCCTTATGGGTGCGAGGGGTATCGACTGCCCACGGAGGCCGAGTGGGAGTACGCGGCGCGGGCGGGTGGGGACACCCTCTATGCGGGCTCGGACACCTTCGATGACGTCGCCTGGACCTCCGAGAACGCCAGCGCCACCACGCACGCGGTCGCGCAAAAAGCGCCCAACACCTGGATTCTGTATGACATGAGCGGCAATGTCGCGGAGTGGATCAACGACCGATATGACAACAGCTACTACAGCGGGAGCCCCAGCGCGGACCCCTCTGGCCCCAGCGCGGGCTCCTACCGGAGCTACCGGGGCGGCTGCTGGTTCGACGACGCACCCAGCGCCCGGGTCGCCGAACGCGAAATCGGCGCCCCGGACAACCGCTTCAATGATGTCGGCTTTCGCCTCTCCAGAGGACCGCTGTGACCGGCGCTATATCACGGCTCCAGCCACAGCAACAGCCCATCGTAGCTGGTGTCGTCGCCTTCGAGCTCAAGCTCTCGCGACGTGCCCGGGTTCGCCAAGGTGAGTCCGGCGAAGTCGCCGCTCACCAGGAGCCGTGCATCTGCCAGCTGGCTCGTGTCGTTGGCGACCGATCCGAACTCTGTCTGCAACGCGTTGACCCATGCCACCTGCCCGCTGGTGTCGAGCCGCATCACCAGCAGCTCGCCATAGTCGTGGCTGGTTATGCCGGTATGAACGGGAATGTAGTCGACGTCGATTTCGTAGGTCTGGGCCTCTCCTGTGTAGCAGCCCGTGTCACAGAGCCCAACGGTCCCGCTGGCGATCAGCCCGCCATCGCTCAGCCATGAGGCATCGTACAGCCAGTCGTGTCCCGCGCTTCCGACCGTCGTGACCGCCTGCAGCGCGCCGTCGCTGTCGTACTGGGCGACCAGGCTGTCGAAGCCCCCGCCGCCGCCGAGGTACCACTCTTCCTCGTCACTCGTCGGCACATAGATGATGCCCTCGAACCACGCCACCACGGCCAGGCGATCGTCAGCACTCACGTCGATGGACCAGCCGTACTCTCCGCCGCCGCCGCCGCCCGCGACCGCCCAGATCGGCTCACCCGTGGCGGCGAGTCGGGCTACCATCAGGCTGTTGCCACCTCCACCGAGGTCGATGGGGTTGCTGGTGTCCGCTCCGAGCACGGCCGCCGTCTCGATAGTACCCACGAGCGCGATCGACCCATCCGACATCAACGCCGCGTCGATGATCGCGTCGTACGTTTCGCCCTCCAGCCAGGTGATCCACTCGACGGCACCGGACGGGTCCAGCCTCGCGACGAAGCTGTCCGTGAACAGGGCTTCGTGCTCGGTCTCCCCCGGGGTGCCGGGGAACAACACCGCCGCGCCCGAGACGTTGCCTGTGAGCACCGCCGAGCCGTCGGGCTCGACCCACATGGTGCGGATGTACTGGTATTGAATGGGGTCCGGGCTCGTGGTCAGCTGGTGATCGAGCACCGCGCCCTCTGGACCGAAGTGCACGGCCAGCCCGTTGTATTGACCCACGGCCGCGGACACCGTCACCGCGTCGACTTCCCCTGGGGAGATGGTGGGCTCGGGCCCCACCAGGCCGGAGACGACGACGCCCCCGTCCGAGGTGAGTGAGAGGCCGGACGGATCGTCCGCGCCCGCCGAGCTCACGGCGCGCACCCACTGAACCGTGCCGTCCGCGTCGTGTCTCGCCACGAACCAGCTCATGTCTCCAGCGACCGTCAGCTGGGCGCCGCCTGGGTGATCGACCAGAAATCCGTCGCTCTGTCCCCACCGTCCTGTGGAGTAGAAGCCCCCGTCAGAGGTGGGCAGCGTCGCCTGGAACGCATCGTTACCATCTGTGCTGGCCGCGAGCCAGTCGCGCACGTCACCAGGCTCAAAGTCCGGCGCTTCACCGCTGTCAGGGGTGCCGCTGTCGGGGGTGCCGCTGTCATTGGCGCCGCTGTCGGGGGTGCCGCTGTCATTGGGCGTCTGTGTGTCGTCAGCGGGCGTTTTCGTCCGGCAGGCGAAGAGCAAGACGGTGAGGACGAGAATACGCATTGGTTGCCTCCTGTACCTAATTGGATGTCTACGGGGCGCGGCGGCGCCAGCCCAGCAGCACGCCCAGGCCGATGAGCGCAGCCCAGAGCGGGCGACCCCGCTCGGGCGCCACGCCACAGGAGCCGCAGGTCTCCTCCTCCAGCGTGCCGCTGCTGTTGATCACCGCGAACTGCAGCGGCAGCTCGACGGAGCCCTCGAAGGCCTCCTCGCTGGTGCGCTCGTCGATCCTGGCGCCGGTGGACGGCTCCTCGCTCCAGGCGGTGAGCCTGTAGTACAGCCGCTCGCCCGCGCGCAGAACCTCCCAGTCCGCGCTGGGGAGCTGCCATGTCGCCATGGGCACACCCTCGGCGCTGACGGCCACGTCGGTCCGGGGGCCGCTGCTGAAGTAGTTGGTGTTGAAGGTCGGATCGTTGGCGACCTCGATCTCGTAGCGGTCCAGGTAGGGGTCGTCGGCCACCGCCCAGTTCACCGCCCACGAGAAGTCCCGGCCGGTGAACACGGTGAAGCGCGGCCCCGCCGCCGCGGTCCCGGAGAGGTAGTCGTCGTCGATGTCGATGACCGCCTCCTTCTCGGAGGCCATGATGCCCGCCCTGGCGAAGCCGGCCAGCACGTTGTGGGCGTCCTGGCGGCCGTCGTTCTGGGCGACCAGCTCGGCCATCAGCGCCCAGTAGGCGTCGTGCACGGCCAGGTTGTCGCTGGTGGAGCTCGCGCCCACCCCCGCGACCACCATGGCGTCCAGTAGCTGGATGTTCATCACCAGCTTGCCCAGGAAGGTGTGATCCTCCATCCCGCGCAGGGTGTCCCAGAGCGCCCAGGCCATGACCTGGCCGTTGGCGTGGGACTCGTTGAGGGCCCACATGTGCTCGGGGAAGACGTCGTCGGCGTCGGCCTTGCGGGGCACGGTGCCGTCCTCGACGTCGACGGTGGTCTGGATGGTGTAGTACCCGATCAGGTCGCTGTCGTGGAGCATGTGGGACCAGTGGTCCGCGAGGCCCTCGTTGATGGACTTGCCCAGCACACCGCCGCCGGCGTCGAAGTGCTCGCCGTTGACGAAGTGGCCCAGCTCGTGGCTGAGGACCGGGCTGTCCAGAGCGGTGTTCACCAGCCCCGAGCTGTTGCCCATGGTCAGCCCGCCGATGCCAAAGGTCAGGGTGGCGCCCGAGGCGCAGGCGTTGTTCACGCCGTAGCCGCAGACCCAGTCGTCGTTGGTGACGATGGTGAGCGCCGGCAGGGGCAGGGCGCCCCAGAGCCCGTACAGCTCGTACTCGTAGACCGCCCAGCCGAACATGTTGACGTCGCCGAACCAGCCGTTGTAGCCGCTGACTGTGGCGTCGGCGATGACGGTGCCGTTGAAGGGGGCCACGTCAAAATCGGCGTCGCCGCTGCCGTCGTCGGGCAGCCGCAGCCGTCCGCTGACCACGCCGTCGGCGCCGCCGTTGCTGACGGCGGCCACGCCTGTCAGGGTCAGGGTGTAGGAGCCGTCGACGGCGGGATCGACCTCGAAGGACTGGGTGATGAAGCCGTCGTCAGGGGTTGGATCGGCGACCAGCCCCGTGGCGTCGACGGGGTAGAAGCGGGGCTGGAGCTCCAGCAGCTCCCCCGTGCCGCTGTCGACCAGGACGCCGTGCTCGCCGTCGTCCAGCAGGGCGATGATGCGCCAGGCCAGCCGCAGCTCCTTGCCGTGGGCGACCACGACCTCCGCGCCCGAGAGCAGCTCGGGCACCTCGACCTCGCCGGCGACGTACTCCAGCACCTGCGACCAGGCGTTGTCCAGCTTCCACTCGGAGAAGTTGGCGATCGCGTCGTCCTCGTAGAGGGCGCCGTGGATGGAGAGCACCTCCGCGTCGTGGACCACCACGGACACGCCCATACCCTCGGCCACCACGCCGTCGACCAGCTGATCCACCCGGTAGAGCTGCCGATCCTCGGCGGCGTAGCGGCTCTGGTGGCCGGCCAGCTCGTCGACCGACGCCAGCGTGGCGGCGGTCAGCTCCCCCAGCTCGGCCTCCAGCTGGGCCAGGCGCTCGCTGCGCAGCGAGCTGTGCTCCCCCTCGAACCAGGCCGCGTCCGGCGCGGTGAGGTCCAGCGTGTCAGGGCGCACGCTCAGGGACTCCGAGACCTTGCCCGTCCAGCCCGTCGCGGGCAGCAGATCCTCCAGCAGCCGCAGCACGCCCTCCCTGTCCTCGACCGACAGGCCCGCCCCCCGGGTCATCAGCACAAAGTGGCCGCCGTCGCGCTCCGGGAAGATGCCCTGGACGCCCTCGGGGAGCAGCTCGGGGAGCGGCTCGATGGCCTGGCGTTCAGGGCCGTCGCGCTCGACGGTGGACACAGGATCGTCCGCGCCGATGAAGGCCCAGGCGGGAGAGGAGAGGCCGAGCAAGGCCAGAGCGATCAGGGGGCTGGTGTTCATGCTGCCTCCGAGCGCGCAGCCGTGCGGAGGAAACCCTCAGCGACGCGCTGCGCCGCATGTGTCTGTGTTGCACGGGGCATGCCAATCTAAAAAACACCTTGAATTCAAGGCAATTAAAGCAAGAACAGCAAACAAAAACAGGGCGATATGGCACAACGCCTGGGCGGTGACACACGCCGAGCACGGCCTGACCGGGGCCGCTCACGGAACGCCGCCCATTCAAGTCCGGTAGCCGAGAGCCGCCCCCACTTCAGCGGCGAGGGCGCGATAGGGCCCCTCGTCCTGGTCTCCGCTCAGGGAACCGATGAGGAAGGCCAGGTAGTTTTCTGAGCGATTTTCGTAGTGAGCGGCGATGCTGGCGGCCATGAGCCGCTCCACCAAGGCGGCCTCCTCGACCGTCTCGCCGACAACCCCGCGGCGCGGGCTGCCTTCGAGCTCAGGCCGACACCGGCTTGTAGCGCCGGAAGTCCTCGCGCAGGGCGGCCCGATCCGCCAGGAGCCGCTGCGAGGCTGCGCTGCCCGTGGCCTCGGTGTGGAGGTCCAGCAGCGCGACCAGCTCGGCCAGGGCCCCGTCGTCGAGGGCCTCGCCCACCAGGTACTCGTCGTTGACGAAGCCCCGCCAGGTGTTGTGCAGGTAGAGGGTGCCGCCGGTCATGCCAGCGCCGACGTTGTGGGAGACCGGGCCGGTGATGACCACTGTTCCGCCGGTCATGTACTCGCAGGCGTGCATGCCTGCGCCGTCGATGACGGCGACCGCCCCGCTGTTGCGGACGGCGAAGCGGTCCCCGGCCCGGCCGCTGACCAGCAGCTGCCCGCCCGTGGCCCCGTACAGGGCACAGTTTCCGATGATGACGTTGTCTTCAGCGACCGTGGGGCTATCGGCGGCGGGCTGGATCACGACCCGGCCGCCGGACATGGCCTTGCAGACCGAGTCGTTGGCCTCACCGGCGAGGTGCACGTCCAGCCCGGCCGTCAGGAAGACACCGAAGCCCTGGCCCGCGCTGCCCTCGAACGAGAGCCGGATGCTGCCCGCCGGGAGATCGAAGGCCTCCAGCTCCCCCGCCGGCTCACCCGCCAGCCGGGCCTCGGCCCGCAGCCGGGCCACCCGCTCGCCACACAGCCCGCTCACCCGCGCCAGCACCCCGCGGTCCCGGGACCGGATCGGCAGCGAGCACGCCACGCTGTCCGCCGCGCCGGTGAGCACGGGCCGGGCCTCCTCCACGATGCGTCTGTTGAGGGCGCTGACCTGGATCGGCACCGGCGGCGCCGAGGTGGACGGCGCGACGGGTACGGCGGGCTCCAGCAGGCCATCCAGCATCAGGCCGAGCTCCCGGATCAGCTCCCGGCGTGACGGAACCTCGCGGAGCAGGTCGCTGCGGCCCACCAGCTCGTCGAGGGAGCGCAGCCCGGCCGCCGCCAGCTCCCGACGCACGTCCTCGGCCAGCAGCCGCAGCGTGGCCGCGACCTCGTCCGGGCCGCCGCGGTACCTGGCCTTGAACTTCGGGTCGTGGGTGGCGATGCCGCGGGGGCAGGTGTTCGACTGGCAGACCCGGGCCATGATGCAGCCCTCAGCCACCAGCAGCAGCTTGCCGAAGCCGAAGTCGTCGGCGCCCAGGGCCGCACCCTTCACGATGTCGGCGCCGGTGAGCAACCCACCGTCCACCCGCAGGCGCACCCGCCCGCGCAGCTGGTTGTCGCAGAGGGCCCGCTGGACCTCGGCCAGACCGAGCTCCCAGGGCAGCCCGGCGTGCATCATCGACGAGATCGGCGCCGCCCCCGTGCCGCCGTCGCCGCCCGAGATCAAGATGGCGTCCGCGCCAGCCTTGGCCACGCCGACCGCGATGGTGCCGACGTTGGCTCCCGCGACCAGCTTCACGGCGACGGGCTTGTCGGGGTCGAGCTGCTTGATCTCGTAGATCAGCTCCTTGAGATCCTCGATCGAGTAGATGTCGTGCTGCGGGGGCGGACTGATCAGGCTGATGCCAGGCGACGCCCGGCGGGCCCGGGCGATCTGCGCGTCGACCTTCACGCCCATGAGCTGACCGCCCTCGCCGGGCTTGGCCCCCTGGGCGATCTTGATCTCCACCTCGTCGCCGGTGACCAGGAACTCGGCGGTCACACCGAAGCGGCCTGAGGCCACCTGCTTCACCGAGGCGCTGATCCCGTCGGTGTAGTAGAAGGGGTTCTCCCCCCCCTCGCCGCTGTTGCTGCGGCCGCCGACCGCGCGCATGCCCAGGATGATGTCCCGCTGGGACTCGGCGCTGATCGCACCGAAGCTCATCGCACCTGAACAGAAGCGCCGCATGATCGCTGCTGCGGGCTCCACCTCGTCCACCGGCAGCGGCCCGGCAGCGGGCGTGAGCTCCAGCAGGTGACGCAGGGACACAGGCCCGGCCGCCGCTCCCTGATCCAGGTAGTCCTGCCAGCGGCCCTCTCCCGCCAGCAGCTTGTGCAGCGACCGCGCCAGGGCTGAGGTCATGGAGTGGCGCTCTCCTTCGCTGCCGCGCGGGTGTTCCCGGAACAGCCGGGCGTTCACCAGACCGGCGGCGGTCTGCTCGGCAGCGGGCTCGGTCCACCGCAGCACGTCGGCGGCGAGCTGGTCCAGCCCCACCCCGCCCACGACCGAGCACAGCCCGGGGAAGTAGCGCCCGATGATCTCATCCCCCACGCCGACGGCGGTGAAGAGCTTCGTGCTCTGGTAGCTGCGCACCACGCTGATCCCCATCTTGCTCATGATCTTGAGCAGGCCGGACTCCAGCGCCTGGCGCAGCCGCTCGGTGCGCTGCGCGATGCTCAGCTCGGCCAGGCGGCGGTCCGCGCTGGCGGCGGCCAGCTCGAAGGCCATGGCCGGACAGACCGCGGCGGCCCCGAAGCTGATGAGGGCCGCGAGGTGATGGGTGGTGCGGGCCTCGCCGGTCGCGATGACCACGCTGGTTCGCAAGCGCAGCCCCCACTGGTTGAGCCGGATGATGACCGCGCGCAGGGCCAGCAGGCTGGGCACCGGGGGGTGTGCGTCGTCGGCCGCCAGATCGGAGAGGATCAGGATGCTGGCGCCGGCCGTCACGGCGGCGTGGGCGTCGTCGGCGATGCGGTCCAGAGCGTGGCGCATGCCCGCGGGCCCGGCGGCCCGGTCGAAGCAGGTCTGCACGACCTGGACGGCCAGCTGCGGGAGCTCGCTCTCGTCTTCGTGCCAGGCATCCGCGTCGCCCTGAGCGCTGCTCAGCCGCAGCAGGGTCGCCAGCTGGCCGGGGTCGAGGACCGGCGAGTCCAGGTGCAGGGCGGCCCGTGGTGGGATGAGCTCCTTGGGCACGAAGATGTTGGGGACACGCCCCAGAGAGACCGTGAGGTTGGTGACGATCCGCTCGCGCAGGTAGTCCAGGGGCGGGTTGGTGACCTGGGCGAAGTTCTGGAAGAAGTAGTCGAAGAGCGGGCGACGCTGGGTCGACAGCACCGCCAGCCGGGCGGTGTTGCCCATGGAGCCGATGGGCTCCTTGCCGGTCGCCATCATCGGCACCAGCACCTGCTTCAGCTCCTCGCTGGTCAGGCCGAAGAGCCGGGCTCGGTCCGCCAGGCCCCAGGACTTTGGATCCTCGACCGGCACCAGCGGCTGGAGGCGGTGGTGGAAGCGGGCGGTGCGGTGGATCGCCGAGTGGCTGGGGTCGCGGATCTGCACGGTCGGCTCGCCCAGGATCAGCTTCACCGCTGTCCCGGCACGCAGCGAGCCCTTGCGCCGGATGGCCGCCTCGTCCAAGCCGAAGACCCCGGCCTCGGAGGCGAGGTAGAAGGCGTCGGCGGTCTCGGCCCAGCGGCAGGGTCGGAAGCCGTTGCGGTCGATGCGGGCGCCGACGGCTTCGCCGTCGCAGTAGACGACCATCGCGGGCCCGTCCCAGGGCTCCGCGGCCCGACCCCAGAACCGGTAGTAGTCGTTGTCGACGTCGGCGGGTGGGATCATGATGGCCATGGCGTCTTCGACGTATGGCATCGAGCTGCGGTACTTCAGCGCCTCCACCATCTGGTTGAGGTTGCCCGAGTCGCTGGCGCCCCGCGACAGCAGCTCGCCGGGCGGCAGGCCCAGCGCCTGCTCGCGGGAGTAGGCCCAGGAGCGGTTGCCGGCGATGGTGTTGATCTCGCCGTTGTGGGCGATGAGACGGAAGGGCTGGGCGCGGCTCCAGCCCGTGCGCGTGTTCGTCGAGAAGCGCCGGTGGAAGACCGCGAAGCGGGTCCGATAGCTGCTGTTGCGAAGGTCCGGGTACAGGGCCGCGAGGTCGGTCGAGCGGCACAGGGCCTTGTAGACCACGGTCTGCGTCGACAGCGAGACGAAGTGCAGCGCCTCGCCCAGGCCCATGCGCTGGAGCCGGGTCCGCGTGCGCTGCCGGGCCATGTAGAGCAGGCGGCTGAAGGCGCCGCTCGATCGACAGAAGGCCGGCCAGGCAAACACGATCTGCAGCAGCACGGGCAGGGTCTCGGCGGCCTGAGGGCCCAGCACCCGGGTGGCGATGGGCACCTCGCGCCTCGCCAGCAGCTCGATCCCAGCGACCTCGAAGGTGGTGCTCAGCACCTCGAGGATCCGCTCCGTATTATCGCCAGTCTTGTCGCTGATGAAGACCGTGCCCAGGGCGATCTCACCGGGGGAGAAGCCCAGCAGATCGAAGGGGATGTCAGCCATGATCCCCGCCCCGTCGCCGGTGATCCCGTCGGCGAGGCTCCCCCCGCGATGCTCGACGCAGTCCAGGGCGTGCAGGGCTTGGAGAAGGGGCACCCGGCTGGGCTCGCCGCGCTTCAGCGCGACGAAGCCCACGCCACAGGCTGCGTGCTCGGTGAGGTTGGAGAGCCGTCGTTGGGTCATCGTGAACCCCGCTGCGCGGCTGGGAGGGCTTGGCCTCACGCTGAGCCGCATTGGTGTTCGGTTTTTAGTCGCGGACAATAATTACAGCTGCTTCTTCGCAGCTGAACTTCCTAGCTCGGCATGGCACCTCTTGACCAGTATTGAAGTGAAGCGGCTCCGCGATCGTGGACACGCCTCGCCGGTCGTAGTCGCCTGGTGCAAGCGCTATTCTCTCTCTACCCACGGAACGCATCGGCCCGAGCGCCGAGCAAGAGGATCGGCAGCCCCATGAGCAACGATGACGCCCTGAACATCCACGTCGAGTTCTTTGATCGGAACAGAGACGGGCAGATCACCCGCCAGGAGATCCAGAAGGCGCTGCGGGAGCTGGGCTTCTCCCGGCTGGCGGCGGCGGTGGTGGCGCCGGTGCTGGCGCTGGGCCTCCCGGGCGATGTGGACGCCGCCCGGGCTCTGCGACACGACGACTCGGGGGCCTTCGACCGGGACGGCCGCTTCGACGAGGACGCCTTCGCGGACTGGTGGGAGCGCAGCGACGCCGACGGCTCCGGGGATCTCTCCCGCTGGGAGCTGCTGCTGGGCAGCGTCCGGCTGGCCGATGACCCGGTGAGCCTGGTGGCCTCCGTCGGAGAGTTCCAGCTGCTTCACTTGCTGCTGGCCGAGGACGGGCGGCTGTACCGACAGGCCGTGGAGGGCTTCCTGAACGGCGAGCTGTTCCGAAGGATCATCGCCCAGCGCGAGTAGCCCCATGACGCCCGCGCTCCAGGCCTGCGCGACCGTCAGAAAGTGAAGGCGGTCGTCACCCCGACGACCAGCCCCACACTCTCCAAGCGGAAGACCGTACCGTCGCTGGCTTCCGGGACGATGGTGCCGTCAAACTCGCCACCATCATCATCGGTGTAGCTCCAAGAGAGCTCGCGGGCGGGGGTCATCCAACGCCCGCCGACGAGGCCTCGGATGTATACAGACGGCGAGAAGTGGTAGACCAGCCCCGCGCCGCCCTCACCGCCGAAGGTCGACGCGCTGGCGGTGGGCTCAACGGTGTCGTACTCATCGTTCTCATCGTCCCACTCCTCGAAGGACTCCCCAGAGGGCACGAACCACCGGCCATAAGACACACCGCCGCTCAGGAAGATGAAGGTCTTGGAGGCGATCAGCCTGCGCCGCTCGATGCCCGCCGAGAAGTCAGCCAGCGAGAGATCCCCCGCGCTCGCCAGCCCGCTGCGAAGATAGCCGTAGCGGTTCAAGTGGCTCGCGTTCTCCACGTAGGTCTCGATCGCGAACCGGTTGCTGGTCGCGCCAGCCGTGATGGACCGCGCGTCGCCATCCTCGGGATCCGACGGCAGCGCGGCGGCGACCCGCTGAGCGGGGATATTGCTCACCGAGGCGGCGAAGGTCACCCCGTACTGGGGATTCTCCAGACCGGTCAGCGAGCTGGCGCTGCGCTCCAGAGTCTCTCGGCCACCAGCGGTGATCTCCAGGCTCACCGGGGCGTCGCCCTTCGGCGGCTTGGAGACCCGTCCCCAGCCGTAGCACTTGCCGGGCTCGGTCACGCCGATCGGACAAAGCCAGTACACGTGCCCCATCTGGACCCCATGGCTGGCGTCCAGGTTGTTCATGGCGCCGCCCGCGAAGCGCCGCCGGTAGGCGATCTTCTTGCTGTTGAAGTCCATGATGACGCGGTCGAAAGTCCGCCAGCGCAGGCGTGACTTGTGCCGGAGCCCCTGGATGGCGTCCTCGACCGCCCCCAGCACGGCCTGCTCGATGGCCGCAGGGTTGTAGCGCACGCTGCGATCGATCGGAGGTGCTCCGCGACGCTCCGCCCGGACACGCCACTGGATGCCGTCTATCGCCGGGTGCCGCTCCACACTCTCCAGCGTGGGCAGCACCGTCAGCGGGCGCCCGGTGCTCAGCGTGGGCGCGCTGGCCTCCAGCAGCTCGTCCACGGCGTTCAGGTGTCGATCCGGCAGGGCCACCAGTCTGAGCGACTTGTTCTCGGCCACGGCGGCCGCGGGCGACTCCTCACTGGCCGTCAGCTGAGCCGCCTTGACCAAGGCGTCACCCTGCCGCTCGTAGACGGTCAACCCCAGCGTCACCGAGGCGTCGTAGCTGTAGTAGCGAACGGTCTCCTTGCGCCCCTTCTCGTCGGTGACCTCCACATCCTCGTGGCTCTCCTCAATACCGAAGCGCAAGAGCCTCGGCAGCAGCGCCACCTGCGCGCAGCCCAGCGCCTCCCCCTGCGGCGTGCCGGGAGTAGCCACCACGACTCGCTCGTCCCCCTCCCGCCGGGTCTCCAGCGGCAGCGTCGTCAACGTGGCGACCTGGCGCTGCAGGGGGTAGTCCGTGACCAGCAGCGCCTGCGAGATCGTACGGGCCAGCTCGTACGCGCCCTCGACAGGTTGACCGTCCGGCGCCACGCCACTGTACGGCACCGTGCTCCCGATCTCGGCCGGCTTGGGCCCCAGCGGCCCGATGACAGTCGGGAGCTTCTGAAAGTGATCCGCCGCCGAATCGAAGTCCACCTCACAGAGGGCCAGCTGCGCCTCGATCGGCGCCGCCTCAGCGATCCCCGTGAGCAGGCAGAGAAACAGCCATATCCATCCAGACATACCTCACCTCCGTTAAAACTGTGTCCCTACACCGACTCGAACTGTACTTCATACTAAATGGACAGGTAGAGCGCGCCTCAGCGGGTCGCCTCGTCGTCGCAGCTCACCTCGAAGGCACCAGTGACCAGCCCCTCGGTGCCGCCCTCGCCATCCCAGCTCGCCTCGAAGCGCCCACTGACGGAGGCCTCCTGATCGATCTCGGAGACGACGATCTCGTTCGACAGGGCGTTCTCCTCGTCCGGCTCCAGCGCGTAGGGGGAGTCCAGGTAGAGGGTCACGCCGTAGATGTCCTGGTCGAGGAAGTCGTAGGTATCCGCGAAGTTGAGATCGTTGGGGATCTGCAGGTAGAGGGTCAGCTCCTCCTCGTACTCCTCGGAGGTCGCCGGGAGGTTGCCGCGAAGCGTGAAGCCGCCGGTCGGCCCGCAGGTGATCGCGAAGTACCCGGGCTCGGGGTCTCCACAATTGCCGGCGCTCAGATCGACGTCGAAGCTCCAGTCGCTGTAGTTGCCGGCGGCGCTCAGCGTGCTGGCGCCGTGGAGCCCGGTATCCTCGACACACTCCTCGCTCTTGGGAACGTCGCATGCCGTCAGGCCGAGGAGAGCGAGCGTGGCGGTACCGATGCTGAACAGAGGCTTCTTCATGTGTTTCTCCTGTCGAGGTCGTGGATGGTCGTCCCATCGGACGAGCTGTCAGATGAGAGACTAAACCGGCCTCGCGCTCTCCTCCAGCGTTCGGTTCTCAGGTGCATTCTCAGCGGCTTGATTTTGCATTTAAGCAAGGACAAAGCTTGGCTTTAACGACTTCTCAGACAAACGACTTCACAGCGTTTCGACGCGTATACATGTTCGGCTAAGGCGAAGAGAATCACAATTTTTGTGGCTCTACAAGCTGGGTGTCCGGCTCGATGAGAGCAGCGTTCCTGAGCCCAGCTCGGCAGCAACTCGGCGTCCTCAACCACATAACCCCTTACTGTATTCTGTTGCTGTTCTAAGCAACCTGATGTTGCATCGGTTTTTCTTCGCCGAGCACGGCTATCCGGCCTGTCTGGTGTAGCAAAGCTGTATCAAAATACTAGTGTTTAAGGGGGTATAAAAGAATCACGAGACAACAAAAGCGGTCACAAACTCCTCGACCGCGCCTCGTGAAGGGACTGTATGTGTTTCAAGCACCTGTCTATTTCTCTGTCTTCTTTTTTGTGTTGCATCGCGTTCTCGACGCCCGCGACGGCGGCGACCTGTGAGGGCCATATCGTCGGTGGGGAGCCCACCCAGCGGGTGTTGCTGACCCACCTCACCAACGGCGCCAGCGTGAGCGTCTGGAGTAATCTTGCGGGCAACTTCGCGGTCAGCGGGCTCGCGCCGGGGGCCTGGAAGGTCGAGATCACGACCCCGGGGATCGTCTCTGAGAACGACCAGACGATCTTCCTCCAGACCCCGGAATCCATCGCCAGCGTGGCGCTCTCAGTGGATTGATCGCGCGCCGGCGGCTGCTATACTGCGGTAGGTCTCCGCACCAAGGCATCGATGGGCCGGCAGCTCCAACACATCCAAGGGTGGTACGTCGTCGATCTGGATGTCGGTCTGATCCAATCGTCGCGGCTCAGCGCGCCCACGCCGCTCCCAGACAGCGCGTGCGCGATCCTGCGGGGCCTCTACGAGCTCGGGCGGGGGGTCCACGAGGATCCCCGGCTCGAGGCAGCGGCGCTCCCCCCAAATCGCGGTGAGACAAACCTCCGGACCTACGTGTCCCGGACCAACAAGCGCTTCACGGATCTGTTCGGCGGCCCGAAGCCGATCGAGCGGGTCCGCGGGGTCGGCTACCAGCTCGTGGGCATGGTCGGCGACACCGCGCCGGGCGCGTTCGAGGTCGATCTCTCACCCCGGGGAGCCTGGGTCGAAGTGCTCGATATGTTCGGCGAGCGCCTCCGGATCCGATTGGACCTCCAGAGCCAGGTCGCGATGGCCCTCCGGCGGATCACGGGGTGGCTTGAGCGCAAGCGCCTCTGGCCGCCGGAGACCTGGTCATTCATCGGTGAGGGGAAGCTGGCCCTGGGGCTGTTCCAAGGCGAGCACCTGCTGCGCCTCGAGGAGCCCTTCGCGGCGCAGGGGGTCGCCGCCGATCAGCTCCTGAGTCTGCGGCTGATCCCTGGCGCGTCAATGTCAGCGGGACATCGGCGCTACTGGGTCAGCGGTGACGACGCGGAGCCCGACCCCATGTACCGCTTCCTCGTACGTCGGCTGCTCAATGCACACCGCGGCGGGGGGTAAGCGGAGGTGGGGAGGATCCTCTATCTGGCTGGCGGCGCGCGCGTCGATATCGAGACCGGCGTGCTCTCGGGGCGCGCGCGGGGCAAGCTCCCGGAGCTCCAGCGCGCCTTCCTCGCGTCGCTCTGGGCCCGTCCCGGGGAAGTCGTGGGCGCCGCGGCGCTGCATCACCTCTGCTGGCGACACCTACCGGCCCCTCGAAGCGCATCGGATCACCAGAAGATGCACGGGCGTATCTACCAGACCGCCTACGAACTGCGCCGGAAGCTGGAGCGGACTCCGAAGCACCCACGCTTTATTCTGAAGCGGGGTGAGGGCTACCTGCTCGATCCGACGGGGGGGCTCTTCGGCGCGGAGATCCCCGCCGTGCGGCGGACGAACATCTGGCAGGAGGAACGGGCTGGCTTCATCGGTCGAGCGGGCGAGCTCGCGGAGCTGACCCGACTCGTCGAGGAGGGGGGCGGGACGTTCGGGATCTCCGGGGCCGCGGGGATTGGGAAGACGGCGCTGATTGAGCGGTTGGCGCTGGGCCTGAGCGGTCGGTTCCGCGGGGGCGGGGTCTGGCGGATCTCAGTCCGCGGCGCAGCGGACGAGGACGATCTCTGGCGCCGAGCGATCGCGGCGCTGGGACTGTCGGTCTCCGGCGAGGATCGGCTGGCGCGGGCGCTGCAGCGGCGGGGGCGGACCCTGCTGATTGTCGATGACCTCGACGCGGCCCCGGCGCTGGCGGGGCCGCTGCTCGCGTTGTCGGAGGGACTACCTCGGCTCACCCTCGCGCTGGCGGCACGCTCGCGAGGAGTGCTCCCCGAGACGATCCCCGTGAGCGCCCTGGGAGCGCTCTCCGAGACGCTCGCGGCGCAGCTCTTCACTGATCGCGCCGCCGCTGCGCTGGGGCGCGCCCCAGCGCCCGCGCTCGTCGAGGCCGCCGCCGCGCTCGGCGGGGCCCCCGGAGCGATCGTGCTGGCGGCGGCGGCGGCGGAGTGGTGGGGGGAGGACGGCCTCATCGAGCAGCTCGATCGGCTCCGCGTTGACGCGCCGGGGCCGCTGGGGGAGGCGATGGCGCGGATGGTCGAGGGGGCCTGGGCGCGCTGCTCAGGGGAGGAGCGCGACGCGCTGCTCGCCGCCGCGGTCGCCGCGGGGCCGCTGACTGGCGCGGCGGCTGCGGCGCTGGGGATAGCGCCGGGGGTACTCGGCGCGGTCTGCGATCGCGGGCTCCTCATGCGCCGCGGCGACCGCTACGCGATCCCGATCGAGGTCGAGAGCTGCGCGCGCCGCGCCGGGGCCGATCGGCTCGCGGGGGCGGAGGGGGCGCGCGCAGCCTGGGCGCTCGCGCGCGGCGCGGCGATCCACCGCGCGGCGCGGCTCCACGAAGCCGAGGCGCTCGCCGAGCTCCGGGCGTTGGCGCCGGAGCTGCTGGAGACCGAGGCGCGCGCCCGGAGCGCGGAGCGGGCCGCGGAGGCGCTCTTGTTGGCGCTCCCGGCGCTGGCGCTGGACGATCCGGCGGGGGTGATCCCGCGGTTGGATCGGGCGCTGGAGCGGGGCGGTCTGTCGGCGACCTCACGCGCCCGGCTCCGCTTGGAGCGGGGCGGCTGTCTGCTCCGGGACGGCCAGCCCTCGTTCGCCGAGCGGGATCTTCGCGCCGTCGCGGGCGATCCCGAGGCCGAGACGGCGTCGCGGCTCCGGGCACGGATCGGGCTGGGGCAGGCAGCGCTCTCGCTGGGGGACCACGACGCCGCGGAGCGTCACCTCCTCGGCGCCGCCCGCGACGCGGGGGAGGAGGAGATCGCCTGGCTGGAGGGGCGCGCCCGGGCTGCGCTGGCGATCCTCTACCGCCGCCTCGAGCGCCGCGCTGAGGCCGACGCGGCGCACCGCGCCGCGATGCGATGCGCGCGCAGGGCTGGCGATCTCCTGACCGAGGTCCGCGCGCTGGGCAACCTCGCCCTCTCGCTCCGTCGCCGCGGGGAGCTGGACGAAGCGCGCGCCGTCTCGGCGCGCGAGATCGCGCTCCACCGGCGCTGCGGCGATCGTCGCGCGGCGTTGATCGCTGAGATCAACCAGGGAAACCTCTTGATGGATCTCGGCGAGCCGGACGGGGCCCGGGTCGCGCTGGAGGGCGCGCTGGGCGCCCTCGCGGAGGTGAGCGCGCCGGAGCTGGAGGCCGCGGCTGAGGGCGATCTGGCCCTCGTCGATCTGCTCGATGGGGATCAGGCGCTGGCGATGGAGCGGCTCCACCGAGCGCGGGCCATCTGCCAGGAATGCGACGCGCCGGCACAGGAGGCGATCGTCTGCATCCAGCTCGCGATCGCCGCGGCGTCGGTCGGTGATCGGCCGGGGGCGATCGCCGCCCTCGACGCCGCGACGCGCTGCGCGGAGGTCGCCAGCGGCGCTCGGGAGCGGGCCTGGATTGCGGCGATCCTGTACCTCCTGGAGTCTGGACCTGCCCCTCCGCCCGGCGCCCTCCCGGGCTGGCTCGACGCGCTGCTGGCGGAGCCGTCGCGACCGCGGTCACCGCAGGCCTCGATCAGCGAGCAGCTCCTCGCGCAGATCGCGTCGCGATATCACGTCACATGATCCTCCCCTTCGTCGTCACGCTCGGGGTGACCCACGTCGAGGGGACGCGCTTCTCGGTCCGGATCGCGGCCCCCGGGGTTCCCGGGGCGCACGGCGTCGCGGCGTTCGAGGCTCGGGAGGAGGCCCCGCTGGGCGGCGCTACCTGGGGGGAGGCGCTGGCGATTTACGCGCGCTACCCCGACGAGGTTCCCGCGTCGCTGCTCCGGGAGGTCGGCCGCGAGCTCCACCGCGCGCTCTTCGAGGGGCCGCGGTCGGCGCGGTCGTGGGGGGCGATACTCCAGGCTGCGTCGGGGCGCCCGCTCCACCTCCGGGTCTTGCTCGGGCCCGACACGGCGCTGTTCGAGCGGCTGCCGCTGGAGCTCCTGCACGACGGCGAGACCTTCCTGCTCCGACGCCCGGGCTACGATCTCTGCTGGGTGGTCGAGGAGATCGCACCACGCCAGGCGCGCGCGGAGCCCCCGCGCTCAATCCTGATCGCCTGCGCGCTGCCCGCCGATGAGATCGCGGATCCCAGCTCCCCGGGCGGTCGGTCCGTGGCGGCGGTCCGCGCAGCCACCCCCCGCGTCGAGGTGATCGCGGGCGCTACGCTGGCCTCCGTCACGGCGCGGCTCCAGCGAGCTCGCCGCCGCGGTCGACCGTTCGAGGGCCTCTACCTGCTCGCCCACGGGGGAGTCGATCGCCTCGAGCTGCCCGAGGTCGAGGGCAGCGAGGCCCCGATCAGCGCGCTCCGGCTCGGCGAGGCGTTCCGAGGCAGCGGGGTCTGGTTCGCCTTCCTCTGCGCGTGCGAGGCCCGCGCCGTCGACGGAGGCGCCTCCTTTGCCAGCGTCGCGCGCCAACTGATGGCCGACAGCGGCGGCGGGCTGGAGCGGGTCATCGCTCCACAGGCCCGCGCGCCGATCGCTCAGAGCGCCGCGTTCACAGAGGCCTTCTTCGGAGCCCTCGGCGACGGCCTCGCGGTGGCGACGTCCGCGGCGAGGCGCTCCCTCCCGGCGGGGATCAGCTCACCCGATGGGGCCTTTGAAGATGGATCCTGGGGCGTCTTCTCGGTCCTCGCCGCGCCCACTGCGCCGCCCGCTGTGCCGGCCCCCCGCTCATCGCCGTGGCGCCCTGGGCGGCTGCTGCTGCTCGCGGGGCTGGCGCTGATCGAGGGCGGCGATCTCGCCGAGGCCGTCGAGCTGGGTGCCTGGAACGCGCTGGCCTCGATCGCGGCGGTCGAGGCCAGCCCACCAGCGGACGAGCCCGTCCGGATCTTGCTCCTTGGTGGGGCGATTGACCCGGAGGGGGACAGCGGGGCCGACGCCGGCTGCGCGATCGCCGCGAGGCTCCGGGCGTGCGCCGCCCAGCAGCCCGCCGCGATCGCCCTGGATCTGGCCCTCGATCAACCCGCGGGCCGCCACCCGGCGGTCCGCTCCGCGCTCACGGAGGCCGCGACCTCGGGCGTCGAGGTGATCTGGGGAACCCGCGGCGCCGCCCGCGAGCTGATCCCGCTGGCGATCGACGCGACGTGCGGCTCGACGACGCCCGCCGCCCCGCCCGAGGCGCCGCGGGGCGCCGCAGCGGAGCTGAGCTTTGGCTTCGCGCGCGCTGCTGGCCAGCCTGCGGTGGTAGCGGTCCGCTT
>Ga0316204_10006094_pt1 | contig 18950 bp, 15 predicted proteins | sample 6monrhotite_MG_2_FD_205661 | JGI IMG/M metagenome (GOLD analysis project Ga0316204, IMG submission 205661) | Microbial mat bacterial communities from mineral coupon in-situ incubated in ocean water Damariscotta River, Maine, United States -... | ecosystem: Environmental > Aquatic > Marine >...
TCACGTCAGCTCTATACCGGTACCCACTCAGCCGGTAATCAGGTTTCCTCTGAGCTCGTCCCAGACTAAGGCTAGAAGCCTGGTTTCGGGTGACAATGTTCTCATATTTCGACACCTACACTGTTCGTCTCTTTGAACCACACCTGACAAATCTTGTTTGCCTTTTCCTTATCGCTCACTACAAAGGCTCTTTACCAATGCAGCATAAGGTGGTTTCCACCTGCACCTGAATGACGATGGGAGGGGCCAAACCCTCATGTTTTATACAGTTCGAATAAAGAATTCATCCTTGCAATTCTTTATTCTTCGGGACACACTAACCTGGATGAAGCTTGCGGAATCCAGGGTGGGCGTTGAATAACCGACAGAGTACAAACTATTTGCCTCTCGTGAACGAGTTCCCTTAGCAGCGCCGTTTTATCCGAAAATGTATGGGTTCCGTTCATCCCGGATTTCGTAAACTACATCCGGGCTACAACTACAACAGTTTGATAATTTATGCAACGATGGGGATAACCAAGCTGTAGGGTGCGTTTTACGCACCGAAAACGTGCTATTCATCAATCTGCAATGGATTTATATTGACCCCCTTGGACCCCAGCAAGAAAATTTTCGCTTTGTACGATATAAACCGTCATTGATCGCGGGTGTTCGCGCGCCAATAACGGTGCGGTCACTAATGCCTTTCGCTTTTTGATTGAGTAGTGGGTGCTTATGGAGCGTAAAACCCACCCTACCGCTTTATCATTCGGCAGCAAAGGCACAACTATCGTTTCAATTTTTGTCAGTGGCTGATCTACACCCCTCAGCATGCCCAGCCTGAAACTGGAGAAACAAAGCCCGTATTTTGCCCGTTTACAGAACCTGGCCATCATCTATCGTTACCAATTTACCCTGCCAAACTTTGAGCCGGGGGTGTCCGACATCCATTACGGCCTGGTGAGCGAGGGAGGGAGATACCAACTATTTGCATTAAGATGTTATTCCAATCATTTTAACTTGATATCATGCTTTTTGATTCGATAAAGTAAGGTATCACGGCTAATACCGAGCATACGCGCCGCTTTGCTCTGATTGCCTTTCGTCTCCTCAAGCGCGGAATTTATCATCAATATTTCAAATTGGTGAAGCGGTAATGCCATTTTCAAGAACGCGTGAAATATACTGAGTGTTTCATTTTCACTTATATTGGAATATTCCTCCGGTAGATCATTCGTTGTTACCTGTCGTCCGGAAAAATAGATAACCATGCGCTCACAGAAATTTTTAAGCTCACGTACGTTACCAGGCCAATCATATTTTATTAATTGTTTGATAACACTTTTATCATAGACTGGTGCTTCCATGTTATGTTTCTGAGCACTTTGATGTGAAAGGTATTTCAACAGATAAGAAATGTCTTCAACTCGTTTACGTAGAGGTGGAATCTCCAGAGGTACGACATTGATACGATAATATAGATCTTTACGAAACGTTCCTTTTTTGATGAGTTTTGGCAGGTCCTGGTTAGTCGCCGCGATGACTCTAACATTAACTATGTTTGCACTAGCCTGCCCAAGCCCCTGGCATTCAGAGCTCTCAAGAAACCGGAGTAATTTCGCCTGAGAAGCTGTGGTAAGTTCGGCGATTTCGTCAAGGAATAATGTGCCATTATTTGCCGAATGAATTTTGCCGGGGTAATCCCGCTCAGCGCTGGTAAAACTGCCTTTCTTGAAACCAAAAAGCTCCGCTTCAAATAATGATTCGGGTATTGCAGCGCAATTCAAGGCAACAAAATTATGAGTGCGCCGTTGGCTATTGTGGTGTATAGCCCGGGCAAACAACTCCTTACCCGTGCCATTCTCACCGAGGAGTAACACAGGTACTTCCAGATTAGCAATAAGATTAGCAGCAGTAATTGCCGCTTCGAATTCTGGTGAACGCCCCACTAACTGGTGCTGTGACCAGTCGACCCCCGTTTTGTTTTGCATTGTTATTTCTCGTTACGACAAATTAAACATACCAACATGATCGTGATAGATCAGATAAACCATTGCCACTACTAACAACGAACAGCCCACTAGCGCACGTATCATTGGCAGTCTATTGATACTAATAATCCAGGTCGATAGAAATCCGGTGAGTATTAATGTAGGGAAAGTGCCTAACCCAAAGGCCATCATGATGACAGCTCCCTGCCACGCACTACCACTGGCAAGTGACCAGACCAGTAGCGAATACACTAATCCACAAGGTAACCAGCCCCAAATCAAACCAAAACTAAATGCTTTTGGCAACGTTTTTACGGGTAAAAGTTTTCGTCCTAATGGTTCCAAGTATTTCCAGATCGGTTTACCTAAGTACTGCAAGCTGGCAAATTTTGGAAATATTCCCACAAAATACAGTGCGATTAAAACCAGTATCATCGTAGTGGTGAAATGAATAAAGAGATGAACATGTTCGGGATTGAAAAAGCTAAACACTGCATGACTAAAGCCACCAACCACCGCGCCCGCAATGGCATAACTGGTCACGCGGCCCAGGTTGTAAGCCAATAGAAAGGAAATATGCCGTCGTTTTACAACCCTGACCGGATGCGGGAGGCTGGCGGAGAGCCCGCCTGCAATACCACTGCACATTCCCACGCAGTGTACGGTACTGGCAAGTCCAACGACGAATGCAATAAACAGGCTAAACTCAATGGTTGTAATGGGCATGATTAAACGAAACCCGGTCCAATTTTATTGATTTTTTCATTTATTCCCGGCACGCGAGAATGAACCCATTATACAACACTTAGAGTACAACATTCAGTCGAGTTTTAAACGCGTCTAATATTCACGTTATCATACTGATTTAAAAGGGTATGCTGGTCCATACCTGAATTATATCTGCCTTCACCCCATTGTTGCTTTCCCCATAATCGTCAAAAGCAAATGACACGGACATATCGTTAAAAGATGCCAGCCGGGGAAAATAGGTAAACTTGAAACCATGCAGGCGGCTTTCGAATTCGCGCAAGCGGGGATCCGCCGACATGATTTCTTCCTCAGCAATGAAAAAGTCCTGATCCGTGTAAAAATCAGCTTCCGACTGTGAATAATATCGATAACGAAATCGGGCGATAAACTGTGGCGACAAATAGTGACTAAACCGAAATTCGCCAGAATAAGCGCCAACCCCCCAATCATCGGTATACACTGACAAATTCAAATCCAGGGATCCGCGCGACATTAAATATTGCTTACCTCGCACAAAATAAACCTGTCGAAACCGATTGTCGGGATGTTTTTCATCAATGTCCCGATCCTTGGTAAACCCCCCGCCCCCGGGCAAAGGACGATTAATAACAATACGGCGCGTTGGAGAACTTAAAAATCCCTGCTGGTCTTCCAGCGCAAAGCCACCGATGATGAGTGATGTTGGTGAAAGTAGTTGTGTGGCTGCCAACACCAGGCGCGAGACATCTTTATCTTTAGGAAAATCCTCTGTTGCTGCTGCATCCAACTTATCAACTTCATCTTGTTCAAACATGATGCGACCCGATAAGGTGAGGTTTTTATCAAACAAGTCTTGATCAACCGCAAGAACAACGGCATGACTTTCAAAATCAGGTTCCTCGCCATAGTAATACCCGGCCCCCAACGTTGTATCGCCTAACGTATGGGTAACGTAGGTCCCTATCTCATCCCTGTCTTCTTCAAACGCTGCGCTGCTGCCTCCTACCACAGTAGACGCACCACTTACTGTATCGACAGCATTGCCTTGCGCGGTTTTCTCATAGGTTTCATATAAATACATGAAACCGAGTGTTGATTCTTCAGTGATATCCTTGGAGATAAAAAAGCCAGGGCTGGTCACGTCAAGCCCGCTGTTATCGGTGTAATAAGAATAAAATAGCTCGAGTTGATTATCGGCTAAGGTAGCAGAAGAGATACCCAGTAACATACCAACACCTGTTGAAACAAGTAACCCCGCTATTTTTGTTGTGTTTGCAAACCATTCGTTGGCGATAGGTTGTACTTTTACTGCTGCGCGCCCCGTCATTGATCAATCTCACATTGTGATTTTTATGTCTAATTTTTTAAGTAATACGGATGTGGTTTGGCGGCCACATCCGTATCAACAAGAAAGCCCGTTTTGTTATTTTGAACGGACCGTTATTTTCAACGGAGAGTTATTGAACAACGCCACTCCCTACGGGTACGAACAATTTACCATTGGCAAGCTGCGGTTCACGTACCGAAATCGTTTTGCCATTGAGACTCAGCGGTTGAATAGGATCAATGGCGACACTGAAGGTATCATCGTCGTTATGAGTGAAGATGTTAATATACCCTTCATTATCAGTTGCAAAGACGTAGAATTTTTCTGTTGCAGTGGGATCAACATCTGTAGCGTTATAGACTGACAAGGATCTTGGCTCATGTCCTTCCGTGGTCAAGGTACCAATGACGGTTTCCGTCACTACATCGATCACTGAAATCGTCTGACAGCCTGGGCCGTGTGCCCCATGATCATCGCCACAATCACCACCGTTTGGATAATAGGCAAAGAACCCGTCATCTGAGATCTTACCATTTCGGTGTGCCGGACCCTCACCGACTGTAATATAGGTAACATCGGTTCCTGCGAGCTGCATTCCTGTCAAGTGATCGAATTCAACAACAGCAATCTGGTTCGTTATTTCAGTTTCGGAAGTCGATCTCTGCCGGCTGGGAATAAAGACTTTGACATGACGCGTGCCCTCAATATCCATATCGGCAATATTGAGACTGCTTGCAGAGAGGTTACCGAGCTCTATTACATCGGTAACGGTGTCAGTAGTCGCATCAATTATAGAAAGGTAACCTGTCTCGTTGACATAACCCACTGTCATTACCCAGCGACCACCAGGGCTTACTTTGACGTAACCGGCTGCCGGTATTTCGTTAGCCGCCATATCCATGCCCGCCATAATTAAAGCGTGATTTAGCGGCGCAGAGCCGGTTGTTGCATCAAGGATAGATACCGCTTTATCAATGCCTGGCGTAACACCGGTATAAATATGTCCACTGACAGTCGAAAATCCCATGCCATGCACGGTATTCTGAAACGGGATTCCATTACTCAAATCGACAGTTTGTATTACCTGCAAAAAGTTTGCTGAAGTTGGGTCATTATCAATCACCGAGATTGACTGTTCCTGCAAATTGTGTGTAACAAACAATGTCATCGCAGCTGCGCCAGCAGAATCTGGATAAGCAAATGTACTTTTCTTGTGACCGTGTCCCACCACGATTTCGTCATGGCTCAAATAATCCGCACTGGCAGGATCAATATCAATTCGAAACGAAGAATCAACCGCATTGTCGACACCGTCATTATTCATCCACAGGTATTTGTGATCCGGATCCATATACGTGTGCACAAAACGAGTCATCGTTGGATCGCCATTCACATCTGTGGTCATGGTGGTTGGCAAAGGAACGATAGCTTCCAACTGCATAGTACCTATATCTAAAACCGCAAGCCCGCCACCTATCGGATTAAAACTCGGCGAACCACTGGTATTATTGTCGTTATCATTATCGTTATCGGAGCACGCATTTAACAACAGCGTGCTCGCAAAGGTTACCGCCATCAGTTTTGTAAACTTCATTCTAACTCTCCTATATCACCCTGCTTTATAATTCTGCTTTCCTCTATCACTTGCCGTTCATTAGCAACTAAAAGTCAGCAGCTAATGAGTTATTGCTCACACCCGCAGCCACCGCCTCCAACCGGCATTCCAATCAAACCCTGAGAAAGCGCCCTATGCATGTGTTGTTCATAAATCGATGACAGAACACCTTCATTGATCTCCATAACGGGATCGGCCAGAAACTCTCGTTCATAGGGTTTTACATTGGCGCAGCCGATTAACACTTGCAAAAACAACCACGCTAAGCACATTTTTTTAATCACATTACATATCATAAAAATAACTACTCGCTAATTTTCATTATTCTGCAATTAACTCGGCTATTTTGGATTCAATTAACTGTTTCTTATTTTCTGAAAATCCATAAATTATTGCTCTTATCATGCCGTTTTTATCAATGATGAACGAACTCGGCATACCAACTGCCTTATATTCATTAATAGCGCTCATTTGCGAATCGAACGCGACCGTATAATTGATTTGAAAATGATTTATAAAACGTTCCGCATTCTGTTTATCTTTGTCGATATTAATTCCAATCAATCTAAATCCTTTGTCGTTATATTTTTTATACAGCTTTATCAACTCCGGAATTTCTTCACGGCAGGGCTTGCACCAACTCGCCCAGAAATTCACAAGCACCGGATTACCTTTCAACGAAGACAGAGATACAATCTGATTATCCTGGGTAGGAAGTGAGAAATCTGGCGCCGGTGTATATTTTTCGGCCGCTAACAACGACTGGCTAAAGCACAACACCATCGCCAGCAGCAATATCATTTTCTTACATAAATTGAGCCCCCGACTCTCCCCGGACTCCGCCCCGTAATAATTTTTAAACATAATGATTGTTATGTTAGCTATGTTAGTTTTTATATTTATCGCAAATCGAACAACCCATGTTCGTTCGGTGCCCGTACTGTTTAAGCGCACAAAGAGCACAGCATCTTTCGCAATAATTGTGCCGCCAATCGTAAATTGGTAAACTAAAGGGGAATCAGTAAGTAAAGAAAATAATTAGAATCAAACTAAATACATGACAGGAAAAATTGAGTGATTTCACGCGACAAACTGTGTGAAATGACACAAAACTGGATGTCTCATTCAACGATGGTTACAGTCCATGGCATTCAGGATCGGACCTAAATTGGTACCACAAGGTGAGAAATAACTGCAACTAACTTTATTATTCAGCTCCTAAGGTCGGTTTCCGAAACTACTTTCACCGGCTTCTACTTCCAGCCCATATCAGTAGAAAAAGCGTTACAAATACAACAACCAATAAAACGCCTCTCAGACCCAGAGATCGCAAAACCTTAAATTGCCTTTTTTGGTATCAAAAACAGCCTTCTAAGGATCTGATGACAGGGAAAATATTATCAAATTATTTTGGTTTAAACGCCAGCTGGAAAATCAACCATAAACTTCAGTGATTGCATGTGCCACCGCTGGTGTTTCACCAAATTGAAAATCCAACCCAGCCGTTGCTTGTTGCTTTGAATAGCTTGCAGTATGCAATAGCTGACAAGCCATTAATGGGGTACTAATACCTGAAGGGTAGTTTGCATGCTCCGCTTGCATAACACCCACTGCGCTATAAGTGCCTATTTTTAATGCATTCGCCAGGTTTTGAGCGTTAGGTGTTTGCGACCATAAACGTTGCGCTACAGCGATGTAAGCGGTAGCAGCTTGAGTAGCAGTCAGATCCGCGTTTTCTAATGCGGCCATTGCCTCCCCGGCAGTCAACGATGAATCAGCGCCCTGTAAAGCCTTCAGCAAATCCGTTGGCGTAGCGGATGGGTACAATGCCAATAATTGTTCTGAAATTTGGTCTGCCTTGTAACCCGCTGAGATGGCAGCGTCGGTAAGTGGGATTAATGTGGTGTATGCACTTGAATAATGAGCCTTCATCGCACTCAGCACACTGTTAACGTGATAACTTATTTTATACAAAATAGACCACATGGTGCTGATCTGCAATGTAGTGAATGCAGCGGTTATGACGGCAATCATTTGTGTCGCATGATCTAAATCCGTTGGATAGTATTTAAATAAAGCTTGCGCCGAACTCAGTGCATCATAGTCGGCGCCAGCTAACCAACCAGCCATATCATTGACGCTAACCGTATTGCCCATAAATAACGGTACACAGGATTTGGCAGAAAAGTCTGCAGCATGTAGCGCAGCCATTAAGCTGCTATTACTCGCGTGTGCATATCCGGCTTGCAGAGCCGCCAGCATTGTTGCTGCCGTACCTACGTTGCTTGGAAACAAACGCAACAACGTAGAACTGATTTGTTCAGGTGTGTAGTTAGCGGAATTCATATAGCCAACAAAGGTATTAATTGGCGTTTCTGGATAAAGACTATTTAGAATCGTACCTATTATGCGCGGTGTCGCACTAGGGATACCTTGCGCCAGCGCGAAGGCAACATTATTTGCAGTTAACGTTACGTGTTCTTGTTGTGCGCCATTCACCAAATCCTGCGCCAACGCCAGCGGTGTTTTGCCGGGAAAACATCGCGACAATGCGGCAACGATGGTCTGTAATTGTTCTTTGCTAGGGTTAGTACCGTAATAGTTAATGGCACCGGCCGCGCACGTTTTACCCGCATCGGTTTGATGTTCCCGGCTACTGTTATCACTGCCATAAACCCAGCTTAGGAAACCCGTTACCACCGCAGCGCCAGCCGCTCCGCCTGCCGCGGCAGCAACGATGGTGGAACTGATCCCTGAGGGAGCACCCGGTTCAATAGCGGGTGGTTCATTTGCCGGTTCTGATTTCGGATCTTCAGGTAAATCAATTTTTTTATTTGGATCCACTTTAAGCTTGAAACTGTTAAATGGATAACAGAAGGTGCCGGGAATAGCGGCACCGCCGGGCGGGTTCCAGTTACCGTTTAAACACACCCTGGTATGTTTGCCGCCACCGAATTCAGCACTAAGGGAAATACCGCTTAAACTGCCCAGAAAACCAATGTCTATATCACCCAGGTCAGTGGAAATAGATATCAAATTGGGCGATGTAAAATAGACAGTCACCGTCACATTGGTAATGCCAATACTGCTTAACCAACCTGGCACTGCCCCTTCACTCAGGAAAGTTTGACAAATCGTTTCAAGATTTAACGATTCAAAATTTCGGGTAATAGTAAACTTCAACCCTGGCATTTGCGCGTTAATGGTAAAGCGTTCACTGAACAGAGAAACGTTCAGACCCAGCGTTCCAGTCCATTTTTGTGTCGCGACGCTCTTATAGTATAAAGACAGCGCATAACTATTGAAGGTCAACCAGCTGCATCCGGCAATGGTCACGGGCGTCCAGTTTGCAGGACTACCAATGGACACTGCCACCGTTTTAGCATTGCCATTTTTGGTTAAGGCGAACGTGTTTAAGGCCATGAACTGACCAACGTCAGTCACCGCGGTGGGTAATGCGTTGGCCCAGGATGGGCTGAACAACCCGATGATGTCTTTTACCGACGGTAGTGTGGCTTGACCACCCGCATCATTCAGGGTTAATGAAATATTATTTAAATTATCCTGAAAAGTGGTTTTTAACGGAATATAACCGGTCTCTCCAATATGTACATTGCCAACAATAAAGCCTTCAACGGTGGTTTTGGCGGGTGATGAGACATTCACAAGACTGCCACCCACCCCTAAACCTGATAACCCAAAGCCATTTAACCCTAAAGGCGACCAAGACGTAGTCGTATCAGTGGCCCCCACCTGTAGATTTAAACGGGTGGTAGTCACTTTGCTATCTTTAGCACCGGTTGTTTTCCTGGTTACATCAAAACGGCTAATTGAAATGTTGCTGCCCAGTTCTGTAATGGCCGACGGTAATGCGGTTGACCAATCGCTATTCACTAAATCCAGAAGCGCGCCAACCGTTGGCATAGGCACACCGTTATCGCCGGTGACCAAACTGAAAACCATATCGTTGGCATCAAATGGCAGTGGTAATTGCACTCGAACGCCGGGTGCATCATGGCCTGTGCCAATCATAAAGTTGGCTTTAACTAATGCTGTCGTGTTACTTTCTGCGGTAACCATCACCAACGCATCACTTAACGTGAAAGTGAATGGTGTGGTAAAAATATCCCAGCCAGACCAACCCCGTAAGGTACCAAGTGCTAAAACGACGGCGTTACTATGCCCTTCCCCACTACCAAGATTTAGATCAAACTGGCGGATAGCGATGTTAGAACCCAAGTCGCTGATTGAAGGCGGCAAACCACCGGATAGATCTGAATCAATCGCGTTAACTAAATCACCAATCGACGGTAACACCACATTATTTTTCAAGTTAGCCGTAAATTTCCAATTGCCACTACTGGGAACATAACAGCAGACATCAAAAACAATGGTCGATATTGTAACCTGCCCATACACCTGTACCGACATAATGGCGGTTTTCGATACCGGATTCGAAATAACACGATTAACGGATAAAGAGAAATTCTCCAGACTGGCGGAGAAATCGCCAACGCTAAACAACGTCCATTCATTAGCACTGTTAAATTGCGCAAAGTAAGTGCCGTTTTGTGGTTGGGCGCGGAAGTTGATATCAGTAAAGTTTGCTGAGGGGGCAGACGCAGGCAATGTTGCCGAGCTACCCAAGGTAGAAAGCGCAGAAGTTGGGCTGATCGCCGTTCCCACCGCTGCGCTGCCAAGAATATCCCAGTCGGGACCGAGTATTTGCACATTTAATGTCAGTGCAGGCGTGGGCGAACCAATCGCAATATCCCCAGCAAGACTGACTTGATATTTCGGTGATTGAGAAAGGGGATTGACAACCGTCGCGACGAATACAACATTAGAGACGGTTAGCGGTACACCAACACTGCCGGCATCAAACGCGGTGTAACCTGCCGTGCCAAATTCAACACTGGCAGACAGCACTTTTCTGCTGGATGTTGAAACCCACAATTGTGCGCCTTTAAGACCAAAACGGGGGTTTGCGATAATTTGTGAGGGTAACGCCGCAGTAAAGTTGTTGGTATTAGCATCAGGCCAAAATAATAAGTCAGCGATACTGGTGACATTAAGGGGCTCAGCAAAACTAACCGATAACTCAACCAACCCCCATGATGTTGGAACTGATGCCTTGAACGTAGCGGCTTGAGTACCAACAGTAATGGTGGCGCTGAGTTCAATTTCCGATACAAGTGCATTCGTCGTCGCATCGACATCCGTTTTTAAATACACGGTAGCGGGTAGTTCCCAGCTAACACCCAGTAATGCCTGTAGCACATCGCCCAACCCTAAGGAAATGACGGGTTGACTGTTGGCGTTAATCGATAAGGTACCACTAACCGCTGCATTAGCCGGTGCCTGGTGTAACAGATCGGCCAACAACGCCAGTGGTGCGCTTAAAGCAACGTTACCGGAAACAGTCCAGTGTGTTGCCAGGGTTGTAGTGCTGCTGCTTTGGCTGAATTGCAAATCATCAATGTGTAAGTCATTCCAAAAACTGTTACTCAAAATGGGAAAAAGTGTCGCCATGGTCGTGCTGTTCGCATAGCTTACCTGACTATCCAGCGTAATCACATTGGCGTCATTTGCGCTAACGCTTAAGGTCATTGGTGCGGATGTATCACGTTGAAACGGACCAAACCCCGTTAGCACTAATTGATTACCGGTATAAACCATTTTGCCGGTTAACAAAAAATCGCCAGCGCCAAAAGCGGTGGTAAATAATGCTAAAACATTGGCGTCCGCAACGGTCGTTGCGTTAACAGGATAAACAAAATTCGGGCTTGAACCGGTACGGTGAGCTAACAGCGCCTGATAAATAGCGGCCAAGGTTGCATTTCCACCGGAAGTGGACGATGCAATATTTCGTTCATCCCAATAACAAATAGAGCCGGCAGCCGTCAGGCTGGCGCTCGAACTTGCCGTCGTCAGCTGTTTATTCCATAACAGCGTGCCGTCGGGTTTATAACAAACCAGCCAGTTATCCATACCACAAAAGGCAAGATTATCATCGCCATCCAATGCAATGGGGCCGGGTTTATTGCCATGGTCAGTACGGCTATCAGCGGACCAGACTTTCGCGTAATGTGAAAAACCACCCGGATTGAAAACCCATTGCAACGTGTAAAGTGAATCAAAGCCGACATAGATATCACCAGTGCTGGCAATCGCCGGCATGGCTTCGCTGTTAATAGGCGTGCCACCCAAGCCGGTACTCGGTGAATATTGCGATCCACTGTCGGGGTACTGTGGATTATAAGCCTGCAAATGTGTTTTACGGTTTTTAGGGTCTTTTACTAAAAAATGTAATGTGCCGTCTTTATCGATGGCGGGGGTTGACAGCGGAAAGTTATAAGTTTGCAAAGCAGTGGCCGTGCCACTGTTACTGATGCGGTATAACCTGCCATCATCATCACCGGCATATAAATGGCCATCGTGCCCCAATGCCAGCCCCGTGTTACCTGACGTTGCAGCACCGACTTTTGGCGTTAACGTAGCCGCCCAAGCCTGAGTAGCAGGATCGCCATGGTTAGCCGGCAAAGTAACGGCAATGACCGAACAGGCTGTACTGGAGCTGAGCATTAAAAACACCTTAGTGTTATCACTGGACAACACCATGGGACCCACCGCGTTAAAACCATCGGGCAAGGCAACGGAAAAGCGTTGCGTGGCGGCAGTGCTAGTCGTGATTAACCCTTCCAGCGTAGTGCCGGCAATATAAACCATGTCGTCAGGGCCGAGCAACGGTGCAGCCGCGGTAATTTTTTGAGAACTGGTGTAGCGCCAGCGAATAGAGCCCGTTGGTGACAAACTATAAAGCACACCGGCGTCAGCACTATCGCTAACAAATAGATTACCTGCGGTGTCAACGGTAATTGCACTGTTAGGCTGGGTCGCTAGCGTGGTTGAAAAACTGCCATGAAATTCCGTGGGTAACGATGCGCTTTGTGTTGCACCCGTACGCTGTGGGTTTTGTTGAAAGGTAGGCCAACCTAGTGGGTTATTACTCATCATCCTTGTCCAGTATCTATAGATATTCAAATGGTGGTGATTACGGCAATGTCATTTTAATCATTGCGGGTAAGTGATCACTTAATTTTTCCCGACAAAACTTAAAAGCATCGTATAAATTTGCAAATGCATGCCCGGGTAAATTTCCCGCATGCAACCAGGCAATCAAATCAATAATGCCATGACTACTGGCGGTAACAGGCGTTGATGATTTTACACAGATATTGTCATAGGCCGAGGAACGGAATTGCAACGGGTTTGTCCAGGCCGGATTGGCACCGGCAATGGAGACAAGACTCGATGATTCCTGTATATAAACGGTGTAACCATTTGCAACAAAATAACCGTAGTTACGCTGGCTTGATGTAGCAGTTACAGGAATAGGCAGGTTACCGGGCCCATAACCGGCGTAATCATTTTTATTGTCGATGTTAAAGTCGCCACAAATCACTGATATAGGGCATGCCGCTAAGTTTTGCAGTATGCCTGGCGCAGAATAGGCTGCACATTGTAAAAGCTCATTATTAGCCGATATTCTTGGTCCCAAGGAATCCCCGAAAGGTGCGTGAAAAAGTATCAAGGGAATGGCGTAAGTAGCGTTATACAGTTGAATGCGACATGGATTACGGCCATTGTAAGGCGACATGGGATTTTGGTACCCAAGCACATTACCCGCAGCATCGTGTGATACTAAGCCTGACGAAGCGGAATGTAAGCCTATATTTGCTCGAGTGTTAAAAAATGAAGGTGTACCATCAGCTTGTTTATCAGAGCGGAAGTAGACCAGATAGGCCTCTTTATCGCTGCGCAGAAAGCCGGAATTTAGCAACGCCTCAATCGCAAAAACTTCATCGCCAGGCGTATAACTTCCAGCTGGTTTTAAATGCCAAGTTTCGGGAGGACCTGGTATTTTGTTATAACATTTACCTAAGGTTGCTTTAAAATAAGCTTGGGCATCAACTCTTTTTAAATCAATACTCGGTGTAATGATAGAAGGCAATGAAAAATGTTTACCCGTTGGGTCACTGGCAATAGAAGACCATATTTCTTCGGTAGAGCCAGGAGGCATTGCGGCATTAACAACATTCTGCTTGGTATTCAGTTCATCATTAATAATTTGATGGAGCACACTCGCAGACAGCGGCGAAACCTCCATAATCATTATTAAATCAATATTATGAGCATATACCAACTCAGTCAGGCATCGTGGAATGGAGCCCGTGCTTTTAGTGAGTTTACTTTCACTAATAGACTCAACATTCCACGATATGGCATTTAGGTTTAGTGGCATAGACGATCTCCAATCCCGTCAAGTACGAAAATCTAACGACAAGGCACAGTGAAATTTTCGTCACCGCCACTAAAGTACACACTGAATTCACCGGCTAATACCGCGTTGGTATCAGCGAGTGCTTGCGGTAAAGGTTTTTTTATGTGATCCGGCAGTGCAACCATTAGTGGCGCAATACGGTCTTCGGTTTGATCACCATCCAATAAATACTGTTGGATACTAATCGAAGCACCATCCAGGGTCTGACCTTGTGGTGCTTGGGCCATCACCGATAATGGTGCACCTGCCCACTCGGCTGGTAACGTTGCTTCTGCCGTTAGTGCAAACTTCTTACTGTCCCCAGTAACCTTCGCATTGATATTCACACTATGGGTCGCGCAAGACATGGTTACAATGGTGCCAACAGGCATGTTAGTGCAAGTAGCGCTGAATAGATAATCCCGCGCTTTGTCATCTGGATTGGAAATCCAGATATTTTCTGTGTGGGTTTCAACACTGGTTGGGGCAACATAAATATTTCGCCACGCCACATTGGGACTGTCGACCACCCACTTTACATAATCCGCAATTGACGTGAATTGCTCGGTAGGAACCGGGTTAGGTAATTGAGCGTTTTTGTACGTAGCGATTAAGCAATAATGTGAATTCTCAGGTGGCTCGGCAACATTATTCCAGAAAAATGCCTGATCAGGTAAGGCAATATTATTGGTTGTAGTGGGCTGCACCTGTACCGTGGGATTGCCATCATAAGCATTGATTTTTGTCCATGTGTCCGGCTGAATAATCGTGCCCGAATTAGCGTAGTACAACGTATATTCACCCGTAAGGGTATCAGGTGACAGGTTTTTGCCGCGTACATACAGGTAGTTACCATTGTTAGCGATGACGTCTTTGCCAATATCATTTTCCCAGCTAGATTTCAGCTTAGTATCGAAATTATTCATCGGGGTGATGCCATAGGGAATGACATCGGGACTATGAGAGGCTGTTCGAACACCGGATGGGATCTTGCCTTGGTCGTTAATAGCGTCTCGGATATAGATAGATGTCCATGTTGTAGGCATTTGCAGCTCCTTTTCTTTTAACAAAACGAAAGTAATGTGTTTGCGTATATTTTGTAGAGCAAACCCAAAGATCGAATGGGTACGATATTCGGAGAGACTCAACTCTATGCAAAACGGTTGCCAGCATAGCAGGCAGATCCGAAAAAATACGCAGACCGGCATCTACGGTTATTTTCGACAAAAAGTGCAATCGGCAAGCAACTTAACGAAAACGTAGGTAATCACCCAAATCGTAAGCATCCGATAAACCACCTGTACAAAAAAACAATACGACTGTCGCGTTAGCCAATAAACTGGTCAAAATGGTGTGGGCCCTATTGAGCAGTGGCGGTGAATACCAAGCACCTGTCGCCCAGTAACCGAAGGTATTCATGACAGTAAAAGCGCGGTTGTATGCCGAGTATTAGCGGCGAAACATTAATGGAAAGTGCAGAAAACACACATCAACCCCACTTCGCACATTACGAAGCGTGTCCATCTTGTTAGGCTTTCCTTGGAGATGATCGGGCCTTCCTTGGAGACCATCGGGCTTTCCTTGGAGGCGATCGGGCCTTCCTTGGAGGTAATCGGGCCTTCCTTGGGGGTAACCGGGCCTTCCTTGGAGGCAATCGGGTCTTCCTTGGGGGTAACCGGGCCTTCCTTGGAGGCAATCGGGCCTTCCTTGGAGGTAATCGGGCCTTCCTTGGAGGTAATCGGGCCTTCCTTGGAGGCAATCGGGCCTTCCTTGGAGGTAATCGGGCCTTCCTTGGAGGCAATCGGGCGTCCTTGGGCAGGATCGTACGTCCTGTAGCGGGTTGCAGCGGCATTTTGTATACAAAATACACACTGACACCGTAGACTGATACCGTAGACTCACACCGTAGAAAAAAGGGCCATCTCCACTCAGAAAACAGCCCTGTTTTACCCGCCGCGGTGAACAGCCTGAACAAAACGCGTTCGGCAGGCTCCCCCAGCAACCGATAGATCGGCAGGCGGGCACAAACACCGTGCCCGCCTAACCGAAGGCGCTAATCTAAGGCGTTAATCTAAGACATAAATCTAACGCGTTAACCTCGCTCAGCTTACGGTTTGTGCCGTTGTTGCTGGCGCTACCGCTGCGGCAGCCTTTTTGGATTTATTACTGGCTCTTCTGAAATACGGACTGCTATACCCCTTCAAGCGGGTATTATCGCGCCAGAACACATACTGACCGCAGGCGCGCACGTCGTCCACGGCGGCTTTCAGGTAGGTATAGGCTTGATCGCGAATAACGCGGCTGCGGCTATTGTCTTCCCGGTCGATTGTAGCCCTGGCCAACAAATCAGACAAATACGCCGCGCGGTCGGCGGCCTGTTGCAACTGAGCGGGGTCGAGGTTAATGGCCGCCAGGGGTTCAAAATGCGCCTGGCCCAACAACGCAATGTCGTTAAGATCCTGAATCATATCCGCATGGCCTTTGCCGTCGCTGATACTGGAAACCCGGTTGAGCAGATTCGCTTGGTTACGGTAAGCATAACGAAAACTGTGCAGCAGTTGGTTGCGCAAGTCATAACCTTCATCGGACGCCAATTGCCATTCCTTCGCCGTTTCCTCCTGGCTAAAACGTTGCTTAAACCACAGGGACTGCGCCCCGCGCAAGGCCCCGGCGCGCGGCGGCAACGCATTCACCAGCGCCCAATCCAACCCGGCGCCCGTGAGCGGCGCCTCATCATCCTGCACCCAATGGTAAAGGTTCTCCACCTCCTGCAAATACACATCCACCGGCATCACCGGTGTTTTAGCGTCTTGTGACGGTATGGCAGTAAATTGCTCAAACAGCGCTTGATAATCTTGATTCGACATAACAACACTCCTTATGCTTGTTAATGAATTGACAGACTGAGTTTGTAAAAAAGCAAGCTCGCCAGTTGCGCCACGCACCACAAGCGATTGCAATAAAGAGATTAACAAGTCTAATGAGAAGAAAAAGGTAAAAAGTGGCCAGTATTTTGTGCATTATTACCAAAAATAAATAATTACCAAAATAAATTTCTACCGGAAAATAAATTGCGCGCAGTAATGCCGTGGAAAAAAGCCAGTCGTTGCGAGATGCGTTTTTATGCACCGTGAAATAAAGTACTACCCCATAAGTGTCCACCATAAAATGTGGTATAGTCTAATGGTCTCGGTTATTTGTTCAGGACAACGAAATGCAGGCGGATATCCTTCAGATTTATATAGAAAATTTGTGATATGCCGTGTCAAGTCTATAAATCGATAACGAGACCGGGCGGGTCTCGGTTATCTAACTGTTATATGCAATGAATGAAGCTATGTCTTTAGTTAAGTTTGGAGGCAATAAATATATAAACCTGATTGGGTACTCCTTGAGTATTTTGGGTGCCATAGGATTCATATTTTTTTTAGTAAAAAAAGTGAAATCAGGCCACGGTCTAGAACATTATATTTCCATGGCCGGATATGACCTAAGTTATTTGCAAGCACTAATGATGTTTGGTTCCATTCCAATAGTTGTAATTCTGGTAGGATTTGTTTACCACTTTACCACCAAAGACGAAAGGGATTTCAAAAAGAAATACAAAATTAAAGATGAATAAAATTACTTATAACTATGCGCTTCACACAGACAGTCAACCGTGTCACAGTTGTTACCTACGCAACACCCGTGACACGCTTGTCTGCTGGTGAGCTTGGCGCTATAAGGCTATGTAATGTCTGAGTGGAATACTATTTACGATTTAAGTGACAACATAGTTGGCATATTTCGTCATGGAGTCGCTTGGCGAAAAGAGCCAAAAGAAAAACTGGGAATCTATGATGATGACTTCGTATATACCATAGATACAGAAGTAATAGCTAAAATAGCTGGTAACTCTGTTGTCGATATTATTGGTGATTTGATTCGTGAAATAAAAGACAACGAACTTTATATCGAAGGAAAGCAAGTTGGCAAATTCATTGGTAGTAAAAGCGCGGGCGCAGCAGCACTTGTCTTACTGTTTTCTAATTGCTTAACAAGCGCACCCAGGCGACGGCAAAAAGTGCCACACCTGATGAAAAACGTTATGTGTAAAAAATGAAAAAGGAAACAAAAGAAAAGTTAGATAAATTAGCTCGGAAAGACAAAATAAAAAATATCGGGGTATTTATATTCGTTGTGTTGTTTTTTGTAGGCTTTATGGTTGTTTTGATTCCATTTTTTACAGTAGATAGCACTAAAATTGAAGGCACAGTATTTCAATTAACAGCAGTGCCAACCGATGAAGGTAATTTGCCTATAATCATGGTTAAATTAAAAGATGGTGAAATAGTGAGAGCGCATATCCCCAGCAACACACCGTTTAAAAAGGACGCAAAAGTAGAATTGAATAAGAGTGAAAAAGTGGGTGGATTTTCAACTTACAAGTTCATTAGATATGTGGAATAAACACATAACAATGCATTTCCACTTCAGATGGTCGCTTCGCTCCCGCTGGTGAAATGCAGCGTTATGTTTCTAAGAGATTCGCCACTAAGCGTTCCGTTCCATGAATTCATCAATCGCTTCTAATAGTTTATGCATTTCGGTAAACGGATTGACCTGGTAAGGTTTTGGATTGTTTATTCCCGATGATTTTAACGTTGCAACATTCATTTTATCCGCTCTCGATTTTGCATCTGCCACTTTGTCATTTAGGTAGGAAAATAGAGACACGATGTTTTTTTCGTATTTATTAAGCCCTATTTTTTTAAGGTGATCGCAAAGCTGGCTATTCTTATACAAGTCTTCATAGCTGCTGTACGGCGCAGTGACATCTTGAAAATGAAGCAATATCCAAACTTCGAAACACACATTTGAAAGCGCTACATTTAGTCTTTTCACTGCTTTGTCATAGGCTTTTTGGTGTAGATCATCGGCATACTTCTGCTTTGACTCCCGGTCATAGACTACCCAAAACACATCTTCATCCGGAGTAGAACG
>Ga0316204_10006095_pt1 | contig 18949 bp, 14 predicted proteins | sample 6monrhotite_MG_2_FD_205661 | JGI IMG/M metagenome (GOLD analysis project Ga0316204, IMG submission 205661) | Microbial mat bacterial communities from mineral coupon in-situ incubated in ocean water Damariscotta River, Maine, United States -... | ecosystem: Environmental > Aquatic > Marine >...
TTTTTTATGACTGATACGCGCCATAGATTCCATTACTGCCGTTACATCTTCAGGTGAGCTAAGAATCGCGGTTAAATCACCCACATCAACCATGCCGGTAACATCTGTAGGGCGATCTACTTTAGTTGGGCGAAGCGTGGGATCAATCAGCATAGGCGGGGCCATGGAGTTACCGCCGGATTCACTGCTACGCGAGCCAATCAAAGTGGCTACGCCACCAACGGCACCTGCCTTGGCGATGCCGTACATTGGGTTGTGAGTGTTATTGCCCGTATCGTTATCTGAACGGGCTGGAATAACTGATCCTTCAACGAGTCCTGGTGCGATTGATGTGAATTTTTCCAATATTCCCGTAAGCATCGCGCTATCGGAATGAAACTTTAGACCTAACTGGCTATTTACAAAATTTCCATCACTGGCATTTCGCATAGTTCCTGCCAGATTAGTGTCACTCAGGCCAGGTATAATGTCACCTGGTAAGCCCATTTTGCTATAGCCCGCGGTACTTAAAAAATCTTCCTGACCGAGACCCTGGCCAACGAGTACATTTGATCCCGCTATATTCGCTCCACCAGCAAGATCGAAACAGATGAAGGGGATTTTCCCACCGGTGACATCGCCAATCTTGCAGACATCTGTGTTATCAGCCTCGTTGGGGCGAATATCGTCGGCGAGTCCAAGTAAATCACCGGATACGGATGCCATTGCCGATTGTGGATTGGCAAACAGACTAAATATGCCGCCGCTTAATACGGTACCAGTGCCACTGATAAACCCCTGTCTCAAAAAGTCACGGCGTGTTTTGGGTGCAGCGTGATCAGTGTGCAGTAATGGTTCATTCAACCCATAGCTTTTTTGTGGCTTGTATTTTTTTGTCATTGTCTCAATACCTCTAAAATAGTGTTTTCCATACCACGGGTGTTTATTGAATGATCGCGAGTGAGCTACCTAAAGTAGCGGCACACATTGCAGTAACAATTTCTTTTGTACGTGCAGTAGTGTCACAAGCCGTGCAGTTGTTCTGCATGGTTGCAACAAGACTGGTGTAATTTAGTAATTGGGTGCCGGTATCCAGTGTTTGAGTGTCGATGCCTGCACCACCTAAGGCACTCTTGATTTCAGCATAGTCTGGTGTGGTTGACAGATTATTAGTCTGCGTACCAGCATCCAGGTTTGCTAATCGTTCAAGTAATGGCTCAAGTATCTGGTCCTGTGAGGCAGAATCAAATGCCGATGCCGCCGTTACACCAAATTGAAAACCAGTAAAGTACTGGGAAGCAGAATTGTTCAGAGCAATATCTTGCGTAACCAGTTGATCACAGTAGGTCATAGCAAGCTGTGCTATTGCCATCTGGTGTGAAGGAAGGAATGCACTGATGTTTTCCACAGTCGGGAATTGCTGCTTATAGGTATTATAAAGCGTCTCTACTGCTGTATTAGTAGTCGCAATACCCGTTACTACCGACATCGTATGGTTGATTTCATCAAAAGTTTTGGTGCCAATGCTTGCTGCCGCCTCAATATCCGGTGGAGCGATGGGTGAAATAGGCTCCGCTTCCACGCGTACATTATCTTCAGTACCCAATAGCTCAAAGGTTAAGAAGAACTCATCTGCCTCAGGGCCTTTTTCAACGGCAATTACGGTACCTAAGGATGATAATAGCTGGCCATCAGCTGTGTAGTCTGTTGAGTTAATGCTGGTATCCAGATTGCCATAAACCTGTCCAGAAACTGTCTCACGTCCATTCACCCCAATGCGCATGCCTTTTACCGGAATGCTGGTTGTTGGCGAGTATTGGTCATCCAGGCTGATGAATTTTGGTTGGTTAAACAAGTACCCAGTATTGTCGTATTGTTCAACCTCAAAGTAGACGTATGCATTTACGCCACTGTTAATAATATGCTCAACAGAAAATAGCATAAAGTACTTCTGCCCAACACCAAGTTCATAATTCTGGCTGATCTGAGACTGGTTTAATGCGCTGTTATGTATAGCTACCATACGCACCTTGCCTATCCACTCGTTAGCGCCCATGTCTCCAGTGAATTCATTGCCGAGTACAAATGAATAAGTATCACTCCAGTCAGTAAGGTTACCGCCTTGGGAGGTAGGGGCGTCTGAATCATCAGTGAACACGCTGTTTACATAAATTCTACGACCCTGTACTGGATCAAATGTCACAACTACATGCTGTAGAGAGGACTGCAAGTCTTCATCATTGGCGTCGGTCATTAATGATGGGTCTCCGCCAGAATCCGTAGTTGTACTGCGGTTCATGAATTCGTAGTTATACATGGTTTGGCTGAGAGCAAAGTTACGGTCATCAGGGGTGCCTGAGAAGCTTACTATGCGTGCGTTTTCCTGTGTTACATTGCCTGGGATAACCCATGCCTCTATAGAATAGGAGCCGGTTAGCTGTATATGGTCGGTTAGCTTTTTGCTCGATGCGGTGGTGGCTGAGGCACGTCCACCTGCATTAATATCTATGCCATAGCCTAGTATCCAGCTGGTATTGGTCAGGTCCAGATTCATTGCCGGTTCAACGCCGCTGGTGTCATATGCAACGCTGCCCGTGCCGGTTTTAAATTCCCACAGAGCGATTTGATCATCTTCATATCGGCTTCCGCCGCTGGCTAAAATGGCATTGCTAAAAGTAATTGCCTTGCTGTTAACGAAATCAGGGTTAAGCACATCTAAGGTAATAGCTCCGGCAAATTGAGCAATGGCATTTTGAATTTCGGTGGCATCGCTTACGCAATTCGATGTCCAGCAGTTGTGTAGTTCTTTAAGGCGAGAGACAAAGCGTGAATTGGCAGGGACATCTAAATCAATTTTGGATTTTGCCGCTTCATAAGAGGAGTCTGCATCTGCATTCGCAAAAAATGGAGGTTGCGGTACAGCCGCTGCTTCTGAATGGCAGCTATCACAATGCTGTGTAAGTATTGGGTGGACAGTGTTGGCAAAGCTATCGACGCCATTGTCGATTGCAGTACCTGGAAAATTACGGCTATCGCCTGGGTCAACCACAATAGGGGCTGTCAATTGAATTTTTCTTCCAGCTGTGGAGCCGCTACCGGTACCGTTAACCCAGTTATCGATATAGCCTTCAATAATATCGGCGCATATCTGTGGGTTGCTTACCCAGCACTGATGACCGCCAGCCACTTTCACAACAACACGAGATAAATTAGGGGAAGAGCGATCAACAATCAGGTCGCCACTATTATTGGTAGCAATGGCTCTAGCGAATGCGGTATTGATGTTGTCTAAATCGACAAAGGCAAAGCCAGATGCAGCGCCACCACTGGTATGGCATTGCCCGCACTTGTCGCTACCGGCAAGATTATTCCAGAACTCAGTTTTAAAGGTGGTTACTTCATCAGTTAATGGGGGTTCACCGGAATAGTCCACATCAAGAGCAGCTGTGATATTAGATGGGGTTGCATTGCCTTCAACACTGGGGCTGTCACCGCAGGCCGCTAAAACTAAACTTATAGAAAGCACGGATGCAAGGCGAATAGATGTCCATACCTGATAAGCAACGCCGGGAGTTTGTGCAAACTTAATTGCTGTACGCTCGAGTTTCATTATTATAAATCTCCAATTTTATCCATATACTGCATTTGGCTTTATTTACAGCTTTATCAGGGGGTTATCTGCAGGAAGCGGCTACTTTTGCAAAGACATCTTTCATGTTGTAATTAGCCATGAAGGATCGAGTGATACCACCCACACCATTGATACCATCAATGAGCTCGCGATCTGCCGCATAGTCATCGGGGTTATGTAGGCATATAGCTTGATAGGCTTTTTTCACCTGACAGCGCGCAAAAGAATAGCTATTGGCCAGTTCATGCCCGAATGACTTGGCGCCATTTCCATGTGCATGGTCTTTGTCGTCAAAGGTGATGCCGGCGCTGCTTAAGTCAGCACTCGACTTATCTGCCCAGCCAAGCAGTTTGTTTTGACCATTACGCCAGTAGTTAACCCAGCTATCATCTACGGTTACATAGCCATGCTTAAAGTTGTCGGAGTTAATCAGATGTTTAGCAGTAACAGTATTGGGTGTGTACTCCATTGCTTCAGTGCCTTCGTTGTATTCGTAGTGTGCAAAGGCACCCGATAAACCGTCCATGCCCGCGTGACAACCAACACAGCTAAACATGTAGATGCGGCTATCACCGCCAGGGCTACGAGACACATCCTGGCGTACGCGATCGGGGACACGGCTGATATCTTTAAGCGGGTCAACGTCGGTACACATGTGATTCATCATGGTGAAGCGAAACATGGCGCGATTGGTGCCGGCAGAAAAGAATGCTGCCGCAGCAGCTCGAGTCGTCATCACGCCTGCAGTTGCGTCTGCTTGCAGGCCAGTCACTTCTGTCTGAGTTTTTTTAACTAGAATGGTGTCATCAGCCAGGTTGCCATCAACAGGACCTTTTTGCTCTAACTGTTCATAGTGGTCGTTATTGGAATTGGAATATGCAGCTATGCCACTAACATTGCCTGTGTAGATGATGTTGCCATGTAAGATTTCGCGAAAATCAACCGTGTCGCTATCTCGGATTAAACCTACAACAGTTGCGCTATAATCATTCAGGGGAACGAACACGCTCTGATCTTCATTGGTCCAGGGAGCGGCATAGTTTTTTAGGGTTACATTATAAAAGGCCGGGTTTTTCATTGCCTCTTTGGCGGCTGCTTCCGGGTCGCTAGAAACGATGAGGCCTTCCATGGTGGAGAGAACAGTATTGGTAGGAGGAACGCCGGTTAGTCGTTCGTGCATTCGGCGGGCTTCGTCACGTTCTGCCTGCCCAGCGTACAGCGGGCCTGAGCTTAGAATAGATAGCGTTAGCGATGCGTATCCTACGCATTTTAGTACTGGCAATAATTTATTTTTGGTTTTAGTTTGATGTGCTTGCACGCTGCTCTCCTACGTATGCAAATAATCTTTCAAAGCGGTACCATTACTAGCAGGTAGGTGGGTATATTGAGCTTAAATGTTTAGTAAGCGGTACCCATTACAAGACTAGTGGTATTAGATGGCTTTGAAACAAAAACGATGTTACCCGTATTCTATGCCTATTATTCTAATAGCCTGAGTAAAAGTTTTAGTGAACAGGTTCACGAATGATGTAAATACATAAAACCTAGCGTGATTTGTATTTATAATTCAAATGTGCGCTATGCAAATAGAAGTGTTACGTTATTGTGTGCAGGTAATAACATAGGGAACGGGTAGTACTATAATTATTTATTTTATAGTTATTTTAATTAGTATAAACGTGCTTGACTGAATATAAGGGAAATAAGTGAAATTATTAGTTGCGATTTTTTTAGGTGTATTAATAAATGTATCTGTTCATGCTGAAGATATATCTGATGTTGAGAGCACCCAGGTATCTGAAGATGGTACAAAAGATGAACTTGTTGTTAATAGTGAAATTGAAAACCTTAAAAACGAGGTTTTAGAATTAAACAGTGAGTTATTTGTTTTAGAAGAGGATTTGCTGTTTTCTGCAAATACACAAGTCAGTGTGTTTGTGTCTGTGGATGTCGATAGCTTGTTTGAGCTAGATTCTGTGCAATTAAAAATAGACGATAAAGTCGTTAGTAATTATCTGTATAGCGCAAGAGAGGCGGGTTCACTTAAACGAGGAGGAATTCAGCGCCTGTATTTGGGTAATTTAACCTCGGGTGATCATGAGCTAACAGCATTTTTTATTGGCAGAGGCCCAAATAAGCGCGATTTTAAACGCGCAGTTAGTGAAGTGGTTAATAAAACTGAAAGTGCAAAATTTATAGAGTTGAAAATTGTAGGTAATGTTAGCAAAGAGCAGCCTGATTTTATTGTTAAGGTGTGGGAATAGCTTTTAATTAGTTATCTGATGAACTCTCCAAAATTCAATTCACTCTTGAGATATATAGGGGTCATACTGTTAGGTATTACCAGTATGACTGTGTGTGCTGCCGATAAAAATTTGCACAAGGTGGAAGATCTCGCGTACGGTGTTTCAATATATCATTTGTATCAGGGTAAATATTTTTCATCGATTACTGATTTGTTAGTAGCGGAGAAGACACAAAGAATATCTAACGATAAAGATAATCCTCAGCTATTGCTTGGTGGCTTATACCTGTCTTACGGTATGTATTCTAAATCATCGGAAGTTTTCGAAAACCTATTGGAAAGTGGAGGGCTAAATACTTCCGATGAAGTGAAGGATAGGGCCTGGTATCTTTCTGGTAAAAATTATTATGAAAACGGAATGTTGGATGATGCCAAGAGATCACTAATTAGAGTAAAAGATAGCTTAAGCGATGATAACGAGGAGGAGCGTCTTTATTGGCTAAATACTATTTTTTTGAAGAAATATGATGTCGTATCTGCGGTAGATATCTTGTATAAAATGCAGGATAGATCAATCTGGAGATATTATGCTGTTTTTAATACAGCAACATATTTGATTAAGGCCGGGACTTATGCCGGTTATGCCAGACAGTTATTACTGGACTTGAGTTCAATTGAACCGAGCGGTGATGAGGAAAAGCTGTTAGTTGATAAGGCCAATTTGGCACTGGCTTATGTGTCTTTAAAAAACAATAAGCAAGCGGAGGCAGTACAGCATTTCTTAAAGGTTCGAACAGGTGGCGGTGTAACAAGCGAGGCACTGCTGGGTCTGGGGTGGGCTCAATATCGAAATGAAAATTATGAAGATTCAATAACGTCATGGATGCATTTAGTTACTGGACAAAATAAATCTGACTTAGTAGTACAAGAGGCATTAATTTCTATTCCTTACGCGTATGAAAAAAAGCAAGATAATAATCAGGCTTTATTCCAGTATGCTCAGGCGATTGAGGGATACAAAACACAGATTAATGAAACGCAGAAACTTGTTGATTTCATAAATAGTGACGAGTTTATTGCGCAAATAAGTCCGGCTAATCTGGGTGATGAAGCGCCACCTGTTTTTAATAGTATTCAAAATATTAATCCACTTATGTATCGATATTTATTTAAGTTGATTTCGTCTGATAAATTTCAGTTTTCTGTGCAATCGTATCAGCAGGCCAAATTCCTAAGTCATAAACTTGATCGCTGGCAGCACTCTATGCCTGCATTACAGATGATACTGAAAGAGAAAAGACTGACGTATAAGAATAAACTCGTAAGAGCCTTAGATGATGATAGTCTGGCCCGAGTTAAGTTGTTAGTTAATAAGCGGGATTACCTTAAGGAAAAGGTTGAATCGATTGAGAATGATCAGTCGTTTTATGCATTGGTGACGGATAAGGAGAGTGAATATATTAAAACGTTGGCAGCAACTGATCTTGCTTTGAAAAATGCGCTTATTGATAGCGCAGACGCAAATGAATTGAAATTTAAATATCGGTTACTGAGCGGCTTGTTGAAATGGCGGCTAGAAACGGAGTATCCAGGTAGATTGTGGAAAGTAAAGAAGCAGATTAAAGGTCTGGATGAAGCCGTTGAGAATATGCAAAATGAACTGGCTTCGCTCAAAAAGACATTTAAATCGGCACCTAAAGATTTTTATCAGTTCGATGCGCGTATCGCGAATAAAGAAGTGGAAATTAATCGACTCAAGAGAAGAGTGAGTGCTGAGATATTAAAGCAAGAAGATCATTTGCGTAAAACAGCTTTAAGTGAGCTTGAAATACACCGAAATCAAATCAGGCTTTATCACGATCGTGCACTGTATGCTAAAGCGCGCTTATATGATTCTATGATGGTGAAAGAATAATGAGTTTCACTATTAACCATAAGCTGTGCACATTAATAGTATCGACTTTTGCAGTTTTTGCTTTGAGTGGCTGCTATAGCGTGAAAAAGGACGCGACCATAGGGGGTTTAAAATCAGCCCCGGTTGATTATCAGCAAGTGGATAATATTGCCCCTGAAAAAAAATATGCGATTGAAAATTATCAATCGTATTTAGATATGGCTGAATTTAAAACCCATTATGCCGAAGCTTTACGGCGAGTGGCAGACCTGGAACTTGAGACCAGTGAGGAAGGTAAGGAGCAGGCCGGTGATAGGCATGAAAAGGGTGCTGCCTTAATGCTGTCATCGATAGAGCATTACAATACTTACCTAAACACTTATCCAGGGCATGAAAAAAATGACTTAATCCTCTATCAGTTGGCCAAAGCTTATTCTCTTACTGGCGATATTGATAAATCAAAGCTGATGCTGGATGAAATTGTAAATAAATATCCCGCATCCCGTTATATTGATGAGGTGCAATTTCGCAGAGGCGAAATGTTATTTGTCTGGCGTGAGTATCAACAAGCTGAACAGGCATATGCAAGTATTATATCTCGGAACAATAAAACGCCCTTGTATGAAAAGGCGTTATATAAATTAGGCTGGGCTCAATTCAAACAATCAGATTATATTCAATCAATTGAAACATATCTGTCTCTACTGGATATCAAAGAGCGAGAAAATAAAGTAACTCAATACGGTATAGATGATCAGGTTAGTAAATCTGAGCGTGAGTTTATTACTGATTCTTTACGAGTAATCAGTTTGTCGCTGTCTTATCAAGGTGGTTATAAAACAATTAATAAAGTACTTGGTGGCACAAAGCCCAAATACTACGAACCATTGATATATAAGCAACTGGGTGAATTATATGTGAAAAAGGAACGCTATAGAGATGCGGCGAACACATATATGGAGTTTACTAAAAAACATCCAGAGAATCGTAGAGCACCTGAGTTTCATATGTATGCGTTAAGTGCCTATAAGGACGGCGGTATTAATGAGGAGATCGTGCAGAGCAAGATACTTTATGTGAATAATTATGGAGTAGGTACGAAGTTTTTAGCTGATCAGGCAATAGAAGATCAAAATAAAATACAGGAACACCTTATAACGCACATTAGAGAGCTAGCGAGTTATTTTCATGCTCAGGCGAGGAAAACGACTAAGTTCAAAGACTATATGCTAGCTGCGAGCTGGTATAAAAAATACATAAAGTCATTTCCCAAAGATGCAGGTACGTCGGATATGAATTTCTTACTTGCGGAATCCTTGTTTGATGCGAAAAGCTATAATGAGGCTTTGATTGAATATGAAAAAACAGCATATGAATATCCGTTGTTCAAAAAGAGTTCTGAGGCAGGCTATGCTGCGTTATTAACACACAATAAACTCATTTCATTAGCTAAGCCTGAGACCAAAAAAAACCTGGAACAGCAGGCCTTATACAGCGCTATACGATTTAGTAATGCTTTTCCGCAGGATAAACATGCCCCCGCAGTTATAGCTAAAACTGCAGAAAAACTATTAGATGCGAAGAAGTATGTGCTGGCGTCAGAATTTTCACAGCGCATTACTCAAAGTAAAACAATTGAAGATAAATCCTTAACTAGAACAGCCTGGATAGTTTTTGCGCATTCTCAGTTTGAGTTAAAGCAATTTGCTGAGGCAGAGAAGGCATATGGCGAAGCTATTTCACGGATTTCCCCGAAACAAAAAAAGGATGCGAAATTACGTAACGAGTTATCTGAAAAGCTGGCTGCCAGTATATATAAACAAGGAGAGATCTTTAAAAATAAAGGCGAGCATAAACTTGCTGTAGTTCAATTCATGAGGCTGGGCAAGGTTGTACCGGAATCGACAATACGTTTTTCTGCAGAATATGATGCCGCTACATTGTATGTGCAAATGAAGGAATGGAGTAAGGCGGTTGGGATATTGACTGGGTTACAGAAAAAATACCCTAAGAAAGAAACGTATAAGCAAGGCATTGTTAGTAAGCTTGCTCTCTCATATACACAATCTGGCCAATTTGAAAAAGCTGCGAAGCAAATTAATATATTGTCAAGCATGACAAAAAATCCAGAAGAGCGACGTGCTTTGGTTTGGGAGTCTGCTGAGATGTATGAGAAAGCAAATTATAGAAAGCAGGCTGTAAGCCAATATGATTTATACATTAAAAAATACCCTAAACCATTTTCTCAATATGTAGAAGCGCATCATCGAATTGCTGAATACTACAAAACAAATAAATCATTTAAAGCGCATAAAAAATGGTTGAAAAAACTGATTCAAGTCGAAAAGAAGGGTGCTGAAAAGCGTACAGAAAGGAGTCGATATCTGGCGGCATCTGCATCATTTGATTTAGCAGGGCCAGAGATTTCATATTTTAAGTCAGTAAAGCTAAACAGGCCTCTTAAGAAAAATTTAAGTGTTAAAAAGAAACGTATGAAAGCGGCCATTAATGCGTATAAGAAAGTTCTTGCGTATAAGGTCGCTGAATTTACAACGGCATCAACGTATTACATGGGAGATATTTATAATCATCTGGCCGAAGCATTAATGGAATCGCAGCGCCCGAAAGGTTTGTCGGCTGAAGAGTTGGAGCAATACGATATTCTTCTCGAAGAGCAGGCGTATCCCTTCGAAGAAAAATCCATAGAGATTCATAGTTCAAATATTAAGCGAACTAAACAGGATATTTATGATGAATGGATTAAAAAAAGTATGAGCGTTTTGGCCAAAATACAGCCTGTTCGTTACGATAAGCATGAAAAGATGGAGCCGTATGTACTTATTACGCATTAGCGTTTATTTATGCATGTTGGGATGCATTGCACTCTCGAGCTCGTGTACTTCCATGGGAGGCTTGCAGGGCAGTGATGACTGGAGTGTTGTACCAAAGAGTTATATTGAAGGACTGACAGCAGCAAGGGATGGACAGCCCAAACAGGCAATTAAGTTATTTGCCTCAACGATAAATGCCCACCCTGATTTCTCGCCTGCATATATCAACATGGGTTTGCAGCAGTTGAAATTGAAACAGTATGAAGTTGCTGAAAAAAACTTAAAAAAATCCATTGAAATAAATCCAGAAAACCCGGTGTCATTTCATTATTTAGGTGTGATAGCCAGGCTAAAAGGTGATTTTGGTACGGCTAAGAAAAGATACTTAAAGGCGGTTAATCTTGATCCTGACTATGCTATAGCCCATTTAAATCTGGGAATTTTATATGATCTTTATTTGTATGATCTTGAACCGGCGCTGGATCACTATGAGAGATACCAGTCTTTATCGGATAAAAAAGATGCTAAAGTTTCTAAATGGATTATCGATATTAAGAGGCGTATCGCAAAAGGTAAAAAATCATGAAACCTTTCACATTTATTATTTTCGCTATCTATACTATATGTTTTTCGAGTGTCACGTTCGCAGTTGAGCGGATAGATATGCAAGGGACATCGATTATTGGTAATAAAGAACAGCCAAATGTGTTGTACATATTGCCATGGAAGTCTGCAGATTTACCGGAAATGGTCGAGCTGCCATTATCAAGCTTGATAAATGATGCCTTACAGCCAATAGATAGAAGAACTGTATTGCGGCAACAAAATTATAAAAAAATTATTGAACAAAAAGAAATTGCGGCAGCTGCTGTTAGCAAATCAAATTAAAGCGATCTATTGCTTATATATATTAGCTTGGAGATTAAAATGTACGATGAAATTGTTACTTTTATGCAAACCGGTGGGGCGTTTATGTACCCGATACTCGCTGTGTTGGCATTTGGATTAGCTATCGCAATTGAGAGGTATGTTTATATATCCTCTATTAAGCTTAATAACAGACGCTTGTTATCAAAATTAATGCCTTTATTAAAGGAAGGCGATCTGAATCAGGTGTATTCAATTACATCACGCTCTAAAGTGGCAATTTGCCAGATGTTAACTCTGGGTCTATCTCGTTATAAAATAAAGCCAGAACGAGATCAGGTTGAGATGGCAATGGAAGAAAGCCTGATGGAAATTATTCCTCGACTTGAAAAGCGAACACATTATTTAGCCATGTTTGCGAATATAGCTACATTGTTAGGCCTTCTTGGGACAATTACAGGGTTAATAAAGGCTTTTACTGCGGTAGCTCAGGTAGACCCGTCATTAAAAGCTGAAATCTTATCTAGTAGTATTTCTGTTGCGATGAACACAACGGCGTTTGGTTTAGCCGTTGCTATTCCATTGATTATTATCTTTTCGATTTTGCAAACAAAAACAACGGAAGTCGTTGATAGTCTTGAAATGGCAACCGTTAAATTTGTTAACTTAATTATGATAAAGAAATAAGTAGACGGTTATGCTACTTAAACGTCGCAAAAAGTCTAAACGGAATACTCAGGTAGAACTGAATATTACCGCCTTCATGAATTTGATGGTGGTGCTTGTGCCGTTTCTATTGATGACAGCAGTATTTACTAATATTAGTGTCTTAGATTTAAAGCTGCCCGACACGGACTCAGCTAAGCCAAGTGACAAAAAGCCTGAATTTGTATTGCAAGTGACTGTGCGAAAAAATGGTTTAGAGGTTTCAGATACGAAAGGCGGTTTGATAAAACGTATACCCGTGACCAAAAGCGGTTACAACTACGTGTTATTAAATCAGACGCTGAAGTTAATAAAGTTCAGATTTCCTGAAAAAACGAATATCACCATACTCTCAGAACCTTATATAGCTTATGAAACATTAGTGAGCTTAATGGATACGGTAAGAGAATTTAAAACGCTACAGAATGATGAAGTGGTTATTGCTGAATTATTTCCCGATATTTCAATTGGCGATGCTGCTAAGCGTTAAACAGGATTGATAGATGCGAGAATCAAGTAAAGTAAAAAGAATGCAAAGACACCATGAGCGCCGTAAGGATCAGGGCGCTTCATTAAATATGGTGTCTTTAATGGATATTTTCACTATTCTTGTGTTTTTTTTACTGGTGAGTGCGGCTAATTCAGATATATTGCCTACCCCTAAAAACATAAAGCTTCCCTTGTCCACGGCTGAGACAATACCAAAAGAAAATATCGTTATTATAGTGGGTGATGACAATATTCTTATCCAGGGAAAAAAAGTTGCAAATATCAGCTCGGTACTGAAAACAAAAAACAATATTATTATTCCGTTAATGAATCAGCTTAAAGGGCAGCTGAAAGAGAAGAGTACTGCAAAAGCAAAAGCTGTCATGCAAAAAGGCGTAACGATAATGGGTGATAAAGAGGTTCCTTATCTATTGCTGAAGAAAATAATGATTACTTGTGCGGCAGCTAACTTTTCTAATATATCCCTAGCGGTTAATAGACAAGCGGTGGATGAGGCTTAAGCATGTCGAGTATAAATACATGGGATGAGCCGTTTTTACCCTGGGTCGAAAGTCAAAATGACCGTCGTTTTAAGCGCATTTTACTGATATGTGTTGTTGTGTTTACGGTGTTCGGAATAATTGTTCCATATTTACCCACTTCTGAGCCAGTACAAAAAGATTTAAAATCAGTCTCACCTCGACTTGCGCAATTAATTCTTGAGAAAAAGAAACAGCCACCACCGCCGATTCCTAAAGCGGTACCGAAAAAGCTGAAAGAAAAACCGGTTGTTAAGAAGAAATTAAAAAAGCCTGAAAAAAGAAAGTTAACGCCTAAGCAGAAGACGGCGCAAAAAGTAGCTGCTAGCAGCGGTTTGGTTGCATTAAGCGATGAACTTAATGATTTAAGGGATACGTTTGATCTATCTGAATTTTCGGATCAGCCGTTAAGTAAAGCGGGGAAAACACAGAAGCAAGATTTTAGCGGTCAGTCTGTTATTTCCAGTAAAGCTTTAAAAAGTAGCGGCGGGATAAATACTAGTCGCTTAAGTAAAACTACGGGTGGTGGAACTTTAGCATCTCGCAGTACAACCAATGTGAGTAGTAAAATCGCTGCAAATATACCGAAGCAAACAGCTAAACGTAGCAAGTCTGGAAAACTTATTCGAGCAGAGTATGAAATTGAGCAGGTGTTTCAGAAAAATAAAGGCGCAATTTATAGTATTTATAACCGCGCGCTCAGAAAAGACCCAAGTTTACAGGGTAAGGTTGTTATTGAACTAACAATAGCGGCGAATGGCCGAGTGACTGCGGTGAAAATTCTATCAAGCGATTTAAATAGCCCTAAACTAGAAAAGAAAATAATGGCAAGGGTGAAGTTGTTCAAGTTTAAACCGGGTAATACTGAGGCGGTAACGGTTAAGTATCCTATCGATTTCCTGCCTTCATAAGCTAGCGTTGCATAAGGTTTTAGTTTGCTGGATAAATAGCGCCTAAAATAACGGCCTGGTTGGCACCGGTTACTGCAGGTAAGTTTCCGCTCTGTTTGCTGAGTGTTTTTTTGGCTAGCCATGCAAAGGCAATGGCTTCTACCCAATCAGGGTGAATGCCGTGTTTCTCGCTTGATTCAATAATTATTTCCGGAAGTCTGTTTCTAAGTAGCAGTATTAAATGCGCATTATGTACACCTCCACCGCAAACAATAAGACGGCTTAATTCGGGCATGTGGTTTTCGATGGCGTATACAATACTGTCACAGGTAAATTGGCAAAGGCTCGCCTGTACCTGTGCAGCGTTTAATTTTTTTATATTGCCTTGTTGCTTTAACCAGCCCAGATGGTAGTGCTCTTTACCGGTGCTCTTCGGCGGAGACTGCTGAATGAACGCGTCACTCATTAGCTGCGACACAAACTTTCTGTCTGCACTTGCACTAGCTGCCCATTCACCATTTTTATCGAAAGCCTGTTGCTGATGTTGCTGAATCCAGGCATCCATCAAAATATTACCTGGCCCACAATCAAATCCCAAGCAGGCCTGGTTTTTGTCTTTGGGTAAATAAGTTAAGTTCGAAATACCACCAATGTTTAACACGGCGCGGTTTTCATTTTTAGAATGAAAAACCTGTTGATGAAAAGCGGGTGCTAATGGTGCCCCCTCTCCGTTGGCTGCCATATCTTTGCGGCGGAAATCGGCAACCGTTGTAATTCCTGTTTTGTAACTGATTTTATTTGCATCACCTACCTGCATCGTAAAACGATGGGGTAAGTCTGGGCGGTGACGAATTGTTTGGCCGTGTGAGCCAATACCTGCCACTTGACTAGAATGAATGCAGGCGCTTGAGAGTAGCTCATTAATTGCTTCGGCAAACAAATCTCCGAGCTCTGCATCCGCTTCACCCAGCATGTCTATGGTGGCGGCCCCTGAGTTAAGGCTTAGTAGAGATAGCTTTGTTTTAAGCTCTGTTGGAATTGAGTGGCTATGGCTTGCGATAAGTTTTATTTGCGATCCATTAAACTCTACGAGAGCTGCATCGATGCCATCCATGCTGGTGCCTGACATCAGGCCGGCATAGAGTTCTGTCATTATTGCTTGTCGTTTAATGCTAAAGCGTTACGCGAAAGTACTTTTAATTGAGCAACATAGCCTTGAGTACTTAGCTCAAAGTTGTCGCGATAGCGTTTTGGAATTGGGCTGGTGCTTGGAAACTTTACGGTTAAAGGGTTTCTGTGCACGCCATTAACGCGGAATTCATAATGTAGATGTGGTCCTGATGCCAGACCTGTGGATCCAACGTAGCCAATGACTTGCCCCTGTTTAACTCGTCCACCAGAGCGAATTTTTTTATTATAGTTATTCAGGTGTGCGTAAAGTGTTGTGTAGCGACTGCCGTGTTTTAGTACAATCGTTTTGCCATAGCCGCCCTTGCGGCCTTTGAAAATAACCTTGCCGTCACCCGATGCACGAATAGGTGTGCCGCGCCCTGCAGCGTAATCAACGCCTTTATGAGAGCGGAATTTGTGCAAAATTGGGTGGTAGCGTTTTGTGGTGAAACGCGAGCTTATGCGGCTAAAATTAACGGGGCTGCGTAAAAATGCTTTGCGCAAGCTGTGGCCGTTATCCGAGTAGTAACCCGCATTGCCAGTAACTGGATCAGTGTAGCGTAATGCGCGGTGAGTTTTGCCCTTGTTAATAAATTCAGCGGCCAGAATATTGCCGTCTTTTATCTTATTGCCATTTTTGAAGCGCTCTTCATAGATAACCGTGAACTGGTCACCCTTGCGTATATCGAGTACGAAGTCGATATCCCAGCCAAAAATATTGGCAAGTTCCATAATCAGGTTTTGTGAGAGTCCGGCCTTTTGAGATGCCAAAAATAGCGATGACTCAATTTCGCCTGATGCATAAGCGTTACGGACTTCAATTTCGTGTTTGTGTAGACCAGCAACAAGCTTGTCTCCCTCGCGTTCCACCTGAAGGTAGTTCACAGTATCAATTTGATAATTGAGTGCAAGCAGCTGTCCCTGCTCGTCGCTCATAATCTTTACTGAGTCACCAGGGTGGATTCGACGTAGCTCTTTAGTGGCTTTGCCTAGCTTCATAAGTGCGAGAAGCTGGTTTGGCTTAACTTTGGCTCTATCAAATAAAACTGAAAGGCTATCCCCGCGCTTAACCTTGAGTGTCTTCCATTCGGGGTTCTCGAGGTCGTCGTATTTCATCGCACTACTGTCTTTCGAAGTGTCTAAATTTAGCTCGAGAGGTTCATTGCTTTGTTGTGCTGATGATGGGAGCGGTAAATTCAGCTGAATGCTAGAAGGTTTCTCGTTGGCATCTGGAGTTACCTCTGTTGTTTGTTTAACAGTTATCTCGTGATTTACAACAATGTCATTATTTTCATTGCTGCCCGTGTTGGCTATGACTGCACCAATAACGGCGCAACCAGCTGCAAACAGGGCCCAGCGTAAAGCAGGGTGTCGTTGACTTTTACCAGGCTGAGACAGGCTGCGAAAGTCTTTGTTGATGAAGTTGTTGTAATTCACGGATTTGTCTATGTTTTCTTGATTAAAATAGCTGGAATAATAGGGAAAATCAAATATTAAGGGAGAAAGATTGTATTTAATTTGAACTGGTATGCAAGAAACCTTTGTCATTCGTTTGAATTAGGTTGGTATTTAGCTCTTTTGATAGTGAGTTTATCTGGTCAATTACATTGGATGCTGCAATTCCAGTCAAAGGTTGTGGCTGGAAAATAACTTCTGTATTTAAGACGTTAATAGGCGTGAACTCTGCGCTGTAGTACTTGCCTTCGTGCAGCGTGATGCGAGCAATAACGCTGGTTTTTGCATCAGTGCTGTAAGAGCCAAAAACAAAATTTCCCAGGCTGTAGATTATTAATCCGTCTTTGTACTCTTCTATCGCCTGCAATACATGGGGGTGGTGCCCTAGTACTATATCGGCACCTGCATCTATGGCGGCGCGACCTAGTGTTGGTTGATAAGGTCTTAGTTTGAGCGATTTTTCTCTGCCCCAGTGGAACGAGACTATTACGTAGTCGACTAATTTGCTTATGCGTTGTACATCTTCTTTGATATCTTTTTCATGTCCAAAGGCAGTGCCAGGCTTGTCTTTGGTGGCCCAAAATGATTCTGGAAAGGTGAGGGAGTAGCTTAAAAAGCCAACGCGCCCATTGTCTGTTTGCAGAATCGTCCCAGATCGTGCGTTAGTTGAGTTGTAGCCTGTTCCGACTGTTTGAATGTGCTGGCCCTTTAAGCTGTTAATTGTGTCGTTCATGCCTTGAATATCAAAATCCAGAATATGATTGTTAGCAAGGTTCATAATATTAAAACCAGCTTTCTTCAATGCAGGGGCGACCGAATCTGGTGGTGAGCGGAATACATACTCCTTATCGAGTGTGCTTTCGCATAGATTGGTAAGTGGGCCTTCGAGGTTGCCAATTGCGATGTCGGCGTCATCGAGAAGGTGTTGTACTTTTTTAAATGGGTAATCGTAGCCATTTTCTATGAGTATTTCTTCGGCTGTGCCGCCAAGCATGATGTCGCCAACGGCAACAAGGGAGATGCTGTTGGGTGGTGAGGTATTGCTTTGTCTCTCACAGGCGGCAAGGATGAGAGCTGTAGTTACAATCAGGATATATCTATTTAAATTTCTAATATGTTTCATCTGTCTAATGCATCTCTACTTGCCTTATTATAAAGCCTCTTGTATAACGCCTGCACTGTTCTGAATGGCTTATAGCCAACCTACTTATATATTTTAACGATGTGGAGTCATGTATGTCATCTGTAGACGAATCGCTAGCACTAATAAAACGTGGTGCGGAAGAAATACTCGTCGAAGAAGAGCTGGTTAAGAAGCTGGAATCAGGCCGGCCGCTAAAAATAAAGGCAGGCTTTGATCCAACGGCTCCAGATTTACATCTTGGACATACCGTTTTAATAAATAAACTGCGACAGTTCCAGGAACTGGGTCACGAAGTGTTATTCCTGATTGGTGACTTTACCGGGATGATAGGTGACCCAACAGGTAAAAGCGCAACCAGACCGCCGCTAACGGAAGAGCAGGTTGCTGCAAATGCAGAAACGTATCAGCAGCAGGTGTTTAAAATTCTTGATAAAGATAAAACCAAAATCGTTTTTAATTCCGAGTGGATGAATGAAGTAGGCGCGGCTGGCATGATTAAGTTGGCTGGTCAGCAAACAGTTGCCCGGATGCTGGAGCGTGATGACTTTAAAAAACGCTATAAAGCGAATCAGAGTATATCGATACATGAGTTCCTGTATCCTTTAGTGCAGGGGTATGACTCTGTAGCACTTGAGTCAGATATTGAATTGGGTGGAACAGACCAGAAGTTTAACTTGCTGATGGGACGAGAGCTTCAGAAGCATTACGGTCAGGATCCACAGACAATTATAATGATGCCGCTTTTGGAAGGCTTGGATGGTGTTAATAAGATGTCCAAGTCTTTGAATAACTATGTAGGCATTACAGATGCGCCGGGAGAGATGTTCCAGAAGCTGGTCTCAATGCCAGACGCAATGATTTGGCGTTATTATGAATTACTAAGTTTTAGGTCTATGAATGATATCAATGGCTTAAAGCAGGAAATGGAGCAAGGGCGTAATCCCAAAGAAATTAAAATTGAATTGGCCAGGGAATTAATTGCACGTTTTCATGGTGAGGAGGCGGCAAAAAATGCGGACAAGGGAGCGGGTAATATCATCAAAGAAGGTGAATTGCCAGAAGGTGCGCCTGAGATTGATGTGGAGCTTGATGGTCAGGATGACTTACCGG
>Ga0316204_10006096_pt1 | contig 18947 bp, 8 predicted proteins | sample 6monrhotite_MG_2_FD_205661 | JGI IMG/M metagenome (GOLD analysis project Ga0316204, IMG submission 205661) | Microbial mat bacterial communities from mineral coupon in-situ incubated in ocean water Damariscotta River, Maine, United States -... | ecosystem: Environmental > Aquatic > Marine >...
GAGGATTGCTCGCCATCAATTATCGCAAAGACGGCTACCTGCCCATCCAGCGTCAACTCGATACCCCCTGGGCAGACTACGCCATCGCCGAGACCATCGTGATGATCCCGCTGGACACCCAGGTCACTACGGTGGACCTCACCGACACCACGCAAGCCTTCCAGGTAGCACAGGGCAACCCGGTGACCGATATCGACGGTACCCGACAAGCCACTCTGCTATTCCCGCAAGGCACCACCGCCAGCATGACCCTGTCCGATGGCAGCACCCAGGAACTCACTACTCTCAACGTGCGTGCCAGTGAATACACCGTGGGTGAGAACGGCCCCCAGGCTATGCCCGGTGAACTGCCTGCTACCAGTGCGTACACCTATGCAGTAGAACTCTCTGTGGACGAAGCCATTGCGGCGGGGGCAACGCGGGTTGATTTTGATCAACCTGTCCCGTTCTACGTGGATAACTTTCTTGATTTTCCGGTGGGTGAAATCGTCCCTGCGGGTTGGTATGACCGTGAAAAGGTTGCATGGATACCCTCAGACAACGGCCGCATCATCGGCATCCTCACCGTTAACGCGGGCATGGCTGATCTGGATGTGGACGGTAGTGGTAGTGTTGCCGATGCGGCTCAACTTGCCGAACTGGGCATCAGCGATGCCGAGCGTGTTCGGCTTGCTAACCTGTACACCGTTGGCAAAAGCCTCTGGCGTACGCCTATCACGCACTTTACGCCCTGGGATTTAAATTGGGGTATTAACCCACCAGCGGATGCTACACAGTCACCACCGCCAATTGATGACACCACGCCTGATGAAGATCAAGATGAGTGCACTGGTTGTATCATTCAGGCACAAAGCCAATCGTTAGGTGAGAATTTGCCCATTGCTGGAACACCATTTAATTTACGCTATAAGAGTGAGCGAATGTCAGGCAATGTGGTAGGACGTACGTTAACGATTCCGATTACAGGCAACACCGTTCCGGCTAGTTTGCAGAGTGTTGAGCTCATTATTGAGTTGGCAGGTCAGACTTTTAAACAATCATTTAGCGCGGCACCAAACCAGAGTTATACCTACGTTTGGAATGGTAAAGATGCGTATGGTCGGCCTGGAAATGCAATAACTGCAACGATAAAAGTTGGTATGATTTATGGCGGTGTCTATCAGCAGACTACTCGGTTTGGTTATCGCGGAAACGGAGCTCCTATAACTGGCGACCGCGCTCGGCGGGAGATAACTCTTTGGCGACAGTGGAAGCGAGGGCTTGAGGGTATTGGTGATGCTCCCCACCTGATTAGTAGCGCCTTGGGCAATTGGGGGCTAGATATTCATCACGCTTATTCGCCAGAATCAAACACTCTTTTTAGGGGTGATGGTTCAGTGCGTGATGCACAGAGCGTGAGTGATGTTATTACTACTGCGGCAGGTTCAGGGAATAATGGTTTTGCTGGTGATGGTGGTCCTGCTGACCAGGCTTGGCTGGAAACTCCAAATGGAGTTGCTATTGGTTCTGATGGGAGTCTCTACATTTCGGATGGAGCTAATTATCGTGTACGCCGTGTAACTCCGGACGGCATTATTAGTACCGTTGTGGGTACAGGAGAGCAGGGATATAGCGGTGACGGTGGTTTAGCTGAGTTGGCTCAATTGAGTAATCCTACAGATATTTCGGTTGCTCCCGATGGCAGCCTATATATCGCGGATTTTTCAAATAGCAGCATTCGTCATGTTACCCCAGACGGCATTATTAGCACTGTGGCAGGTACGGGTGTTGGAGGTTTCTCCGGTGATGGTGGCCCTGCTAACCTTGCTCAATTAGCTGCTCCCATTAGTGTTATTTCTGGTTCTGGCGGCAGCCTTTATATTGCAGACACATATAATCACCGTATTCGCCGTGTGTCCGCAGATGGCATCATTACCACTGTTGCGGGTACGGGGATTGCTGGTTTTTCTGGTGATGGTGGCCCCGCTATAAATGCTATGTTATGGGAACCTAGTGATATCGCCTTAGGTTTGGATGGCAGTATTTACATATCGGAAAGAAAAAACCACCGTATCCGTCGCGTTACTCTCGATGGTATTATTACTACAGTTGCAGGAACTGGAAGTCGTGGATTTTCAGGTGATGGTGGGGCTGCTAGCATGGCTCAGTTATTTGGCCCTTCAGGTATTGCTTTAAGCCTCGGGGGTGATCTCTATATTGCGGACACAGGGAATCTCCGGGTTCGTCGAATCACACCAAGTGGTACCATTACCACCATAGCTGGTACGAAGAATTGGGGCTATTTTGGCGATGGTGGACCTGCTAACCAGGCTTGGTTTACAGATGCCGTTGATGTTTCCATTGCCCCAGATGGCAGTATCTATATCCCAGATCAATATAATTCTCGCATTCGCAGGGTCTGGGTTGCGCAAGCAACTGTAGGCAATAATGAGTATCTGGTTCCATCCAGTAACGGTAAAAGGCTGTTTTATTTCGATGCTAACGGTCGCCACCTACGTACTTTGGATGTTGTTACAAACGCCGTGCTCTACCAATTCCGCTACGACACCGATGGCCGCCTCAGCGAAATCGAAGACGTGGACGGCAACATCACCCGCATCGAACGCAGCGGTGCGATACCCACAGCCATTGTGGCCCCTGATGGTCAACGCACGGCCTTGACGTTAGACGTTAATGGTTATCTGGATTCAATCACTGACCCTTCCAGTGAACAGTATTTAATGGAATACACCCCAGGCGGCCTGATGACCAGTTTCACTGATCGCAACGGCAATAACTCTACTTACACCTTCGATGCCAGCGGCCGTTTGGTGCAAGACGTAAATGCCATCGGTGGCGGTTGGTTGCTGCACCGCACCGAGCTGGCGAATGGTTATTATGTAGACATGACCAGCGGTGAAAACCGCATTAGCACCTTCCAGGTTGAGCGCCTGCCCGATGGCACGCGCCGCCATAGCAACACCGCCAGAGATGGCAGCATCACTACCACGGATTACAAAAATGCAATCACTACCACCACGTTATCCGATGGCACCGTCAGTATTGTCACCGAGGGGCCAGACCCACGCTTTGGCATGCAAAGCCCTGTTCCACAAAAAAGTTCTGTGGTCACACCGGGTGGCCTGAATCATTCAGTGATCAGGGATCACCAGGCTGTCTTGGCAGATGCCACTGACTTGCTCAGCCACACCAGCCTTACGGAAACCGTCACAGTTAACGGTAAGTCAACGGTTAGTAGTTATGACATGGCAACGCAAACCAGCACCCTGACCACGCCAGAAAACAGAACCCTGACCCGTGTACTCAATGCGCAAGGCAAAGTGATTTTAATGCAGGCCGAGGGATTGGCCGAGATAAGTTATAACTACGATATTCGTGGCCGCCTCAGTGACATAGATGTGGGCATCGGTGTTGATACCCGTAACGTACAACTGACCTACGACGCTAACGGTTACCTCGACACCCTCACCGACCCGCAAGGTCGTGTGACCACCTTTGACCGTGATCTGCTGGGCCGCACCACACGCCAAGTCATGCCCGATAGCCGTGAAATCAACTTCACCTACGACCCCAACGGCAACCTCACCAGTCTCACCCCACCGGGGCGCACCGCGCATATCTTCGATTACACAGCCAGTGATCAGACAGACGTCTACACGCCGCCCACTGTCGTTGATGTGGCCACACCCGCTACCCATTACGCCTATAACCGAGACAAGCAACTCACCCGCGTCACGCGCCCCGATGGACAAGTGGTCACACTTAACTATCATCCCGATAAAGGACAGCGCACTACCTTGACGATTCCGCGTGGTAACTACGATTACGGATATGACGCCACCAGTGGTCAACTGAACAGCATCACCGCCCCGGACGGCGGCAGCCTTGCCTACACCTACGACGGCTTCCTGCCCATCAGTACCACCTGGAGCGGGGCAATAGCCGGTACCGTGAGTCGCAGCTACAACAACGACTTTCAGGTAACGGGCCTCAGTGTGGGTACAGACAGTATTGCCCACACTTACGACAATGATGGCCTGCTCACGGGCGCCGGAGTGCTCATGCTCAGTCGTGATGTACAAAACGGCCTGCTCACCGGCACAACATTAGGCAGTGCCATAACCAATACTACCTATAATACTTTCGGAGAACTGGATACCGAAGTAGCTGCTTACGGCAGTACCACCCAATATGCTGCAAGCTATATTCGTGATTCGTTGGGTCGTATTACCACTAAACAGGAAACAATTGCAGGTGCTATGGTGAGCTATGACTACTCCTACGATCTTTCCGGGCGGCTTATCGAAGTCAAAACCGATGGCACAACAACTGCCACCTATGATTATGATACCAACGGCAATCGCACCGAAGGCACGTACGATGAACAGGATCGTCTGCTCACCTGGGGAACGGCCAGCTATGCCTACACCGCCAATGGTGAACTCAAAAACAAGACCGACACCGGTCAGAGCACCAGCTACAGCTACGACATACTGGGCAACCTCCTGCAAGTCGATCTGCCCGGTGGCATGACCATCGACTACATCATTGATGGTCAAAACCGGAGAATAGGCAAAAAAATCAACGGCATCCTCATCCAAGGCTTCCCGTATCAGGATCAACTTAATCCCATCGCCGAGCTGGATGGCAGCGGTACCGTCGTATCAAGGTTTGTTTATGGCTCAAAACCGAATGTACCGGATTACATGGTCAAGGGAGGCAACGCCTATCGCATTATCTCTGACCACCTGGGCAGTCCAAGACTTATCGTCGATATCGCCGATGGCAGCATCGCTCAACGAATAGACTATGATGTCTGGGGCAACATCACCGCTGACACCAACCCTGGCTTTCAGCCGTTTGGGTTTGCCGGTGGCATCTATGACCAGCACACCCAACTCACACGGTTTGGGGCGCGGGATTATGATGCGCAGACGGGAAGATGGATGGCGAAAGACCCCATTCGATTCCGGGGCGGGGATGCGAATTTATATGGCTATGTGGCGAGCGATCCGGTTAATTTTATTGATTCCTCGGGTTTGGCGGCAGTTTCATTTTTGGTCTGTGAAGCAATAAACGCGGTTTATTCCGTTAATTCTCTAGAAAATACTTTAGATCAATTAACTGATGAAAGTACTGAGCTGTTAAGGGACCAGCTTGATCGAGTCAATGATGAGATTGCTCAATGCCCAAGCAGCAATATCAGGCGATTAGAAGGGTTAAATGATATTAGAGGTGATCTGATAGATGGCCTTAGAGAGAGTGCTGCGGCTGGAATTCCAATGTCTTTGGGTGACATTGGTCCTGGTATGATGAGAGCCGGTGCTTGTGCCGTACTATTATTAGTTCCCGCACCTTAGAAAACTATAAAGGCATGCTATGAATTCACAGTCTAATTTGTTGAAAATTCTGATTAATACAGGATTGATATGGTGTGTTATCTCCATGGTTTACACTGCAGGTCAATATTTCGCACATTCCAGAAGTGAAATAGTAATCCAGGCATCAAAGCCGGGGGAGGATGTTATAATTAAAAAAATTTCTAAATTACTTAATGATAATAATAAGAGTTTGATCATAAATGAATTGCGTAACCGCAATGATCAAATCACTGTATTACATACCTCTTTAGTTACTATGAATTCTATTGCTAAAAAGCACGTTAGAGATGAAATATTATTATGGTTCGGTGTTGTCGTAATTTTTTCGATTTTAGCAATTAGATATAGAGCCCGATAGAAAAGAATCAAAGGGGTGTGCGGCCGAGCAAGGTCGATAATTCCAGCGGGTGAGAACCCCGCTCCGGCAAGGTAGGTCAACCACCGGATAGCAAACAACCGGGGCGCACCGCGCATATCTTCGATTACACAGCCAGTGATCAGACAGACGTCTACACGCCGCCCACTGTCGTTGATGTGGCCACACCCGCTACCCATTACGCCTATAACCGAGACAAGCAACTCACCCGAGTCACGCGCCCTGACGGACAAGTGGTCACACTTGACTATCATCCAGCTAAGGGACAGCGCACTACCTTGACGATTCCACGTGGTAACTACGCTTATGGATATGATGCCAGTAGTGGCCAACTGAACAGCATCACCGCCCCGGACGGTGGCAGCCTTGCCTACACCTACGACGGCTTCCTGCCCATCAGTACGACCTGGAGCGGGGCAATAGCCGGTGCCGTGAGTCGCAGCTACAACAACGATTTCCAGGTAACGGGCCTCAGCGTGGGTACAGACAGTATTGCCCACACCTACGATAATGACGGCTTGCTCACGGGCGCCGGAGCGCTCACGCTCAGCCGTGATGTACAAAACGGCCTGCTCACCGGCACAACATTAGGCAGTGCCACAACCAGCACTACCTATAATACCTTCGGAGAACTGGACACCGAAGTAGCTGCTTACGGCAGTATCACCCAATACGCGGCAAACTATACCCGTGACTTGTTGGGTCGCATCACTAGCAAACAGGAAACAACAGAAAGCAATACAGCAACATACGACTACGACTACGATCTATCCGGGCGACTCATTGAAGTCAAAACCGATGGTAGCATAACCGCCACCTACGGCTACGATACCAACGGCAACCGTAGCGAAGGCACGTACGATGAACAGGATCGCCTACTCACCTGGGGAACAGCCAGTTACAGTTATACCGATAATGGTGAGCTACAATCCAAAACAGACATTGGTCTCACGACCAACTACAGCTACGACGTACTGGGCAACCTCATGCAAGTCGAACTGCCCGGCGGCCTGACCATTGATTATCTCATCGACGGCCAAGACCGGAGAATCGGCAAAAAGATTGACGGCGTACTTACGCAAGGCTTCCTGTATCAGGATCAGCTTAATCCCATCGCCGAGCTGGATGGCAGCGGAGCCATCATCGCCAGATTTGTCTATGGCTCAAAAGCCAATGTGCCGGATTACATGATCAAGGGAGGAAACACCTACCGCATTATCTCTGACCACCTGGGCAGCCCGAGGCTCATCGTCGATATCGCCGATGGCAGCATTGCCCAGCGCATGGACTATGATGTTTGGGGTAGCATCACTACCGATACCAGTCCTGGGTTCCAGCCGTTTGGTTTTGCCGGTGGTATTTATGATCAGCACACCCAGCTCACACGGTTTGGGGCGAGGGATTATGATGCGCAGACGGGGCGATGGACGGCGAAGGATCCTATTCGATTCCGGGGTGGGGATACGAATCTGTATGGGTATGTGGTAAGTGATCCTGTCAATTACATAGACCCAATCGGGCTAGAAAGATGGCATACTGCGGATGGAACTCATAGCGTTGGTAGGCCGAATACAATAGTAACCCCTGGTGGGGCTGTTGGATCATTTATTGAAAATAATGTTGCGAGCGGGTATACGTTTGGCGAAATACATGATTCTTGGGTTGAGAGCATGACAGATGCTGGGATACCTGATTTGCTTGCGAATGTTCCATCAATGATACCAGCCTATTTTTGTGCGGTAGCAAGTGATAACGCTGCACTGCCTGCAGAGCAACGGCCTACTTATTTCCCAATAATTACTATTCGTTGGTAATGCGAATGCGATTAGTGTGTGTATTGATTCTTTACTTATTATTTGCATGTGGGGGTGTAGATACTCGAGATGCTTCACCAGATTCCCTTCAGAAGGGTATAAGCATGTACAACAATACGGACTTTTCTAGTGCTATTTCTTTTTTTTCAGAGGAGATAGATAAGGATAATACAAATGTTATGGTTTACCTCTATAGGGGGCATTCTTTTGCGGAAATAGGGGAATTGCATCAAGCAATAAATGACTACAGCAAGATTATAGAGCTCTCACCAGCATACCATGAAGCATATTTTTATCGAGGGATTGTTTGGTATGAGTTGAATAAATATAACAAAGCAATAAATGATTACAGTGCTGCAATAAATTTGAATGATGAATATGTTGACGCTATTGTAAACCGTGGTTGGTCCTATTTAGCAATGTCAAATAAGAGGGAAGCAGAGGGTGATTTTCGTTTAGCGATGCAATTGGATCAAAATAATTCACATGCAATATCTGGTCTGGCAAAAATATTTATTATGAATAAGAATAACAATGCAGCACTGGAATTATATAATAAAGCAATAAGTGTTGAAGTCGCTGATCCAGACCTTTACTATTTTCGAGCTGAGTTGCTTGTCAATTTAAGTAAATGCAATAAAGCGGTATTAGATTTTGATCGAACAATTGATCTTAATATTGATTATCTGAATGCATATAAGGGGCGCGGATATTGTTATGGGGAGCTTGGAAAAAATGATCTGGCAATTAAAGATTTTACTAAAGCGATAACTTTAAATGGCTTCGATGTTGAGGCCTATAATAATAGAGCTTTTACTTATTATGAAATTGGTGAGTATGATAAATCATTGTTTGATTATAATCGCGCAATAAATATTAACCAAAATAATTCTGAGTTATTTTATGGTCGAAGCAAATTATTCGCTAAAATGAATGAACACAATAAAGCCTTAATTGATGCAAGACATTCTCTCGAATTAACTCCAGAGGATGATAAATATAACAAGTGGTTGCATGATTTGTTAGAGCTTATCGAAGCAACAAAAGCACAACAATAGGGTCAGGTGTTGGATAAGGGGTCAGAGCCAATGTCATTAAGTTAAGCGGTAAGTCATTGATTCACTTTGCCCTTTCAATAAAGGGGACGCTACCGAATGGCGCTTCCTTAAGCATAACCCTTTGTATTAATAGTCCTTTTATATTAGAGAAAGAAAATCTGGGGACACAATACTTAACTATGAGGGCTTTCTGCTCCTGGTTGAAACTGCAGGAGCAATTAAGTATTGTGTCCCCAGATTTTAGCCCAGAGGCATCGCTTTCGGTCCTGATGGCAGCCTTTACATTGCAGACCGCGGCAATAACCGCATTCGCCGCGTGTCGCCAGACGGTATCATCACCACGATAGCGGGTACGGGCGTGTCGGGCTATTCTGGTGACCATGGCCCTGCCATTCAGGCGCAGTTGTTCGTCCCTTGGGATGTTGCTGTCGGCCCCGACGGCAGTATCTACATTGCGGATTGGGCCAACCACCGCGTTCGACGCATTGCCCTGGACGGTATGATCTCCACGGTGGTGGGCACGGGACTGTCAAATAGCAATGGTGATGGAGGACCTGCCGAACAGGCCGCGGTGGACCGGCCCTCTGCTGTCACCGTTGACCGCGATGGCACTCTCTACATTGCGGACTTTGGCGGGCAGCGTATCCGCCGTGTCGCCCGGGATGGCATTATTACCACGGTGGCAGGCACGGGACTGCGCGGCTATCCTGGAGACGGGGGTCCCGCTGACCAAGCGCAACTTAATTTTCCCTCCGGTGTTGTTGTCAGCCCCGATGGCAGCCTTTACATTGCCGACAGAGAGAATAGACGTATCCGACATGTTGCCCCGAACGGCATTATCAGCACCGTAGCGGGTACGGGTGCTTATGGTTTTTCAGGCGACCGCGGCCCCGCCGACAAAGCCCAATTAACCACAGCCGATGGCGTGGCCGTGGATCTTGAGGGCAATCTCTATATTGCTGACACCGTGAACCACCGCATCCGCAAAGTGGGGCCCGCACTGCCAAGCGTGGACGCAAATGATCACCTGATTCCTTCCGTCAGCGGCAATCAGCTATTCCATTTTGATGTTAATGGCCGCCACCTGCGTACCCTCGACACCACGACCAGTGCCGTGATCTACCAGTTTCGCTACGACACCCAAGGTCGCCTCAACGAAATCGAAGACATCGATGGTGATATCACCCGCATCGAACGCAGCGGTGAAGTGCCCACCGCCATCGTCGCCTCCGATGGCCAGCGCACCACTCTGACGCTGGATGCCAACGGTTATCTTGATTCCGTCACTGTCCCCACCGGTGAGCAATACCAAATGACCTATACCCCGGGCGGACTGATGACCGATTTTACCGATCGCAATGGTAATCTTTCCATCTACACCTTCGACACCGACGGCCGCTTGCTGCAAGATGAAAACCCCATCGGTGGCGGCTGGCTGCTCAATCGCACAGAACTGGTCAATGGCTACACCGTGGATCTGACCAGCGGCGAAGGTCGCATCAGCCTCTTTCAGGCAGAGCATTTCCCTGATGGTACCCGTCGCCTCACCAACACTGCCCGAGATGGCAGCGTCACCATCAAGGATTTCAACATTAGCGATGGCGTTACCGCCATCACGTCCGCCGACGGCACCGTCAGCACCGTCACCGAAGGTCCGGACTTCCGCTTCGGCATGCAAAGCCCGATCCCGGAACGCGCCACGGTCACCTTACCTAGTGGTCTCAGCCGCATCGTTTCAGCGGACAGCCAAGCTATACTGGCAGACCCAACTGATCTTCTGAGTCACACCAGCCTTACCAAAACCGTCACCCTTAACGGCAAGACCGTGGTGAGTCGTTATGAAAGCGCAACACAAACCACGACCATCACCACGCCGGAAAACAGAACGTTGACCCGTGTACTCAATGCGCAAGGTAAAACTACCTCAATGCAGGCAGAGGGATTGGCCGCAGTCAATTATACCTACGACACCCGAGGCCGCCTCAGTGACATCACCACCGGCACTGGCGCAGAAACGCGCAACGTACAACTGACCTACGACGGCAACGGTTATCTCTACACTCTCACCGACCCTCTGGGCCGCATCACCACCTTTGACCGTGACCTGCTGGGCCGTACCACACGTCAGGTCATGCCCGATAGCCGTGAAATCAACTTCACCTACGACCCCAACGACAACCTCACCAGCCTTACCCCACCGGGGCGCATGGCGCATATTTTCGATTACACTGCCGGAGACCAGGCAGACATCTACACACCGCCCACGGTCGTTGATGTCGCCACACCGGCCACCCATTATGTCTATAACCGGGACAAGCAACTCACCCGCGTTACGCGTCCCGATGGGCAAGTGGTCACACTGAATTATCATCCCGACAAAGGACAGCTCACGACCTTGGCGATTCCGCGGGGTAACTATGATTACGGATATGATGCCAGTAGTGGTCAATTGAACAGCATCACCGCCCCGGATGGTGGCAGCCTTGCCTACACCTACGACGGCTTCCTGCCCATCAGCACCACCTGGAGTGGGGCAATAGCCGGTACCGTGAGTCGCAGCTACAACAACGACTTTCAGGTAACGGGCCTCAGCGTGGGTACAGACAGTATTGGCCACACTTACGACAATGACGGCCTGCTCACGGGCGCCGGAGCGCTCACGCTCACCCATGATGTGCAAAATGGCCGGCTTACTGGCACAACATTAGGCAATGCCACAACCAACACTACCTATAATACTTTCGGAGAACTGGACACCGAAGTAGCTGCTTACGGCAGTACCACCCAATATGCCGCAAGCTATACCCGTGACTCGCTGGGTCGCATCACTAGCAAACAGGAAACAACAGAGGGCAATACGGCAACATATGACTACGACTACGATCTATCCGGTCGTCTCATCGAAGTCAAAACCGATGACAGCATCACCGCCACTTACAGCTACGATACCAACGGCAATCGCAGCGAAGGTACGTATGATGAACAGGATCGCTTGCTCACCTGGGGAACGGCCAGTTACAGTTATACCGCCAATGGTGAACTTAAAAGCAAAACCGATACTGGCTTAACAACTGGCTACAGCTATGATGTACTGGGCAATCTCATGCAGGCCAGTCTGCCCGGTGGCATGATTATTGACTACCTCACCGATGGCCAAAACCGGAGAATCGGCAAAAAAATTGATGGCGTACTGACCCAAGGTTTCCTGTATCAGGATCAGCTCAATCCAGTCGCCGAACTGGATGGCAGCGGTGCTGTCGTATCAAGGTTTGTTTATGGCTCAAAACCGAATGTACCGGATTACATGGGCAAGGGAGGCAACACCTATCGTATTATCTCCGACCACCTGGGCAGCCCGAGGCTTATCGTCAATATCGCCGATGGCAGCATTGCTCAGCGCATGGACTATGATGTTTGGGGCAGCATCACCGCTGACACCAACCCTGGCTTTCAGCCGTTTGGGTTTGCGGGTGGCATTTATGATCAGCACACCCAACTCACCCGGTTTGGGGCGCGGGATTATGATGCGCAGACGGGACGGTGGACGGCGAAGGACCCGATACGATTCCGGGGTGGGGATGCGAATTTGTATGGCTATGTCTTAGGGAATCCTGTTTCGTTTATGGATCCTTCAGGTTTAGCCATACCTCTCCCCATCGGTGTTGGTGCTTCTGGTTTAGGTGGTGCTGGTGCTATTGGTTATTCTGGCCAATCATCATCTAGCTCAAGCAGTAGTAGTACGTCTAGCCAAAGAGGAAGATCTGCTTGTGAGCAAAGAGGTGGTGAGCGTGTATACAGAGTATGGGGAGGAGCTGCATCTGAATGGGGCATGTTTTGGTCCCCAATACATCCAAATTACACGGTAAATTATAGAAATGCCGCTGGCTTGCCGAACTCAAATACAGGTGAACAGTTAACTTGTGGATGTCTTGAAAATCCAGCGGACGCCCAATTTAGGCCTGCAGAGCCGTTAGATGGGAATAATGGTGGTTTGGCCGAATATATTGTTCCAAATCCGCAAGGTAGTATTACATTGGAATGGCGTAGAACAAACCGGGTCCCATACTAGAGAGCAACAATGGACCTTAAATCTATCAATTTATACTTAAGTTCAACTGAACAGGTAAACAGTAATTTACCTGTAAAATGCCAGTGCATAAATCAACCAAGTCAGAAGTCTGGTGAATATACATATGATAGAGGAATTATATTAGTTCGTACCGAGCAATGTCTTGATATTTATAAAACAGATACCTTGTTGTTAGTTCCAAAACATGAAGGTTATCCTATTTCGCGATTGGAAACTGATGAGGCAGTATTTGTGTACGTACTAGATGGATCATCATATACGGATGTAGATGTTGTAGATTTATCAGAAAAAAAAGATGACATACTAGACTGGGGTGCAGTCACATTGTCATATGAATCTGCTGTTAAATGGCAGGTTAAAGAGTAATCACTCATCCGTTATTACTCTTAACGATAAAGGGGACGCTACCGACTGGCACTGCCTTAAGCCTAAGTTCTTGTGACGGTTTGCTTTTCACTACGTTGATATAGTTTACTTTAATTTTTTCGGATGGCCGTATTTTTTAATGGCTGCCCGTAACGCTCCCCTCGGTTTTGTGAGCAAGGGATATGAATTTCGCCATCGCTTAACCGCCCTTGGTTCGACCCTACCTGGACGATGTCCAACGGTATTTTCAATCATCAGTAGCAACAATACGTTAAGACTTTGAGGGTCGCCCAAGCGATTCGATTGTTGCCGCCATACTCGCCATAATTGTAAGCTGTGCTTGAAGCTCAATTGCCGTGGTAAAATATCTGAAAGTGAAGCCGCCTCAGCCATGGTTATCCGAATTAGATTATGAGCCAAAAGATAAATCCATATTTCTTTTTCAATCATATCCGGTGTTTTACAGCTCAGCGTTTCCATGCCCAACGTTGTCTTTATATTCCGCAAATCCAATTCCACATGCCAGCGGCTTTTATATAAATCCTTAAGCTCACGTTTGGAGGCTGCCTTAGGAGATAACAGCGTTGTCACCAAGATCTTATGACCTACGTTAAGCTCGCGCACCGTTACTGTTTCCGGGGCCGCATCGTATTTCTCCTGGCTTATCCAATCGGGTTTAACTTTGGGTTTTTTATAAACAATCAGATGATCTTTTTTACCCAGTTGCTGACCTTTACGAAAATCCAACGTTCTTTTACGTGCACCATGTTGTTCAAATACTGCGTCCACATTGCGCGCCATCAGCTCCACCAATAGAAAATAAGTACCAAAATACGCATCGCCCAATACAATATCTCCCGCCGTGAAAGTATCAAGCAGTGTACTCAGCAATGTTTGTTCTCCTGAACCTTTTCCTCTCACCGGACCGATGGCGGCATTCAATAGGCCGCCACTGGCGAGACAGATAATGCCGACGATACGGCTCAATGTACAACCGCTTCCTCTTTCGGTTTGTGGGTAGGTCTGTCGGTTTGCCTCTGTATCAGGGAGTTCCACCGTGGTGCCGTCGACCAGCCGGACTGGCCGACCCTTCCAATTCCAGGGGGTAGGAACCGTGTTTGTTATTTGCTTTCCCGTATAACGCACCAGCTCTGACACCATCGACAAAGGGAGTCTTCGACGCGCCTTGCAGTAACTTCCCGTATTGCTACTACAGGGCGACAGACCGTATATGGCTCGTGATAACGCCACTTCATTGACGATATTTTGGCACGAACGATCGGCATTCATCGCTTGTGCCAAGAAGAAAATCTGAAAATCTGGGGACACAATACTTAACTATGAGGGCTTTCTGCTCCTGGTTGAAACTGCAGGAGCAATTAAGTATTGTGTCCCCAGATTTTAGCCCAGAGGCATCGCTTTCGGTCCTGATGGCAGCCTTTACATTGCAGACCGCGGCAATAACCGCATTCGCCGCGTGTCGCCAGACGGTATCATCACCACGATAGCGGGTACGGGCGTGTCGGGCTATTCTGGTGACCATGGCCCTGCCATTCAGGCGCAGTTGTTCGTCCCTTGGGATGTTGCTGTCGGCCCCGACGGCAGTATCTACATTGCGGATTGGGCCAACCACCGCGTTCGACGCATTGCCCTGGACGGTATGATCTCCACGGTGGTGGGCACGGGACTGTCAAATAGCAATGGTGATGGAGGACCTGCCGAACAGGCCGCGGTGGACCGGCCCTCTGCTGTCACCGTTGACCGCGATGGCACTCTCTACATTGCGGACTTTGGCGGGCAGCGTATCCGCCGTGTCGCCCGGGATGGCATTATTACCACGGTGGCAGGCACGGGACTGCGCGGCTATCCTGGAGACGGGGGTCCCGCTGACCAAGCGCAACTTAATTTTCCCTCCGGTGTTGTTGTCAGCCCCGATGGCAGCCTTTACATTGCCGACAGAGAGAATAGACGTATCCGACATGTTGCCCCGAACGGCATTATCAGCACCGTAGCGGGTACGGGTGCTTATGGTTTTTCAGGCGACCGCGGCCCCGCCGACAAAGCCCAATTAACCACAGCCGATGGCGTGGCCGTGGATCTTGAGGGCAATCTCTATATTGCTGACACCGTGAACCACCGCATCCGCAAAGTGGGGCCCGCACTGCCAAGCGTGGACGCAAATGATCACCTGATTCCTTCCGTCAGCGGCAATCAGCTATTCCATTTTGATGTTAATGGCCGCCACCTGCGTACCCTCGACACCACGACCAGTGCCGTGATCTACCAGTTTCGCTACGACACCCAAGGTCGCCTCAACGAAATCGAAGACATCGATGGTGATATCACCCGCATCGAACGCAGCGGTGAAGTGCCCACCGCCATCGTCGCCTCCGATGGCCAGCGCACCACTCTGACGCTGGATGCCAACGGTTATCTTGATTCCGTCACTGTCCCCACCGGTGAGCAATACCAAATGACCTATACCCCGGGCGGACTGATGACCGATTTTACCGATCGCAATGGTAATCTTTCCATCTACACCTTCGACACCGACGGCCGCTTGCTGCAAGATGAAAACCCCATCGGTGGCGGCTGGCTGCTCAATCGCACAGAACTGGTCAATGGCTACACCGTGGATCTGACCAGCGGCGAAGGTCGCATCAGCCTCTTTCAGGCAGAGCATTTCCCTGATGGTACCCGTCGCCTCACCAACACTGCCCGAGATGGCAGCGTCACCATCAAGGATTTCAACATTAGCGATGGCGTTACCGCCATCACGTCCGCCGACGGCACCGTCAGCACCGTCACCGAAGGTCCGGACTTCCGCTTCGGCATGCAAAGCCCGATCCCGGAACGCGCCACGGTCACCTTACCTAGCGGTCTTAGCCGCATCGTTTCAGCGGATAGCCAAGCCATACTGGCAGACCCAACTGATCTTCTGAGTCACACCAGCCTTACCAAAATCGTTACCCTTAACGGCAAGAGCACGGTGAGTCGTTATGACACAGCCACACAAACCACTACCGTCACCACACCGGAAAGCAGAATGCTGACCCATGTGCTCAACGCGCAAGGTAAAGTGACCTCAATGCAGGCAGAGGGATTAGCGGCAATTAACTACGCCTACGACACCCGCGGCCGCCTCAGTGACATCACCACCGGCACTGGCGCAGAAACGCGCAACGTACAACTGACCTACGACGGCAACGGTTATCTCTACGCTCTCACCGACCCTCTGGGTCGCATCACCACCTTTGACCGTGACCTGCTGGGCCGCAGCACCCGTCAGACCCTGCCTGATAGCCGTGAAATCAACTTCACCTACGACCTCAACGGCAACCTCATCAATCTCATCCCACCGGGGCGCACGGCGCATATTTTCAATTACACCGCCGGAGACCAGGCAGACGTCTACACACCGCCCACGGTCGTTGATGTCGCCACACCCGCCACTCATTACACCTATAACCGGGACAAACAACTCACCCGTGTCACCCGCCCCGATGGACAAATGGTCACACTTAACTATCATCCCGATAAAGGGCAGCTCACTACCTTGACGATTCCGCGGGGTCACTATGATTACGGATATGCTGCCAGCAGCGGTCAATTGAACAGCATCACCGCCCCGGACGGAGGCAGCCTTGCCTACACCTACGAGGGCTTCCTGCCCATCGACACTACCTGGAGCGGGGCAATCGCCGGTATGGTGAGTCGTACCTACAACAATGACTTCCAGGTAACGGACCTCAGCGTGGGTGCAGACAGTATTGCCCATACCTACGACAATGACGGTCTGCTCACGGGTGCCGGAGCGCTCACGCTCAGCCGTGATGTGCAGAATGGCCTGCTCACTGGCACAACATTAGGCAGTGCCACAACCAGCACTACCTATAACACCTTCGGAGAACTGGACACCGAAACAGCTGCTTACGGCAGTACCACTCAATACGCGGCAAACTATACCCGTGACTTGTTGGGGCGCATCACTAGCAAACAGGAAACAACAGAAGGCAATACGGCAACATACGACTACGACTACGATCTATCCGGTCATCTCATTGAAGTCAAAACTGATGGCACGATAACCGCTGCCTATGGTTACGACAGCAACGGCAACCGCAGCGAAGGCACGTACGATGAACAGGATCGCCTGCTCACTTGGGGAACAGCCAGTTATAGTTATACCGATAATGGTGAGCTACAGTCCAAAACAGACATTGGTCTCACGACCAACTACAGCTACGACGTACTGGGCAATCTCCTGCAAGTCGAACTGCCCGGTGGCATGGTCATTGATTATCTCATCGACGGCCAAAACCGGAGAATTGGCAAAAAGATTGACGGCGTCCTTACGCAAGGCTTCCTGTATCAGGATCAGCTTAATCCGATAGCCGAACTGGATGGCAGCGGTGCTGTTACCGCCAGATTTGTCTACGGTTCAAAACCGAATGTACCAGATTACATGGTCAAGGGAGGTAACACTTACCGCATCATCAGTGACCACCTCGGCAGTCCAAGACTCATCGTCGATATCACCGATGGTAGCATTGCCCAGCGCATGGACTATGATGTCTGGGGCAATATCATTAATGACACCAGTCCTGGCTTTCAGCCGTTTGGTTTTGCCGGCGGCATTTATGATCAACACACCCAGCTCACACGGTTTGGCGCACGGGATTATGATGCGCAGACGGGGAGATGGACAGCTAAAGATCCGATACGATTTTGGGGTGGAGATGCGAACCTGTATGGCTATGTTGGCAGCAATCCAATCAATTTTATTGATCCTTTTGGTCTTTTTGGAGCATTACCGATAGGAGGATCAGGTGGAGCTATTGGAGGGTTTGGGGGTGTAGGTGGAGCAGGAGGATATAATCCTCCAGGTCGGCCGGGGGCCAATACAGAAGATTTTCCTGGTAGTGGGGCGCGTAGTCGTGATAGATCTAGACCAGATAGATCTAGACCACAAAGATCTAGACCACAAGAATGTGAAAATAATAATGACGATAACAATAGATGCAGGCTGCATAACCAAAATCGAATTGGGTTGCCTCCAGGTAGAATTCGGTGTACTTATAATTGTCCTTTAGGCACAGGTGGTAGAGGGTTTATTACTAGGATTGTCGATGGTGAGTCATGCCCTTCAAATGTTGATTGGGTTCCAGGAGATCATGGGTTTTAATCGTTACAATGAGAGAAAGACTTTATAAACTAATTTCAACGTTTGAATATCTTGTTGACGTAGATTTAATGACAAGACCAGTAAAAATTGAGATTTTACAATCTGCTAGCAATAATAAACCTAATTTTCGCGCTAGAGTTTGGATGCAAAATACATATAATTTGTACCCAACATTTTTAAATATTGATAAAGATGGGCATGATTTAAAAAGTATTCATAGCAGTGATGAAATTAATGTGGAAATAACTTCCATAATTTCTGAGGATGATAGTTTGATTGTTGGAAAATTTTTCAATAACGAAGAAGAGGTATTGGATTATATAATATCGCGTATTGAAATTTTCCTTTCAACTTAACCTGCAGGAATAAAGGGGGAGTGCGGCCGAGGATAAAGGGGGCGCTACCGAATGGCACTGCCTTAAGCCTAAGTTCTTGTAACGGTTTGCTTTTCACTACGTTGATATAGTTTACTTTAGTTTTTTAGCGATAAAGGGTAGCGTCCCAATGTCATTAAGTTAAGCAGTAAGCCATTGATTCACTTTGCCCTTTTGTAGTTTCCATGAAACGTTTTGGTCTTTGATTTCCGCCGCTGATAATGCCTGTTATATCGTACCGGTTCTATTGTGCAAGCCATGTAATCAATCAGGGCTACTAATCTACTCCGCAGCTGATGGGTT
>Ga0316204_10006097_pt1 | contig 18947 bp, 8 predicted proteins | sample 6monrhotite_MG_2_FD_205661 | JGI IMG/M metagenome (GOLD analysis project Ga0316204, IMG submission 205661) | Microbial mat bacterial communities from mineral coupon in-situ incubated in ocean water Damariscotta River, Maine, United States -... | ecosystem: Environmental > Aquatic > Marine >...
AGTACTTGTACTCCATTAGAGCTGGTATTTGGTCATTTTGCGGTAAAGGGTACTGCGGCCAAAACCTAGTTCTTTGGCAGCCTGGGTCAGGTTACCGCCTGCCTTGCGAATGGCATTTTGGATGGCCGCCTTCTCCATTTCTTCCAGGTTCAGGGTTTGGGTAGCGATTATGTTTTCCGTGGGTTGGTCGCGCAGCAAGAAGTCTTCGGGGGCCAGCAGATGAGAGTTGGCCATGATGATGGCCCTTTCCATTGAGTGCTGTAGCTCGCGAATGTTGCCTGGCCAGCGGTAACTGCGTAGCTTGTTCAGTGTGGTCTCATTCAGGCGCATTTTCTCCTTGCTGTACTTCTTGGCGTACATCTTCAGAAAATGTTTGGCCAGCGGCTCTATGTCCTCAGGGCGTTCGCGCAACGGTGGCAGTTTGATCTCAACTGTATTGATACGATAGAGTAAATCCTGCCTAAATTCGTTTTCCGCCACCATATCATAAAGCGGCATATTGGTAGCACAGACCAGGCGAATGTCCAGTGGAATCACCTTGTTAGAACCTACTCTTGTGATCTGTTTGAACTGCAATGCAGTGAGCAACTTAGCTTGTAGTGGGAGGGAGAGGTTACCAATTTCATCGAGAAAGAGACTGCCACCTGAGGCAATTTCAAAACGGCCGGGACGGTCTTCCTTGGCATCAGTAAAGGCACCCTTTACATGCCCAAAAAGCTCTGAGTCGAAAAGGTTTTCGTGAACCGCTCCGAGGTCTACTTTGATAAAGTTCTCAGAAGCTCGTTTAGATTGGTTGTGAATGGCCCGGGCGATCAACTCTTTTCCCGTACCATTTTCGCCAAGAATCAGCACATTGGCATCTGTTTGAGCTACTTTATCAATGGCGTGAAAAACTGGCTTCATTGACTCACTTACGCTCACAATGTCTTCGTATTCGCGATGGGCATCCTTCACCAAAATCTTCTGACTGGCCTTCAGTTCTTCTACCTCTTCCTTGGTTTTACTCAGGCGGAAAATGGCCTGTACGGTAGCCAGTAATTTCTCCTTTTGCCAGGGCTTTACCAGAAAGTCGACTGCGCCTTCTTTCATGGCCTCAACTGCAATGTCAACTTCACCATAAGCGGTGTTCATCAATACATGTGCGTTGGGGTCTTTGGCCAGAATTCGCTTCAACAATTTGATGCCTTCCTTGCCGCTGGTGAGCCCATAGGAGAAGTTCATATCCAGCACAATGACATCGTATTTATGCTGATTCAAAAGGAAGTCCAGCTTAGCCGGGTCTTTTTCCGTGATTACCGTCTCAAAATGCTGTTTAAGTATCATTTTGGCCGTATAAAGCACGCCTTGATCATCATCTAATACGAGGATCTTGCCATCAATTTTGGACATTCTTTAAGGATATTTGTAGAGTGAGTTTGCCAAATGTAGCAATCGTGTCATTATGAGACAAGTGTTTGTGTCAGAATGAGACGAACACCTGTTTTTCTTAGATGAGTGGCTGTGTATCTATTTGTAAATCAGGCAAATAGGATTCCGGCATGGTTCTGGACAAGTCTGGAACATATGTGGCGATTCAGCACCCGATTATTTTATCGAAACCTGGCGAAACATCGTTTCTTGTCCATTTTCAATCTATTTGGACTCGGTGTAGCCATGGGGGCTTTTATGCTCATCCTCTTTTACGTCCATTACGAAACCAGCTTCGATAATTTCCACAAAGACCAGGACCGTGTTTACAGGTTGATCATGTCAAGGAACATCAATGGTGCATTTGCCAGCAAGCGTCCCGATACTTACCCGGCCATGGCTGCTGCCATAGAAGCGCAAAATCCGGGAGTGGAGGCCATCACCAAATTGATGTACAATTCACGAGGCGGTGTATTGACCAGTTTTGGCGCTGGAGATGATGCTATACTTCGGGATGACCTCGCCACCATCTTTATCAGCGCTTCCTTTTTCGAAGTATTCTCTCTTCCGCTTATACAGGGAAGCCCTACTTCACTAGATGATCCCTTCAATGCCATGCTGTCTGAAAAACTGGCATTACAACTCTTTGGAGATGAAGACCCGGTCGGCAAGACTTTTAAAGAAGATGACGGCAGCGAGTACCTGATCACAGGCATTTTCAACAAGTGGCAAGGCAACTCTCACCTGGAATTCGACCTGATAAAATCATACGGAAGCATTGGGGCCAGGCATAACAGCGACCTGCATGAAGTGTCGTGGAACTGGGGCCGGATGAAAACCTATGTCAAGCTGGAGTCAGGAGTGGATGCGACTTCATTTGAATATCAGGTGGCTCAGGTTGTGAATGACAACAAGCCCAAGGCAGAGGGGGTAGAGATTGATGAATTGATTTCGCTTCAGTCATTGGCCGATATCAGGCTAGGTTCGGATTTTGAGACTACCCGCATTTCTGACAGGCGTGCGGCCAAGGTCTATGGTTTTCTGCTCATAGGCCTGATTATTCTATTTATGGGCTGGCTCAACTTTGTGAATCTCAACATTGCCAGAGGCCTCGATCGCATTAAAGAATCGGGCGTGAAGAAGGTCTTGGGCGCAGGTAGGTCTCACCTTATCTGGCAACACTTTACTGAGGCCTTTTACATCAATCTGCTGGCAACCATCATTGGTTTAAGCATCTTCCAACTGTTGCTGCCGCAATTAAGAACAATCGCTGAAATACCTGTCTCATTTGGTTTCAGCACAACATTCGTCCTATGGCTCATTCCCGCTGTAGTGCTGGGTAGCCTGGTTTCTGGTGTTTACCCAGCCTTTAGTTTGAGTAAGGTGCAGGTCATTCTTGCCTTGAGAAATAAGCTAACAAGCGGTACTGGTTCTATAAGTCGAGTGAGAACGATTTTGAATTCTGTACAATTCGTGATTTCGCTGAGTTTGCTCATTGGTGTGGGCATTATCTACCAGCAGCTAAATCATTTGAAATCGGTAGATCTGGGTACTAGAATAGAAGGCGTGTTGGTAGTAAAAGGACCCAGACAATTCGATTATGATCAGTTTTCGGCCAATCCGGAGGTCATCAAAAATGAATTGAGACGCCTGCCGGGTATCGAAATGGTTTCGAGCTCTTATGCCATTCCTGGCAGCAACATCTATGCTTATCAGATCAAGGAGGTTAACCAGCCTGACGATCAGAGAGTATACATACCCGAGCATACGGTAGGGCATGATTTCCTCAAGTTGTACGACCTGGAATTGATCGCTGGCCGAGATTTCTCCACAGATTTTGCTTCAGACGACCGGGCAGCCATCATCAGTGAATCAGCCGTGACTGCCCTGGGCTTTGAATCGGCAGAAGATGCGCTGGGCAAGCAGCTGACTTCGCCAGAAAACGAGTTTATCAGGCAAGTGATTGGTGTGATCAAAGACTTTCATCAGCAGTCGGCAGCCAGCCCTAAACAACCCGTATTGTTTGGCCTGGATACTGAGAGCAGAGGCTACTATTCCATCAAGTTTAACACTGCCAACCTAAAGGATTTGCAAGGGGAGATTCAGCAAACTTTCCAGTCTGTTTTTCCAGGTAACATCTACCATTCCTTTTTCCTTGACGACCACTTTGCATCACAATATCAGGCCGATGAAACACTGGGTATATTGCTCACAATTTTTGCCTTTGTAGCCATTTCGCTGGCGGCTATGGGGCTGGTAAGCATGACTTATTTCTCAGTGATAAGAAGAATGAAAGAATTGAGTATTAGAAAAGTATTGGGGGCTGATCTGAAGCATCTATTAAAACTATTGACAGCTCATGGAAATATCAGTTTCATCATTTCAGTATTAGTGTCAATACCTGTGACTTACTATCTGTTAAACAGTTGGTTAAGTGGGTACTATGAAAGAATATCCTTGACGGTTATTGACTTTGCTTTACCGGTTGTTGGCCTCTATGCATTGGCCTATGTTTCTATGCTTTTAGTAACCGGTAGCGCCATTCGCAAAAACCCAGTTGAAGCCTTAAGACAAGAATGAATATGTTTTTCAATCATCTGAAAATTGCCTGGAGGGTTTTTACCCGAAGAAAGTTGTATGGTGTCATCAATCTGTTGGGGCTTTCAGTGGCCATAGCATTCAGCTTGTTGGTGGTTTTGTTTGTTGGAGATGAGTTCAAATATGATCGGCATCATGAGAATGCAGATCGCCTGTTTTTGGTACACAGCCTTGAGTTTAAATCGGAGGATTTGAATACTAAGGCTGGCCTTTTTGATACCGGCCCTCTCGATAATGTAGACAAGGGAGTTTCCCAGACTTTACTCTTGGGCAGCTTGATTGAAGCGAATGTTCCTGAAGTAGAAAAGCTGATGAGAGTAGGCGGCAATTCTACTACCATAGAAAAGGACGGTAAACTCGAATATGAAAGTGTTAACTATGTAGACACTTATTTTTTCGAGCATTTCAGTTTTGACTTTATCTATGGAAACGAAACCAATGCCCTGGCTGGCCTGAATGATGTGGTGATTACCGATGAGGTGGCCATGAAGTATTTTGGCCGGCTCGATTTAGTAGGGGAATTTCTACAATTAGGAGGCAAGGACGGCCCTTCTTACAGAATTGGTGGCGTGATTAAGAAGGCAGAAGCTTCTGTAATGGGTTCTGACCTCTTTTTACGCGTAGAACAGTCTTATGTGTATAAAAACAACCTTGATGATTGGAGCTATGCAGCCACTGCGCTTTTTGTACAGCTCAATGAGGGAGCAGACCCGGATGAAGTAGCTCGTAAGATTGCAGACATCTATCGTGCAGAAAAAGGGGAGCAGATTAACAACTATAAAGAGTACAGAAAGCTATCGGAAGCCAACCCGGGCATCAGCTATGGACTCACCAAAGTGCAGGATTTGTACCTTGATCCTACGGTACGATTCACGAACAATTCGTCTCCGCTTTACTCATACATTCTTATTTCTGTAGCAGCCATCATCATCATCATTGCCTGCATCAACTATGTGGCCATTTCCATCTCACTGGCGAGTGCAAGGTCTACCGAAGTGGCCTTGCGCAAGGTAATGGGATCGGGTCGGGGCATGATCAGCCGTCAGTTTTATACTGAAGCCTTTATGACCTCTTTTCTGGCCATTTTACTCGGCTATTCATTGATGCAGCTTGCCTTGCCGCTTTTCAACGAATTGGCCGGAAAAACACTGTATATGCAGTGGAATGACCATTTGATGGCGCTATTGGCTGGCTTCATAATCACCAGTTTCATCAGCTTTTTTGCCGGAGCAATTCCTGCACGGCTCATGGCCAGACTGAGTGTGGTAAGGAGTCTGAAAAGTCAGGGCTCACACCGTGTAAGTCCGGGCCTTATCAGGGGCATGGTTGTCTTCCAGTTTACGCTCTGTATCTTCTTTATTGGCATGGGCCTTACTATGAGGTCGCAGTTTGAATACATTCAGAAAAAGGACCTGGGCTATGACAAGGAGCAGTTGGTGTACCTGAGCAGCGCCTGGGGCATTACCGATAAGCTCAAGCAGGAATTGGCCGGAGAACCCTCCATTGTTCAGTCCGCTGGCGTGGGTGGATTATTTGGCAGAGGGGGTAGTCTGGGCCGCATAGTGGTACAAGGCAAAGAATACACTTCAAAGCGTGTGCAGGTAGACTATGGGTTCATAGAAACTCTTGGACTTGCGCTGGTTCAAGGTCGCGACTTCGACATAGAGCGAAACCGTGAAAATGAGATGAAAAACACCATTGTGAATGAGACCATGTACAAGCTGATGGCCTCTGATACGATTTACAATAAACAAATGGCGAATGTGATTGGGGTGGTGAAAGACTTCAATTATCAAAGCCTGATCAATGATATTGGTCCTATTTCTTTTTCATTGAATGAACCGAGATTCATTGGCACCTTGTATGCAAAAATACAGCCAGGTAAAACGAGAGAAGGTATGATGGCGATTCAGGCCGCATATGACAGGGTAGCGCCAGACCGAACGGGAGAGGTGAAATTTATCGATCAATACCTTGAAAACCAGTATCTCAGCTTTTTCAGATGGGCCAAGGTGATCAATCTGGCGGCCATACTTACGGTACTTATTGCAGCTTCAGGCCTCTTTGGGCTCACCGCCATCAATGTGATGAACCGCATGAAAGAGATGGGTATTAGAAAAGTATTAGGGGCTGGTTTGGGTCACATTCTTTTGATACTCAATAAACAAACACTCTGGCTGCTATTGGGTGCTGTGGCCCTGGCATTGCCCTTGTGGCATTATTTTGCCAGCAACTGGGTAGAAAGCTTTGCCTTTCATACCGGCCTTAGCGCAGGGTTTTTTATAGCTGCTGCCATGCTTTGCCTGCTGATAGTGCTGCTTACCATGAGTTTTCACGGCCTGCGCACTTCACGCATCAACCCTACACAACTTCTAAGAGACGAATGATATGCTCAGAAACTATCTGAAATCCATATTTCGAAACATTAAGCGCAATCGCTCATTCACGCTAATCAATGTGGTGGGGCTATCGCTGGGGTTAGCGGCATTTATTGCCATAGCCGAGTATGTGCGCTTTGAGCAAAGCTTTGACGACTATCATCCCAATGCTGAAGACATTGTGCGGATTGGTATCGATGTCAACTTTGGTGATGGTGACCTTTCCATTGCTTATATGGGCGCTCCAGGCACTAAAGTTATCAGTGCAGATTTCCCTCAGGTAGATGATGCCACCAGGCTGTATTTGTCTTTCAGACGGGACTACTTTGCCAAAATAGGTGAGAAGGAATTCAAAGAAGCTCCAGGCAGCCGCGTAATGGCTGAAGAGAACTTCTTTAGCTTTTTCGGCATACCCTTGATACAAGGCAACCCTGATGAGGTACTGGATGGCCCCAACAAGGTAGTGCTGACTGCTTCGACTGCCGAGCGCTATTTTGGCAGTGATTGGGCACAGCAAAACATCATAGGTCAAAGCCTGGAAGTAGACGATGAGTTGCAACTGCAAATCACCGGGGTGTGTGAAGATGTGCCAGACAATACCCATTTCGACTTCAGCCTTTTGGTTTCAATGAAAACTGTGCCTGAAGAGGCTGATAACTTCTGGCTTGCTAATTCCTTTTACCACTATTTCAGACTTCAGGAAGGCACAAACAAAGACCAGTTTGTAACCGAGTTGAACAAACGTGCTGGCGATTACTTAGACGGAGACATACAGAAGTTTTTGGGTAAGAACTACAGTGATTTTTTCACTGATGACAGCCGCTATTTCAACTTCTTCTATCAAAACATTTCAGACATTCATCTGACCTCTCACTATGAATTGGAAATTGAAGAAAATGGCGACCAGGCTTATGTAGACATCTTTTTGGGCGTGGCTGTACTGGTTTTGCTCATGGCTTCAATCAACTTTATGAACCTGAGCATGGTCACTGGCCTCAAGCGTTACAAAGAGGTAGGCATCAGGAAGGTACTGGGCTCATTGAAGAGCCAGGTGATCTTTCAATTCCTCCTGGAGTCGATTATCATAGTATTGGTGTCACTGGTCTTTGCCATTACGCTCATTCAGTTGCTGGCACCTGTTATCAACGGTTATTTTGGTGCTGAACTGCTCAGACCCTTGTCGGAGCTAATGCCTACCATAGGCATGCTGATTTTAGGAGCTGTGGGCCTGGGTATTGTGTCGGGTTTTTACCCCGCCTGGTCTTTGTCTTCTATCAACCCTGGTATTTCTCTTAAGGGAGTGCACCAGCGTGGAAGTAGGGCCGGACTTTTCAGAAATGGCCTCATTGTTTTTCAGTTCGCCATTTCACTGCTGCTCATCATTTCGGTATGGGGCGTACGCCAACAACTGAGCCACATGCGCAACCAAGACCTGGGCTATGACAAAGAGCAGGTGCTGATCATAGAAGATACTCATGTGCTGGGTGATAAAGTGTCGGCCTTCAGGGAAACACTGGTGGCCAATGCCACGGTAAAATCGGCCAGTATTTCGGGTTTTGTGCCCATTGGGAGCATGGAGTATGGTACGGTTGGTTTTGAATTAGCCGATGGTAGCAGAGACTTTACACAACGCATCAACTATGCGGAGATAGACGAGCACTACCTGGACACTTATAGCATCAAACTGATAGAAGGGCGCAACTTCTCATCTGATTTTACTGACGAGCAAAATTCAGTCATTGTCAATAAGTCGTTTCTAAAGGACTGGGGCTGGACACCCGAAGAGGCATTGGGCAAACGACTCAGAGGAGTGGGCGGAGACGGCATCATCTCCATTGTAGGAGTAGTGGAAGACTTTCAGGTGCTATCCATGAAAAGCAAAGGCGATCCATTTTGCCTGGCATATGGGGTAGATAATCAGCGCATTGCCGTGAAATTCATTTCCAAAGACTGGCTGCAGGCCCGAGAGGCAACAGAAGCAATTTGGGCCAGTTTTACTGACAAACCATTTGACTATACCATGGCCGATGCCCTATTTGAAACCACTTTTCAGAACGAGAAAAAGGTGAGCCAACTCTTCACAGCTTTTTCACTTCTGGCCTTGTTCATAGGCAGCCTGGGACTATTAGGAGTCGCCTCTTATGTCATTGTGCAACGCTCAAAAGAGGTAGGCATTCGCAAAATATTAGGAGCTACCATACCGCAGCTGTATGGTGAGCTCTCAAAGAGTTTTGTCAGCCTCATTTTCATTGCAGGAATCATCGCCATCCCCACCGCCTATTACTTTTTGGGCGACTGGCTCGGTCAATACGCCTATCAGGTGGCGCTGTCCTGGTGGTTGTTTCTGGTTCCCTTTCTATTTGTAGGCCTTATCGCCCTGGGCATTATAGGTGCGCAAATTTGGAAAGTGGCCATTATCAACCCCATCAAATCATTACGATACGAATAAAAACAACAGGTCATGCTTAAAAACTATTTCAAAATCGCCAGCCGGTCTCTGCTCAGAAAACGGGTCTTCTCAGGAGTCAACATTCTGGGCCTCTCCGTGGGCCTGGCATCGGTCATGATTATCTCTACCTACCTCATTAGCGAGCTGGGCTTCGACAGGCAGCATGCTGATGCTGATAGCATGTACAGGATCATAGAAACTGAAAAAGGGCCTGATCAGCCAGCCCGCGACATTGCACAAACCTCGGGTGCCATTGGCATCAATGGAGAAAAGGAAGTGCCCGGAGTAGTGGCGCATAACCGAGTGATACAGCTGGGAGGCATTAGCCTCGACTATAACAACAATGACTTTGAGGACGACTTCATCTGTGTAGATGCCAATTTCTTTTCCTTCTTCGACTACAAACTGATTTCAGGAAGTAAAGAAGGCGTTTTCGCCAATCCTTTGAATGTGGTGATGAGTGAGAGCATGGCTAAAAAGTACTTTGGTGAAGAGAGTGCGGTAGGTAAAAAACTGACTACAACAATCAATAATACCGACTATGAGATTACGGTTTCTGGCCTGATGGAAGACATGCCGCAGAACTCTCACCTCAACTTTGAGATGCTTTTTGGCTTGAACACGGCCATGACCTTCTTCAATGGCTTTGAAGACTATACCGATAACAATTGGCAAAACTCAAACATGGCTACTTATGTGAAACTGAGCGAAGGCGTTTCTCAGGAAGCAGTGGCAGCAGGCATCACCAGCATGGTCGTGAAAAATCGTCCGCCCAGAGAGGGCTGGACTTATGACTTTAATCTGCAACCCTTGACGGACATTCACTTCGGCTCGGCCAATATAGACGGTGATATGAATTACCGCGAAGGCGACCTGAGCTATGTCTACATCTTCGGCTTTATCGGTCTGCTGATACTCGCCATTGCCTTCACCAATTATGTAAACCTTTCTACCATCAAAGCCACAGACCGCATCAAAGAAATTGGACTCAGAAGGGTAGTAGGGGCCAACCGCAGCCAGCTTATTGCACAGTTTATGAGCGAGTCGGTTTTTATCAGCTTTATCTCATTCATACTGGCCGTTACCTTTTTGCAGTTCTGCGATCCGCTGGTAGTGCTACTCTTTGGCTACAATCTTTTGGAAAACATTTACAATGTTGGCTATATGAGTGCCATGCTGGGCATTGTCATTGTACTGGGCCTCAGCGCAGGGCTTTATCCTGCTCTTACGGTACTTCGCACACAAACGGTAACCGCTCTGAAAAACAAGACCATTGCGGGCAGCCGACAAACCTTTTTCAAAGGCGTGGTATTGTTTCAATTTGTTACTTCACTGGTGATGATTGTGGCTACGCTTGTGGTCTACAACCAGCTCAATTTCATCGCCAACAAAGACCTGGGTTATGATGAGCAAGCGCTTGCCGTAATTGACATTAGCAGCAACAATGCCCGTGTAAATCAGGAGCAGATTCTGAATGGTTTCCTCAACGATCCTTCTGTGATTGATGCCTCCATTACCAGTCGCGTTCCGGGTGAATGGAAGAGCTATTATGAAATCACCATAGAAGACAAAACCTCCAACAGTTACAATGGCATTCCTTTCATTGGCGTAGACGATCATTTCCTGGATGTATTTGAAGTTGACTTGATCTCAGGCCGGAATTTTCGCCCTGACGGCAATGACTCTATGCGGGTGATGATCAACGAAACCATGGCACGCCAGCTAGGCATAGAGCATGCTGAAGGCCAAACGGTAACCCTCACTGGTGTGAAAATGGGCGCCCAGGAGCTGGGACTTAATGGCACTGCCGATTTTGAGGTGTCGGCCATTATTGGCGATTTCCACTTCCAATCGATGAGAGATGAGATACCGCCCATGATGTTTGGCTACAAAAACAACGTATTGCAAAACATAGACTATTTCACTGTGAAACTCCATGCGCAAAATATGGGGGCTACCATGGAAAGGCTCAAGGGCATGATGAAGGAATACGACCCGAGCCCATTTGGCTACAACTTTTTAGACTCCAAACTGGAGCGCTATTATTTAGAAGATACCAGGCGCAGCAAGCTGTTTTTCATAGCGGCTTCAATAGCAGTATTCATCGCCTTTATCGGGCTCTTTGCCCTGGTACATTTTGCCCTGCAAAAACGCCTGAAAGAGATGAGTATTCGCAAAGTGCTGGGTGCCAATGTGCGTTCGTTGGTGCTGCTGCTTTCTTCTGACTACCTCAAACTATTGGCAGCAGCCCTGCTGGTGGCAGTGCCCGTTTCGTATTGGGGCATGTCCAGCTGGCTCAATGAGTTTGTCTACCGTACGCCCATCCAATGGTGGGTATTCGGACTGGCCCTGGCAGTGTGTCTGGGCATTACGGCCATCACGGCATTTACTCAAATCAACAAAACAGCCAGACGCAATCCGGCTGAAATTTTAAGACAAGATTAACAACAGGTCATGCTCAAAAACTACTTTAAAGCAACTCTCCGGTCACTCAAGAAAAATACGGTCTTTTCAGTGATCAATATATTTGGACTCGCCATCGGGCTAACTGCCGCGGTGTTCATATTTCAGTACACTTTTTTTGAACTGAGCTATGACCGGTTTCACGATGCACATCAAGACATTTACCGAGTGCTCAACGACCGCTATGAAGGAGAAAAGCTCATTCAGTCTGGTCAGATTACTTATTCTGCGGTAGGCAAGCAAATGGCAGACGACTATCCTGAGGTGGTCAGACATACCACTATCAACAGTTTCAACCAGGTAAATATTCGGCAGGGTGAAAAGACCATTCGGGTGAATGAGGGTTATTTTGTACACCCGTCCTTCTTCGAAATGTTTGACTATGAACTACTGGCTGGTTCGCCAGATGACCTGGTGAATGAGGTGATGAACATGGTTTTGACTGAAAGCACTGCCCGGAGCCTGTTTGATATAGAAGGCAAGGATTTTTCAGAGGTAGTGGGCAAGCTGATCTACCTGAACAGAGACACAACGCCTACCAAAGTTACTGGCGTGGTCAGTGACCCTCCGGTAAATAGTCACCTTCAATTTGGTATGTTGTTTTCAAGAGAAACCATGACTTCCAGAAGCCCGGAAGCAAAGTTCAGTTGGAATGGATCGGACTATTACCATTATCTACAGTTAGTTCCTGGTGCAGATGCTGCGCAACTTCAATCCAAATTTGAGGCCTTCAGTGAAAAGTATTTTAGAGGTGATGAAGTGACAGGTACCTTCGAGAAGTTCCACCTTCAGGCACTCACAGACATTTATCTTTATTCTGACTATGAGTACGAGATGGTAAAGCTGGGCAACGGTCAAATGATCTGGACCTTGATGATTGTGGCATGTTTTATCCTGCTCATGGCCTGGATCAATTACATCAACCTGACCAATTCAAGGTCGCTGGAAAGGGCCAAAGAAGTAGGGGTACGCAAAGTTGTTGGGGCTGCCAGAAATCAGCTGATCGTACAATTTATGACGGAAGCCCTTGTGGTCAACTTGATGGCCGTACTGCTTTCATTTACGCTGATACAGCTTTTGCAAAACCAATTCAATGGACTTGTAAGCACTGACTTGTCTCTTTTTGTAATGCTAGGGTCCGATTTCAGAGGCATACCAGTATGGGCACTGATGCTGCTGATATTGGTGGTAGGCAGCTGCGTGTCAGGCCTTTATCCATCATTGGTTATCTCCAATTTTAAAGCCTCCACCATTCTTAAAGGAAAATTCAAGAATTCTAACAAAGGTGCCTTTATGAGAAAAGGCCTGGTGATCTTCCAGTTTTGCATCTCCACTATACTCATAGCCGGCACACTGCTGGTTTACCAGCAAGTTAATTTTATGCGCAAGCAAGACCTGGGCATGAACCTGGAACAGGTAATGGTAGTCAGTGGACCTGTGATGTCAGAGTTTGATACCGCATTTGTACAGCGGGTGGCCAGTTTTAAATCAGAGATCAAGACCATACCGGGTGTAGTAGAAGTGGGTAATAGTTATAATATTTTCGGTGAACGATTGCCCAGAGTTTTTAATGCTAAACCTGAGGGTTCTACAGATGGCTATATGATCAATCGCATGAACGTGGGCTATGGCTTTATGGAAACTTATGGCATAAAATTACTGGCAGGTAGATCCTTGAAACCTGAAGATCATCATAGAGATGGCAGGAAGGTGAAAAACTTAGTAATCAATGAGAAAGCCAGTAAGTTGTTGGGTTTTGTGAACCCCGAAGATGCCATGAATAAGCGTCTTAACTTTTTTGGAAGAGATTGGTTCATCGTAGGGGTAACCGATGATTTTCATAACCGTAGTCTTAAAAAGTCGATTGAACCCATCTTATTTATACCCTTCCTGAATTATAACTTCGATCGATACAGCATTAAACTCTCAGCTCAGAATATTGGCGAGTCAGTAGCGGCTATAGAGGCTAAATACAATGAGATTTATCCAGGAAACATTTTTGAGTACAGGTTTATGGATGAAGCTTTTGATCAGCAATATGCAGCGGATCGTAAGTTCGGAAAGGTGTTTAATATCTTCTCTTTTCTGGCCATCATTATTGCCTGTTTGGGCTTATTCGGGCTGGCAGGTTACAATGCCATTCAGCGAACCAAGGAAATTGGGGTAAGGAAAGCACTGGGGGCGAACGCATCGCACATTGTTCAACTTTTGTCAAAAGACTTTATTACGCTGGTTATTGTGGCTAATGCTATTGCTTTGCCATTGGTTTATTTTGGTGCAGATAAATGGCTCAGTGGCTACGCCTATCGGGCTTCTATGGGGCTCTGGCTCTTTCTACTACCTGTGCTGATTGTATTGGCCATTGCTATGCTCACCATCATTTATCATACACTACAATCGGCCAGAAGAAATCCCGTTCACTCACTCAGATACGAATAATATGTTCAAGAGCTACTTCAATGCCGGACTGAGGAACTTTGTAAGAAACAAGAAACTCACCACCATCAACCTGCTAGGCCTGTCACTGGGCCTGGCATCTTTTATTATCATTTTTCAATATGTAAGCTTTGAGTATAGCTTCGATCGTTTTCATGAAAATGAGGATCGAACGTACCGGCTGACCCTCGGCAGGCTCGACAGGGGCGTGGGCACTGGTGCTATGAGTGCCGGGTCAATGGCACCCATATTGTATGATAATTATGCGGGCATTGAATCTTATGTGCGGTTACGCAAGTTTCCGTCACTAGTAGGGCATGAGGAAACACGCATACACGAAGACCTCTTTTATTTCACAGACTCTACTTTTTTTGAAGTCTTCACTTATCCTTTGCTGGAAGGTGATGCCAGCCAGGTGCTCAGAGAACCCAACACCATAGTAATCACTGAAACGGCTGCCATGCGCATATTTGGTACCAGCCAGGGCCTGGTAGGCCAAACGTTACGCATTGATAATGTGATGGATTATCGCATCGATGGCATAGCACAGGACCCACCCGCCAATGCTCATTTTGAGTTTGAATACCTGGCTTCCATTGCCTCGGTGGCTACCCACCCCAATACTCCTTTGCGTACTTATCAGACCAACTCATGGTATGCACATTACTACTTTACCTACCTGCAGCTGGAAGAGGGCGTTGATCAGGAAAGGGTAGCGGAACAAATACTCACCGCTTCCAAAGAGCATTCTGATCCTGAATTGTATGAGCTTTACGGGGTGAATATGGGCATGTACCTGCAACCGGTTTCGGACATTCATTTAAACCCGCTCTATGGTGAATTACGGCCTCAGGCCAATGCCGATAACCTCTACATACTCAGTAGTGCGGGCATCATCATTTTGCTGTTGGCCATCATCAATTACACCAACCTGAGCACGGCCCAGTCGATCAGGCGAGTGAAAGAAGTAGCCCTTCGCAAGACCTTAGGAGCAGAAAAGCGGCAGCTCATCTTCCAGTTCCTTGCCGAATCAGTGGCCCTGAGCATCATGGCCTTCTTAATCGCAGTTTCCTTGATTCAGGTCTTTCAGATGAATGTGTTGGAAACGGTGGGTTTGCCTGCTGGCGTGTTCGACACCTTCTTCAGCGTAAATGTCTATTACCTGCTGGGTTTGGCCATTCTCACGGGCATTCTTGGCGGACTTTATCCCGCGTTTTACCTCTCAGGCTTTGGCCCGAATCATTTATTCAGAAGCAGTATTTCTGGCGAAAAGAAGTTCGTTTTCAGAAAAGTGGTCATCTTTTTCCAGTTCGCCATCAGCATGGCCTTGATATCGAGCACACTCATTGTTTTCTCCCAGGTGCGCTATATGCAGAACCAGGATTTGGGCATTGATACTGAGCAGATCTTATCCATTCCCACCTATGCCAATGGCGAGATTCATGAGGACTATGACCGCTTCAGGCAAGAATTACAAAGCCTCACAGCGGTGCAGGCTTCCACACTGGCCGAGTTAACTCCTGGTGACATTGCCTTTGGCATTGTAAGCAAGTTTGAGGGCATGGACACGAACAAAAACTTCACCACCACGGGTGCGGATCACGATTACCTCAAAACCTTCGGCTTAGAGCTATTGGCAGGCAGAGATTTTTCCAGAGAAATTGCCAGCGATGCTGAAGAAAGGGTGGTCATCAATCGGAAGCTCTGTGAAGAGCTAGGCTGGACCCCGGAAGAGGCCATTGGTAAAACCTTCGACTTTGGAGGCGATGGCGTAACACCAGGCTTTGTAATAGGAGTGGTGGAAGATTTTCACTTCAACAGTCTACGCAGCGAGATCTTTCCAATGGTGATTGCCATTGCGCCTGCTTTCTACCAAAAGATAGCTGTCAAACTGAATCCAGGACCATTGAATCGATCTATTGAAGCAGTAGAAGCCGCCTGGAACAAAGTGTATCCGCAGTGGCCATTTGCCTATTCACTGGTAGACAGCGAATTCAGCAACCAATATGCCTCAGAGCGCAGTTTTGGCTCCTTGTTTCTTCAATTCACAGTATTGGGTCTGTTGATTGGCGCCTTCGGTATTTACGGCCTCATTCAGCTGATGACCGAGTACCGAAAGAAGGAAATGAGCATCAGAAAAGTACTGGGCGCCCAGGTTTGGCGACTGGCAGCTTTGATGGCCAAAGAGTACCTTTGGTTGATGGCGTTGGCCTTTGTAGTGGCCGCTCCACTGGCTTACTTTTTTATGCGCAACTGGTTGGCCGACTTTGCCTATAACATCAACATCAGCTGGTGGATGCTGGCAGTATCCATTTTTGTCATCGCCTTTATTTGCTTCGTCACCATTGGCTCACGCATCTATCGTACTGCGCATGCCAACCCGGTAGATAGCCTAAGATACGAGTAACCTATGATCAGAAACTTTGTCAAAATAGCCTTCAGAAGCCTGCTCAAGAACAAGGCTTTCACGCTCATCAACATTTTTGGGCTCTTTATTGGCCTTACTGCTTTCCTGCTCATTTATGCCTATGTGAGTTTTGAACAGGGCTATGATCAACACCACCAGGATGCAGAACGCATCTACAGAGTGACTACATGGAACATAGCCGATGGTGTGGGGACTAACAAGGATGCTATGTCTTTCAGTCCTATGGGCTCTGCCATGATGGATGACATAGCGGGAGTAGAGCAATACACCACTACCATGAAACTCTACGAAAGCCTGATTTTCAAAGTAGGAGATGAGCTGGTGAACGAGAATGATGTGATAGCTGCCGATGAGCGCTTCTTCGATATTTTCTCATACAAACTCACCAATGGGGAGGAAAACCCATTCAAGGACCCCAATTCATTGGTGCTGACGAAATCAGCCGCTATGAGGCTTTTCGGACATGGAAATCCAGTGGGTGAGACCATGGAAGTAAGAGGCATACATGCTGGTACTTTCAAAATAACCGGGGTGATGGACGACCCGCCAGGCAACACCCATTACAAGTTCAAGGTGCTCATGTCTTTCAAAACCATTGAAGATAGGGCGCAGGAAGATGGCTGGAGAGGTTTTAACTTCTATACCTATGTGAAACTGAGTAAGGGCACAACCAGGGAGCAAGTGCTAGCACAGCTTCCCGCCATCAAGGATAAGTTTTTACCTCCTGAACTTACACTGGGCTTCTTTCTGCAACCACTTACGGACATTCACCTGGAAGCAGGCTATACCTATGAAGCCGAACCTTCGGGCAATGCCAGAACGGTCGGATTCCTATTGGTTATCGCCCTTTTTATCATCGTCATTGCCTGGGTCAATTACATCAACTTGTCTACTGCCAAAGCGATGGACAGAGCCAAGGAGGTAGGCCTGAGAAAAGTAGTGGGAGCTGGTAAATTCCAGCTCATTGTTCAGTTTCTGCTGGAGTCACTTTTCATCAATCTCTTTGCTGCTATTCTGGCATTGACCGCTTTGCAACTGCTGGGCCCGGTATACAACAACCTGTTGGGTAAAGACCTGACTCAGGCCGTTTGGACTAGTGGCTCATTAGTTCAATTACTACTTGGTATTACAGTGGTAGGTAGTTTACTGTCAGGGTTTTATCCTGCTATGGTGCTCTCTTCATTTAAGCCGATAACTGCCTTGAAAGGGAAACTCAGAGATTCAAGCGGTGGCATACTACTGAGGAAAGGACTGGTCGTATTTCAGTTTGTGGCTTCACTGATTCTGATTGCCGGCACCACCATTGTATACATGCAGATTGACTACATGAAATCGCGCGACCTTGGGGTGGACATTGACCATGCCATTACCTTGCGCATGCCACCACATGACCCTGAACAGCGGGATGAGTACCATCAGAAGTACGAACGGCTGCGCAGTGAATTGGAGCGATCTCCAAATGTGATGGGCGTGGCCACTGCTTCAGCCATACCTGGCGGTGGCAGAAACAGCATCAGTGGCTCTGCCGGTGGACTGAGCATAGAAGGGGTTACGGAAGTCAACCGTGCCAATCGTGCTGACTGCTATATCGACAATCATTTCTTTGCGGCCATTGGAGCAGAAATCATTGCAGGTAGAAATTATTTTGATCCACAAAGTGCCGACCGTGCCAAGAATATCATTGTGAATGAAGCATTGCTGGATCATCTGGGTTTTGAAGGCACTCCGGAAGAAGCCCTGAACCTGCGCCTGAAATTTGGAGGTGAAACCAGCGAACGGATGAAAACCATCATTGGTGTGGTAAAAAACTACAATCGCAGGTCTTTAAAAGACGATATTGAGCCTACAGTCTTTCACCTGGGTTATGACGATTTCATGACCAGTTTGGTGGTGAAACTCTCTGCATCTGATCTGACTACAACACTAGCAGCTGTAAAAGAAGAATGGCTACAGACCTTCCCTAATGTGCCTTTTGACTATAGCTTTATGGATCAGAACTTTGATGCAGCCTATAAGGAAGATCAGCAGTTTGGCTCCATTTTCGGCACCTTCAGCATACTGGCCATGGCAATAGCTGGCCTGGGGCTTTTGGGTCTATCATCTTTCATCGCCATTCAGCGCTCTAAAGAGATAGGGGTAAGGAAGGTATTGGGCGCTTCAGTAGCCAATATCGTCAAGCTCATCTCGAAAGACTTTCTGCTATTGGTGGGCATCGCCTTCCTCATCGGTTCACCGCTGGTGTACCTGATCATGGACGGTTGGCTGGACAATTATGCTTTCCGCATCGACCTACCGCTGTGGACCCTGCCTGTATCAGGGTTTGTGCTTTTGCTCATCACCTTTCTCACGGTGGCCTATCAGACCGCACGTGCCGCCAGTGCCAATCCGGTGGATACGCTTAGGTTTGAGTAGCTAGTCGCTCGCTTTTAGCGAGTGATGGCTTTAGAGATTTGTCACTCGCCAATCCATCGCTCGTTTTTAACGATTGACTGCCTTTGAGAATTGTCACTCGCAGCATGCGAGCGACAGAGTTGAGTTTAAAAGAGACTCTCGCCATTCTAGTCAATGGTGCTGTTGGTGAAGAACACCAACAGCGGGGTAAATCGCTCAGAGTTATTCTTTGAAAACTCTGAGCACTGCTTCGAACATCAGAGTCTCCTCCCATCTACGCTAAAGCTTCGATGTGTAAAATGGATGACTCTGATGGGTGTTAAGTACATGGAGAAGTGTAATGACGGACAGAGTCCTAATGCTCATAAGCGTCACAGGTTCTGAGAACCTGCGACAG
>Ga0316204_10006098_pt1 | contig 18947 bp, 16 predicted proteins | sample 6monrhotite_MG_2_FD_205661 | JGI IMG/M metagenome (GOLD analysis project Ga0316204, IMG submission 205661) | Microbial mat bacterial communities from mineral coupon in-situ incubated in ocean water Damariscotta River, Maine, United States -... | ecosystem: Environmental > Aquatic > Marine >...
ACCAGCAAGGTAGCAACCTTGGCCAATGATATCGAAACCGGACCATCAACGACAGAATTGTATCTACAATTAGGCGCCTTTGTCAGTTCCCATAACGCCCATAAACTGAAAGACAGAGTGAATTCTGTTATTCAGCCTGAACTGGTCAGTGTCTCCACCACCTTGAAAAACAGTCAGCAATATTATCGAGTTCGCATCGGCCCCATTAATACCGTTGAATATGCCGATTCTCTGTCGCAAACATTGTCTAAGCAAGGTTTCGGACAAGCACGAATTGTGATAGATTGAACCATCCTGTAAATCTGTTGCCGAACAGTTTGAGATTCATTTTGATTATTTAACTTGTTTTAAGTTAGAATTTCACCTCATCATTCATGTAAATCTGAATTAAGCAGTAAAAATCAACTGCAGTGCTTCTGGCACTGACTCCAATATATTTGAGCTAAAAATTTATGAAACGGACTCTTAACTATTTCTTTGTTTTCATCGTCTCTATTGTTTTCACATTACCCAGCCATGCGGTACCAAAAGTTATTCCTAAAGCGCCGGAAATCGCTGCCAAATCCTATATTCTGGTGGATCATAATAGCGGTAAAATCATTGCCAAAAACAATGCTGATGTTCCCATGGCCCCAGCCAGCATTACCAAGGTCATGACGGCCTATGTGGTTTTTTCTGAACTGGAAGAAGGCAATATCAAGCTGGATGACATGGTCACCATCAGCAAAAAAGCCTGGCAAGCTCCCGGTTCCAGAATGTTTATCAAGGTCAACAGTAAAGTTTCAGTCAAAGAGTTGTTACAGGGCATGATCATTCAATCCGGTAATGATGCCAGCATTGCCCTGGCTGAACATATTGCCGGCAGCGAAGATACCTTTGCCGCCCTGATGAACCAACATGCCCAGGAATTGGGTTTGCGCCAGACCAACTTTCTCAATAGTACTGGACTGCCTGATAAAGACCATAAAACCACAGCCAGAGATCTGGCCATCCTGGCCAATGCCTTAATCAAGCGTTTCCCCAAGTTCTACCAATGGTATTCAACTAAAGATTTTACCTATAACAATATCAAGCAATCCAATCGTAATGCACTGCTGTGGCGAGATGATAGCGTCGATGGTATGAAAACCGGTTTTACGGAAGAAGCCGGCTATTGCCTGTTATCATCGGCAAAACGCGGTAATATGCGCCTGGTCTCCGTGGTGCTGGGTACCAAGAGCGCTAATGCCCGTGCCCAGGAATCACAGAAGCTGCTTAATTTCGGCTTCCGCTTCTATGAATCTCATGTCATTTATCCGGCATCCAGGACACTGAAAAATATACGCATCTATAAAGGCTCCAAAGAGCAGCTCGCAGTGGGTGTTGCCAAAGACATCGCGGTCACCATCCCTCGAGGCCAGTACAAAAACCTGAAACCATCCATAAATATCAAAACACCGTTGGAAGCGCCTATTAATAAAGGCACAAAATTGGGTAAAGTCGACATAACATTAAATGGCAAACTTCTGGCCAGCTCACCTTTGATAGCCCTACAAACGATTGATGAAGGCAGTCTCTGGCAACAGGCTAAGGACAGTGCCCTGATGATGCTGGAATAAATGGCTAATCCGGTGTTTTCTTTAAGCGTTAATACGAGTATCAATATTGACTACTGAACCGATTGTGTATCTCAACGGTGACTATGTGGCATTAGACAAAGCCCATATTTCCGTTCTGGATCGTGGCTTTATTTTTGGCGATGGCGTTTATGAAGTGATTCCCGCTTACGGCAGACAACCTTTTCGCCTGTCACATCATCTGCAGCGACTTGACAACAGCTTAACCGCAATCCGGATAAAAAACCCCTTATCTATGGACCAATGGCAGCTGGCTATTGAGCAAATTATTACCCGAAACCAATACCATGACCAATCGGTTTACCTGCAGGTTACTCGCGGAGTTGCTCCCCGCCATCACAGTTTCCCGCATCAGGATAAACCCACTGTCTTTATTATGACCAACGCACTTGTACCTCAGGCACCTGAAATCAGTAACAATGGCATTAGAGCCATTACTCTGTCGGATAACCGCTGGCTCAACTGTCATATTAAAACCATTTCCCTGTTACCCAATGTTTTACTCAGTCAGGAAGCACAGGATAATGGTGCGCAGGAAGCCATTTTAATCCGAGAAGGCATGGCAACCGAAGGCAGTGCCAGCAATTTATTTATTGTCCAGGATGACTGTCTTGTTACGCCACCCACGGGTCCCTTACTATTACCGGGGGTGACCCGAAATCTGGTGGTGGAAATTGCTGAAAAAGATAATCTGTGTCTGAAACAACAGGCTATTTCGGAAACGGAGCTGTTTAATGCCCAGGAAATCTGGCTAACCAGTTCCACCAAAGAGATTTTACCCGTTACCGTTCTTAATGATAAAATTGTTGGAAACGGCAAACCGGGACCTTTTTGGCAGAAAATGATGGCTGACTTCCAGGCATATAAGGAAGTACTCCGTGCAGGCGTGTCGGATTCGCATAACTAAAACCATAGCTAAAACCATAACTAGAACCATTGGTAAGATACGAGAATTGTTTTCATGAGTGATAAGCACACCACCCCCGAAACTGAGAGTATTGATGAAGATCAATTGCTGCATTTTCCCTGTGACTTTGCCCTTAAAGTCATGGGCGAAGACATCGACAATTATTCCGATTATGTTTTATCGGTGTGTCAAAAACATGTTGAGGGTGTGACTGAAGACTGCGTTCATACCCGACCCAGCCGCAATGGCAAATACATTGCTGTCACGGTACAATTGGTCGCGACCAGTCGACAACAGCTGGATGATCTCTATATCGAACTGAATGCTTATAAACACACTAAAATGGCACTTTAGCCATAAATTCCCGGTAGGCGATGGTTTTGTCAGATCCTGAAATTTTGCAGATACGTACTCTGGGACAACAACCCTATGATGCCATCTGGCAGGCAATGCAATCATTTACCGAACACCGAAGCGAAAATACCCAGGATGAAATCTGGCTACTGGAACACGAGCCGGTTTTCACTCTGGGACGCAACGGCAAACGGGAGCATATCCTCGCCGAAAGCGACATTCCGATTGTCGAAATTGATCGCGGTGGCCAGGTGACCTATCATGGACCGGGACAACTGATTGCTTACCTGTTAATTGATCTTAAGCGTCGTTCTCTGGGAGTGCGGAAACTGGTTTCACTCATTGAACAAAGTATTATTGATACGCTCAGTGACTATCACTTAAATGCCTATGCCAGAAAAGATGCTCCGGGTGTTTATATCGATAAAGCCAAAATCGCCGCTTTGGGGCTGCGCATTAAACGCGGCTGCAGTTTTCATGGTCTGAGCCTTAACCTGGAAATGGATCTGACCCCTTTTCAGAAAATTAATCCCTGTGGTTATAAAAATCTTGAAGTCGTTCAGCTTTCTAACTATATTAAAGAAGTTAATCTATCACAGGTACAACACCAACTCGCTTTCCATTTATCGAAGAATATCGGTTATAAGGATGTGGTATGGAAAGAAAACCTTTAACAATGACAACTCGCACGCCTGAGCCTGTACACCTGAAAAATCAAACTGATGACCGATAATATTATTATACGCAAAGCCAATAGTGACGATCTGGAAGCCATACTGGCCCTCATTAATTCGCCTCAAGCCGACAATGGTACAGCAATGGAGCTACGTGACGGCAACACTGTCTTCCAGTCCATTCTGGATGATCCCAATTATTTTCAAATTGTGGCCAGTTCTGAGCAGGGTGTCATTGGTATGGTCACCCTGGTAATTATTATGCAGATGACCCATGAAGGCGCAACCAGTGCGCTTATTTCAGATATGATCACCACAGACGATGATGATAGCGCTGATACGGCTTATGAATTGTTAAAATATGCCACCGATCTGGCGCAGGAGTATGGTTGTTATAAGACTGTTTTTCAATGCGATTATCAGGCTGATCTCAGCGCTTCAGCCTGCCAGAAATTAGGTTTTGAAAAAAGCAGCCCTTGCTATCTTCTGCCGGAAGACGCTTAAGCTCCTTTTTATTGGTCCTACGAAGTCAAAAAATATTAAGTCAAAGAATATTTTTTCATTCGATATAGCAGAGTATCGCGGGTTAATCCCAAAAGACGTGCCGCCTTACTCCGATTACCTGAAGTTTTACTCAAAGCCTGCTGAATCAGTTCAATTTCAACTTTTTCCAGGGACAGGCCGGAATCAGGCAAAGACACAAGCGTTTCTTTCAGTGGCCGCTGAGCATTTTTTATTTCTGCCGGCAGGTTTTCAAGCTCAATGAATTGACCTGATAATAAAATCGTCATTCTTTCACAAAAATTACGCAATTCACGGATATTGCCCGGCCATGAATAAGCTTTCAGGCACTTGATCGCGCTTTTGCTATAGCTGGGAGCCTGAACCTGGTATTGCTCTGCCAGGGCACTGGTAAAATGTTTCAGTAATAACTGCAGATCACCCGTTCGTTCACGCAGCGGCGGCACTTCCAGAGGAATAACATGTAGACGATAAAACAGATCTTCTCGAAAATTACCCTGTTTGATTTCAGCGCGTAAATCACGGTTGCTGGCGGCAATAATGCGCACATTCACTTTCTCTGCGATAGTAGAACCCACTCTCTGACACTCGGAAGATTCCAGAAAACGCAGCAGCTTGGCCTGTACTGACAGAGGCAGTTCACCCACTTCATCCAGGAACAGGGTTCCCTTGTCAGCCGATTGAATATAACCCTGCTGGTGAGACACTGCTCCGGTAAAAGCGCCTTTGATATGACCAAATAACATAGACTCGGCCAGGTTCTCCGGAATCGCAGCACAATTGACTGACACTAATGGTTGTGAATGTCTGGAACTCTCACTGTGGATAACTTTAGCAAACACTTCTTTGCCACTGCCACTTTCACCCTGGATCAAAACGGTGACATCAGAGGCCGCCGTTATTTTCGCAGCCCATGCCACGCGGTTAAGTTCTGGTGAATCGCCAATCAGAGTATGTTTTAAATCAGCCATTATTATTCGCCTATTACCTCAAAATCTCTTAGAATTTGCCCATATTCAGCCCACTTGCATCGGGCTAAAGGCTCTTTTTGCGAATTGTTATGGTACCAGAAAACAATTTTAATTGATAATGATTCAGATCAAGCAAATTGAGCAGGAACTAAGGGCCGTAATATGTTAAGTTAGGGTCTTGAAATGATGATCTTCCACACTCACACAGCATTCATTTTTGTCAATGGAAAAAAAATTTATTGATGCCGCAATTCTTCTTGCCCACGAGTCGGTGCATAATCACCATGGCGGACCATTTGGTGCAGTAATTGTCAAAGACAATCAGATTATTGGCCGTGGCAGTAATCAGGTTACCAATCATAATGATCCAACTGCCCATGCTGAAATTCAGGCCATAAGAGATGCCTGCAAAAATATTCAGTCTTATTCGCTTGCCGGGTGTACCCTGTATTCCAGCAGTGAGCCCTGTCCCATGTGTTTATCAGCAATCTACTGGGCGCGAATTGATACCGTTTATTATGCCAACACCTATCAGCAGGCCAGTCAGATCGGTTTTGATGATCAGTTTATCTTTAAGGAATTAAATCTACCCCATCAGCAAAAAAATATCCTGATATCACAGGTCAGTGACGAATCAACGCTGGAAAATGCCCTGGAAGTTTTTCAGGCCTGGGAAAAGTCACAATCCAAACAACCTTATTAACAGCGTCTTTAACCTAAAATCTGTTCGACAGGCTCTGGCTATCAGTGCTAAAATGGCGTTTTGAAAAAATTCATTATAAATAAAATGGGCATACTGAAGACCTCCATGCATTTACACCTTAAAAAAGGCCAGGAAAACACAAGGCCTTCAAGCGGGATTGACAAGACATCAGTTAAATCATGCCATGAAACTTTAGCAATTATTATCCAGAAGATGTTCTTGAGCAATTCGAAGCGGTCCATTTATTCCAGGCTACTAATTCCTTCAAGACTGTTGGCAAGTTCAGGACTGTTAACCCGTTCAGGACTGTTAACCCTTTCCACACTGCTGATATCCCCTGTAGCGGTGGCGGAAGTTTATCAGGCTAATGGCTGGAAGTGTCAGCCATTAGCTAATGGCCAGTGGGATTGTAGTGCTGCCGAAGGTCTGTTTGCCCCTAAAGATGCCTCAATTGTGGGTAGAAATGCGGCTCAGGCTGCGCTTACCCCTGTGGCTAAAGTCATCACACCTGCATTCCCCGAGCCTGATTTTTCTGACCCCAATACCGGGCCAACGGGTGGCAAAGCGGTGATAAAACCAGTACTCAAATCTAATTCTGCAATCGTTGCCGATACCTGGTCCAGTTGCGCGGTTAAGCCAACACCTGAGCTCGATCGGGACGCCATGTCCAAGCAGGCCGATGAAAGTACCAATATTGAGGCCGACGCTGCTCATTCGCCAAATAAGGATCAGATTGATTTTGAAGGTAATGTCGTCATTACCAAAAATATTCAACAACTGACTGCCGATAAAGCTCGATACAACAAAGTCACCACGCTATTTGACGCTGAAGGCAGTGTTGTTATCACAGAGCCGGGTATGATCCTCAAAGGTGATACCGCCCGTTATCAAACGGATGAACGTAAAGGGCGCCTGGATAATGCCATCTATGAATTACCTTCCCGACCCGCTCAGGGTGTGGCTGAAAATATTCGTTTCAAGCCTGGCAAGATCGAGTTGGATAAACCGACTTACTCCACCTGTCCGGCCGGTGATCAGGATTGGGTGCTCAGTGCCAAAGAAATTGAACTGTATACTGAGGAAGGTTATGGCGAAGGCAAACATGCCGTCATGAGATTTAAGGGCGTGCCAATTGCCTATACGCCCTATATCAGCTTTCCTCTCAATGACGAGCGTAAAAGTGGCTTTTTAATGCCGACCATTGGCAACTCCGATCGCAATGGTTTTGAGCTGGCAACGCCTTATTATTTCAATATTGCACCGGATCATGATGCAACCGTTACCCCCCGCATACTCTCTGACCGGGGCCTGATGTTAGGGGGTGAATATCGTTACCTGAGTGATAGTTATTCCGGTGAAGTTTATGCGGAATGGCTCAATGACAGCAGCTATGATGATAAACGTGATGCCGTTGATGTCAATGACAAAGAGGGCGGTGTTTCTGATTCTGATATTGTCAATAATACCCAGATAAAACCGAAAGATATCGCCAAAAACCGGGGCGCATTCAGCCTTCAGCAACGTGCTAACTGGGCTAATGGCTGGTCAGGCAATGTTGATTATAACTATGTTTCCGACAACTATTATCTTGAAGACTTTGGCAATAATCTCAGGGATAAAAGTCAAACCCACCTGCTTCGTGATGGCCAGCTAATATACACTGGCTCAATTGTTAATTTCATGGCCCGGGCACAGGGTTATCAGGAGCTTCAGGCAGATACCCATACCTATAGCCGTCTGCCGCAATTAACACTATCAGCGAATAATACTTTCTCGCCCTATGGAATTAATCTCAACGCCGGTATTGACTCCGAATTTGTGATGTTTACACAAAACTGGGATGATTATCAGGATGATCGGGTTGAAGCCAGCCGCATTCATAGCAGGCCTTACCTGAGTGTTCCATTCAAGAACAGCTACAGTTTTGTTATCCCTAAAATCAGTTTGGATATAGCGTCTTATAAGCTGGATAATGAAGATAAAGATCCCGAAAACAATGGTAACTGGGATGATGACAGCCCTTCCAGAGTTGAGCCAATTTTTAGCCTGGATAGTGGTTTATACTTTGACCGTGAACTGAGTTTATTTGATCTGCCAATGCAGCAAACCCTGGAACCCCGTTTATACTACCTGTATGTGTCAGAAGATGATCAAAGTGATATACCACTATTTGACACTGGTATTTCTACTTTCAGCTTTAATCAATTATTTCGGGAAAACCGCTTTAATGGCGCTGACCGATTGGGTGATGCCAATCAAGTAACCGCCGCACTGACCAGCCGATTTATTGATGATGGTACGGGTGCAGAGCTTTTTACCGCTTCTATTGGACAAATTTATTACTTTGAAGATCGTGAAGTTACCCTTGATTACGATAAAAATGGTGATCCAATTGCCACCTCTGATGAAGATATAAATCAATCAAGTTCCAGTATCGCGGGTGAAATCACCAGCCGCTTTGCACGCAACTGGTTTGCCTCTTATTCATTACTTTATAATCCGCATGATGACGGTTCTACCGATGAAAGCCGGGTTCGTCTGCAGTACAAATCGGATCGTTACCATATAGCCAACCTGGATTACTCCTATCGTGCTGATGATTATGAACAGGTGGAAATGTCGACTTACTGGAAAATTACTCCGCAATGGCGAGCCCTGGCACATTGGTATTATTCCATCTATGACGCGGAAGCTAATCTACAGCCTGGCGATGCCCGAGACAGTTACACCCTTGACTCCAAGGTCGGGGTCGAATATGACAGTTGTTGTTACGCCCTGCGTCTAGTCGTAGGACGTGAACAGGATGACTATTATGCTGATGCCGACAACTATGTCATGCTGCAGTTACAGTTTAAAGGTCTGGGTTCGATAGCCCAGTCCATAGGCGGCGGTGCTGACCTTGCTGATGATATACCCGGCTTTGAACCTTGGAACAATTAGGACTTTAGGAAACTTGTTTCCGTAAAAGTCATTATCCTAGCGATTAGGACTTTAGGAAACTTGTTTCCGTAAAAGTCATTATCCTAGTGATTAGCACTTTAGAAATTTGTGTTCGTGAAAGTACTTATCCCAGTGATCAGGATTAACGATGTTATTTAATGTAAAACAAACAATTAATACGCTCATTAAAGGTTTGCTGTTTAGCAGTATCTTTTTTAATACTATGTTGTTCAGTACCTTGACCACTTCAGTCCATGCTGAAGAAATTGTTTCGCTGGACAGTATTGTCGCCATTGTTAATGAAGATGTGATTACCCAGCTAGAGCTCAAAGATGAGTTCCGAGAGGTGGTTAAAAACCTGAAACAAAAGCAGGCGAAATTGCCCCCTGCTAATGTATTGGGTAAGCAGGTACTGGATCGAATGATTCTGGAACGCATTCAGTTGGATCTGGCCAATAAAACCGGCATTAAAGTCGATGACACGACTTTAAGTTTAGCGATTAACCGCATTGCTGCACAGAACAATATGTCTATTGCTGAATTTCGTGAACACCTGGTTCAACAAGGTATCGATTTTCGTCGATTACGTGACGAAGTAAAAAAACAGATTGTTTTAAAACGACTCATTCAGCGTAACGTCATAAATAAGATCACTGTTACCGATCAGGAAATTGAAAATTTTCTCTTCAATGTCGATAAACAGGGCGGTATGGAACAGGCGTATCATCTTAAGCATATCCTGATTGCGACACCGGAAGGTGCATCACCTGATGTGATAAAAAAAGCAGAGCAAAAAGCCAGGAAAATCGTCAAAGAATTACGAGCAGGCAAAGACTTTTCTGCTACCGCGCTGGCTGTTTCTGATGGCCAAAATGCCCTGGAAGGTGGTGATTTAGGCTGGCGTAAAAGCGGGGAAATCCCAAGCTTGTTTTCAGACCTGATCGGCAAAATGACAAAAGGAGATATATCTGATCCTATCCGCAGCCCCAGTGGTTTTCATATTATTACCATTGTGGATGAAAAAGGCGGCAAATCCCATCTGGTCACCCAGACTCATGCCCGTCATATTCTGATTAAGCCCAGCATTATTGATAATAGTGAGCAGGTCATCGAGCGTCTGAACCGAATTCGTAGCCGTATTATTAATGGCGAAGACTTTGCCACCATGGCTAAAGCTTACTCTGAAGACACCGCCTCTGCTTCCCGAGGCGGTGATCTGGGCTGGTTTAAACCTGGAACTATGGTGCCTGAATTCGAACAGGCATTGGAGCAACTACAGCCTGGTGATATCAGTCCAGTCATAAAAACCAGCTTTGGCTTCCACATTATTGAACTTCTGGGACGCCGATCACATGACGATACCGATGAAATGCTTAAAGACAAAGCCCGTGATGTGCTCAGAAAGCGTAAGGCCGAAGAACAGCGGGATGCATTTTATCGCCGTATCCGTGATGAGGCTTATGTTGAGATCCGCATGGATAATATCTAATGCCTGACCACTTAATCAATCCAGTGATTGCTATTAGAGCCCGTTAACCTTGAAAGCTTTAGAAAAACTTGCCATTACCCCGGGTGAGCCTGCCGGTATTGGTCCCGATTTGTGCATCGAATATGCGCAGCTGACTCATGATTTTCAGATGATTGCGCTGGCTGATGCCGATATGCTTTATGAACGAGCCAAAGTTCTGGGTAAAGCAATCACTCTGATAGAGTATAAAGAGGGCATGACTCAGCCGTCTGGTTCCGGTACACTCTATTATCAGCCCATCCCTTTAGCGGTACCAGCCGTCCCAGGTTCATTAAATATTGCTAATGCCCTGTACATTCTTGAAACTTTGAAACAGGCCATCCAAGGATGTCTGGAAGGCCGTTTCGACGCCCTGGTTACTGGCCCAATCCATAAAGGTATTATCAACGACGCAGGCATCCTTTTTACCGGTCACACTGAATACCTTGCCCAACAAACCAACACCAAAAAAGTCGTCATGATGCTGGCCAGCGAGGAAATGAAAGTCGCTCTGGCCACTACTCACCTGCCCCTGAAAGATGTCTCCCAGGCCATTACGAGTGACAGCCTGACCCAGGTGTTAACAATACTGGATCATGATCTTAAGAATAAGTTTGGCCTCAAGTCCCCCCATATTCTGGTTTGTGGACTTAATCCCCATGCTGGAGAAGATGGTCATCTTGGGCGAGAAGAACTGGATACCATTATTCCCGTGATTGAACAATTGCAGAGCCAGGGCATGAATTTAACTGGCCCTATTCCTGCTGATACCCTGTTCGCCAAGCACAATCTGGCACATGCTGATGCAGTACTGGCCATGTATCATGATCAGGGTCTTCCGGTACTCAAATATCAGGGATTTGGTCAGGCGGTCAATGTCACACTTGGGCTTCCCATGATTCGAACTTCGGTTGACCATGGCACGGCGCTGGATCTTGCAGGAACGGGACAGGCGAGAATTGGTAGTTTGCAGTATGCCATTAAGATTGCCCGGCAGATGGTTAATGCTCAAAAGCGGTAATCATTCTATGCTGCATTGAAAAACATTGTATCTTTCCAAATTGACAGTTAATAAAAAATATCAGCATACTTTACTAAGGTTCAAGCCAAATCAGTGTGACGACTCTTTGGTCCTGAAATTGATTTGCATAGGGTTAATGGCTTAGAAGCTGAAAAACATCTTCTGCATTTTGTGGTCGAGCCAGGTAATAGCCTTGTCCGCGGCCACATCCTAGCTCTTTGAGGAAACTGAGTTGCTGTTCGGTTTCAATTCCTTCTGCCACGACATCCAAACCTAAACCATGTGCCATTGAAATAATCGTGGACGTAATCTGAATATCATCCTTATCTTTAGGTATATTTTGAACAAAAGAGCGATCGATCTTCAGTGTATCTATCGGCAATTGCTTGAGGTAGCTCAGACTGGAATAGCCGGTACCAAAGTCATCAATGGATAGGCCTACCCCCTCAGACTTAAGTTGATCAAAAACGTTGACAACCTGCTCACTCTGATTCAAAAACATTCTTTCTGTTATTTCCAGCTCCAGTTGCTTAGGGTCGAGACTGGCGTGCTGCAACGCAGCGATAACCGTCGACAGGATCTGGTTGTGCTCAAATTGTTTTGATGAAACATTGATGGCTAAACGGAGTTTTCCAAGCCCCTGAACTTCCCATTGACGTACCTGAGCGCAAGCCTGTTCCAAAACCCATTCACCAATTGGCACAATGAGTCCGGTCTCTTCCGCCAATGGAATAAAATCATCCGGTGATATCATCCCATGTTCAGGATCCTGCCAACGGATCAAGGCTTCTACTCCGACAGGTTTATGAGTATCGAGATTATAAATTGGCTGATAATGCAGTTGGAATTCTTCCTGTTCGAGTGCTCGACGCAGTCGATTTTCAAGGCTTAAGCGGTTACGGACCTTTTGCGTGAATTCTGCATTATAAAACTGATAATTGTTACCACCTTTTTCTTTCGCGTGATACATCGCAACATCCGCATTTTTTAACAAACCTTCACGGTTTTCGTCATCATCAGGAAATAAAGCAATGCCAATACTTACGGTTGAATAGATTTGTGTGATGCCAATGTCGATTTTCTGGCTCATACATTTCAACATCCGCTCAGCCACGATATTAACATCGCTAATGTTGTCGATACCTGGAAGAATGGCGACAAATTCATCTCCACCAAAACGATTTATATTGTCCTCATCACGAAGACAGCATTGTAAACGTTTTGCGACATGCAAGATGAGCTGATCACCCGCATCGTGGCCAAGACTGTCATTAATGGTCTTGAAACGGTCCAGATCAATGAACAATATTGCCACTTTATATTTCCTGCGACGGGCACTGGCAATGGCAACTTTGAGATTTTCGGAGAACGATACACGATTAGGTAAGCCGGTGAGTGAGTCATAATAGGCCAGACGATCAAGCCGTTCCTGTGTCTTGCACCGTTCATCGACCTCCGCCTGCAGATCCCGGGTTCGGGATGCAACCTGGCGCCTGAGTAAGACAGTTATTCCGATCATTAGGAGAACAATCCCAAACAGACCCAATGCAAGCCATATCAACCATTTTGGGAAATGAATCGTTGGCGCTTGATTCATCCAATGATTCAAAGCTGAGTAGTAGGCCGAATCCTTGTCAACCTTGAGTGCATTCAACTGCTGATCAATCGTTTCAAGTAGCGCACTATGCTCAGCATGTGGAGAAGCAAAGTGAATATTGATAGGATTAAACACGATTCCCGTTTCGACCAGCTGATATGAATTGGCGTTAAGTGCACCATAAAGACGGTTCGCAACACCGGCATCGGTCTCACCGCTGTGCACACTTTGCATCACATCGTTGAAGTTATTATATTCTATCAGCTCTAATTTCACGCCAAATTTTTCAGCTAGGTCCCGGAATGCTTTTTCATGGATATTGTTACGCATCACCGCTATTCGTTTACCTTCCAGTTCAAGTAGTGAACCAATTTTTGAGTTAGCCTGTGCATAGACCAGGCCCCAGTTACTAATGAGTGAGTTTTGAGTGTAGGTATATTTTTTGGCACGTTTATCTGAATAAGCAATAGCGCTTAAAATATCGATATTGTGCTGTTGCAGATTGTTGAGGTGGTCAGCGAAGGAACCGCTTACAAATTCCAGCTTCCAATTTTTCTGATCAGCGATGTAGCGGAGTGTATCAACGGCTATGCCTCGCCATTGACCATTTTCATCCTGTAATACAACCGGGGGATTGTTCCAGACACCTACTCGGATAGTAAGTCCCGCTTCATCCGATAATGGGTGACTTGCAGCATTGCTTATCGATAGTATCAAAAATAATACTAAAAAAAGTTTGTACATCACTTTCCATTTTTTATATTTATTATAAGTATAGTATACAAATTGAATTGACGAATACAACATTGTCTATCAATATCTATAGTCATTCAAAACAAAAATAATCATTTAACCAGCCATTTAGATACTTGAATTTGCTTGATCTTCAGGGGTACAGGCGCTGGCCGTCAAAACTTATATTAATCAAACTATGATCTGTGAAACTTATCGCTGACATAAAATTCATTGGCGGGCAGCGGCTTACTAATCAAATAACCCTGCAAGTAATCGCATTCACGCTGCCTCAACAATTGTTCCTGTTCAGTCGTTTCAACGCCTTCTGCGACCACCTTTAATTGCAGAGTTTTTGCCATCGCAATAATGGTTGAGACAATGGTCAAATCTTCCGAACTGATGGTGATATCCTTGATAAAGCTGCGATCAATTTTGAGTTTATTCAATGGGAGCTTCTTCAGGTAACTTAATGATGAATAACCGGTTCCAAAGTCATCAATGGCAATGCTAACGCCCAGTTCATTGATGGACTTTAACACCGCAATGGCACTATCGACATTTTTCATCAGCATGCTTTCAGTGATCTCGATTTCCAATAGCCTGGCATCAAAGTCAGTATCAGAGAGTATTGTCTGGAGTTGTGTGACTAAGTTGCTGTCACACAGTTGTAAAGCCGATAAATTTACCGCGACACTAATTTCTTCATGGCCATCAAGTTGCCATTGCTTTGCCTGTTGACAGGCTTGTTGTAATACCCACTCTCCGGTAGAAATAATCAGACCGGTCTCTTCCAGTAAGGGGATAAATTCTAATGGTGAAACCATGCCATATTCGGGATGCTGCCATCGTATTAAGGCCTCGGCACCGGTCAATTTACCCGTCTGGGCATTAATCTGAGGCTGATAATAAAGTAGAAATTCTTCCCGTTCCAGGGCATTACGCAGTTGCATTTCCAATGCCACCCGGTTTTCGCCCATATTGCCCATGTGCTCGCAATAGTATTTATAGGCATTTCTACCGCTCTCTTTGGCTTTATACATTGCCGTATCAGCAAATTTAATCAAGGTATTAATATCGGTAGTGTCTGAGGGATATAAAGCAATACCGATGCTGGAGGTAATAACAAGGTCATTCTCCTGGATCCTTAATGGCTCGGCTAATTTGGCTATAATTTCACTAGCGACTTTGGTGACATCATCGATACTACTCATATTTTCTAATATAGCCGTGAATTCATCACCACCAAGCCGAGCCACCGTATCTGATTGCCTGATGCATCGTTGTAAACGATGAGCCACTTCCCGTAAAATTTCATCACCGACATGGTGACCCAATGAGTCATTGATCACTTTAAAGCGATCCAGATCCAGAAACAGCAGTGCCACCTGATTGCCATGATGCTTGGCACGAAAGATGGCATGCTCCAGTTTATCCATAAAAATAACTCGATTAGAAATACCCGTTAATGAATCATGGTGTGCCATATGGCGCAATTCTTTGGTACGCTCCTCTACTATCGTTCGAATCTTATCACGCTGTTTTTCTAAAATAGCTGCTTTACTGGCGATAGTCCTGGCAGTAAGAACCAGTAGAATGGTAATACTTATGCCAAATAAGATGGCATAAATCAAAAACATAATTTCTATGTCATGCCAATGAAGCGGTTTTGTTACAGTAAGAGAATAGTGATAACTGCCCAGATCAATTTCCTTGGTTTTTTCAAACCAGCTGATAATAGAATCATCAAATAAAGCTTCTTGATATCCAGTGGCCTTGATCAAATTAATTTTGTCGTTGCTCTTGTCATGAGATAATAGAGAGAATGAAATAGCAAGATGATCAGAGGTGGAGATATGTGCGATCAGTTTATCGATATTAATGCTGGCCGCCAGTAAACCATAGGCTTGCGCGCGACGTATATTGACACTTTCCGGCACCTGATCTTTACCCGTATAAATAGGTCTGAATAGGACGTAATGTTTCTGCTTAAACAACCCTTCGATTGGTAACGATGAAACTATGGTTGCAGTATCAATAGACTGTTTGATTGCAAATTCAAATTGTGGCACTGAAAATACATCCAGGCCTAATTGCTTTATGGTGCCAGGCGTTCGTGGTTCATTTAACACTATCGGAAAATAGAAGGGTTTATCTTCTGTCGGGATAAACTCATTATTCTTCCAGGCATTTATCGGAAAATCAGCATAGCCCTCATATTGCATATTCTGGACAAAAATTTCTCTTTGTTGAAGAGTCACTTTTGGCATATAGAATAATGATGTTACAAAATCATAACGTGATAAAAAGGTATTGCTAAAAATTTTAAAATCATCGGCATTGACATCACTTGAGGCATTGTAGAATGTCGACAGACTATGCATCAGTTCATTAGCAGAATTCAAACGATAAAAGAGTACATCCCGAACATTTTCTGCCTGCAAAGAAAATTGCTTTTCTTCTTCCTCCATTATGGCTCTGAATGCAACATACAGCAGCAGCAGGCTAACAAACACACCAATTAAGCTGGCATACAGCGGTAACCATTTATATCTCAGCAGTCCCCCCAAAACCTTCATTGCCTAGCAACCTTCGTGGTTTTATGTTCTAAATCAGGAGAAAAAAGGATTTTGGCGTTAAGCAGTTTTTCGATCTGGGAAAAACCATTAACCGGTATTAAAAAAAGAGCTCTATATCGCTTCATTAACGCCCCACACATTAAACAATGAAATTGAATCGCTTATTTCAACAAAACACTACACCTCTAAACAAGAATAGAATCTAGAATGGCGTTTATCAAACTCATGGCATTATATTGGTAATCGAGGTGGTTTCAAAAGCCAGGCTCTAAGAACTTCCATCGTACTTACAATTACCTGAAGCAGAGCACAACAAGCTATTTATTCATGGTCTGGTCTACCTTCTATTTGAAATGAGGAGTCTCATTTATAATTAAAATGATTATATGTAATTTTTTCAATTTGTTATAATCCCAGCTCGGTGGTTTCTGTGGGCAAACCCACTTTGCTGTCATATCATCATTTAATAAAAGAGTAAATAATGGGAAAGCCATTAATTCATAGAGCCAGGAAGCGATTTGGTCAGAATTTTCTTCATGACCAAAATATCATTGAGCGAATCATTGCATCTATCGCCGCGAAATCGGACCAGCATATTGTTGAAATTGGTCCAGGAAAAGGTGCTTTAACCGAATATTTGCTCGATAATGCCGGGAAACTGGATGTTATTGAACTGGACAGAGATTTACTACCGATACTGGAGTCACGCTTTTCAGGCAATGACTACTTCACCATTCATAATGCCGATGCCCTGAAGTTTGATTTCTCTTCGCTGGCCTCTTCTCTGAGTGATGATAAGCTCAGACTGGTGGGTAACCTGCCTTACAATATTTCTACCCCACTGATTTTTCATTTACTGGATAGTATCAGCCTTATTCAGGATATGCATTTCATGCTGCAAAAAGAAGTGGTTGAGCGACTGACCGCTGCTCCGGGAAGTAAATCCTATGGCCGTTTAAGTATCCTGGTGCAATATCTATGTCAGGCGGAACTATTGTTTATCGTTCCACCCGGTGCATTTACACCACAACCCAAGGTTGACTCAGCCATTGTCCGGCTAACCCCAAGAAGCACTATTGCAGAGGATGTAAAGCTTCAGCATGGAACCGCAGCGGACTTGTCGTTTATAGCCAAGGCCGCTTTTTCTCAACGACGAAAAACTCTGCGTAATAATTTAAAAAAGATTTTGACCAGTGACCAAATCAGTCAATGTGATATCGATCCGGGAAGAAGAGCCGAAACTCTGAGCATCAGTGAATTTGTTGCTTTGACAAATCAATACGCGCTAAATCGTGCAACCTGAAGGGTTTAGTCTCGCTATTATTAGCCTGGGACTGCGCCTGGAACTGTGCCTGGAACTGAGGGAACGGGGCATTTAATAACGCCAGGCGTTCAGTTTTATTATCCTGCTTAAAAATTACATAATTACTAAAAATGACTCCGGAGACAACAAGTACAGCCAATAAAAGTAGAATATCAGGTTTTTTCCTCATATCACTAGCCTTCTTTTGCAAAGTTGCAATTAGAAATGATAGAAAAAGCGATCAACTGCTTAATTTTAATGCTCAAAAACATTCGCCCAATCATAAAGTTATAGTAAATTCCATACAAATAAAATTAACTTTGTAATATATCTTACTCATAGATTAATATAATTTTTTAAAATATCTACCTTATTTAGGAAAAAATATGCTTTTTTGTAGCGACAAGCAAAAAACATCATTAGAAACATTACTCAGGCGTTATCAACTGCAGGTAAACTGGCTGGATAACAACGCTGCTATTCCGGGAAGCTGGTTTGGAGAACCGGAAGCCGGACTCATTAAAAACCAAGTCTATGTACGTCCGGACACCCCTGTACATTCGGCATTACATGAATCCTGCCACTATGTTTGTATGGATGCCCAAAGAAGGGAACATCTTGATACCAATGCAGCCGGCGACTATGAAGAAGAAAACGGGGTTTGTTTTTTACAGATTCTGCTGGCTGATTTTTTACCTGATATGGGGCAGCCGCGTATGATGCAGGATATGGATGATTGGGGTTACACTTTCCGCTTAGGCTCAGCAAAACGCTGGTTCAACGAAGATGCAGAGGATACCCGTGACTGGCTAATCAAACACGAACTCATTGATCGGCATAACAATCCCACCTGGAAGCTGCGCCAATAAGTGTTTTTAAATTTATTACTCTGACTTGATTTTAACGCATTCCGTACTACTCTCAAAACATCAGCACAATAATTATTACTTGTATTTATTATCTCTTTTCAAGCATTTTGGAGTCATCATGCGTTTTGATTCGATTCATAATTACTACGAAACTCTGGTAGTCAGGGAGTTAATTCAAACCTTTGTAGAAGATATTAGAAATATTGATGAGGATTATTTACAGGATATCGCCTGTGTCGCTTTAAACATGTTACCGGCCCGTTATGTTCGCCATGATGTTGATATGGCTTTCTTTTTGAGTACCCAGGAACGTTTAGAAATGGATGATGCGGTTAAAGAAGCGGTTATTAAAGCTAAAAATCATGTCGACCAGCAGAGCGATGATGAAACTCGAGCCAATACCTTTCAACATGTGTGACACCACTAAATCCACTCATTGGGTTATTTTTTTAGTGAGCAGTCTCTGGATTCAGGGTATAATTTAATGAGCTAAGCTTTTTTAAACAATTTGAGTGAATATATGCCTATTAATGCCGATAAATATAATATTTCTATAGATGTTGATGTCCAATACATTGAAGAACAGTCGGCACCAAGCGATGAACGTTATGTATTTTCTTATACAATCAATATACTCAACAAGGGTTCTGAA
>Ga0316204_10006099_pt1 | contig 18946 bp, 17 predicted proteins | sample 6monrhotite_MG_2_FD_205661 | JGI IMG/M metagenome (GOLD analysis project Ga0316204, IMG submission 205661) | Microbial mat bacterial communities from mineral coupon in-situ incubated in ocean water Damariscotta River, Maine, United States -... | ecosystem: Environmental > Aquatic > Marine >...
AGCGGGCTTCTGTTGAGGAAATTATTGCCCAATTCTCTGAGCCCCAGATACTTGAAAGTAACTTACAGCAATACGGCATTGATCTAGCCATGTTTGAAGATGCGGTGGCGCGTGATCTAAAAGTATCTGCGGTATTGGACTATATTGCAGATCAATCAGAATTGGTCTCCGATCTGGATGCAGAGTTGTTTTACCAGCTGCATACGGACAGATTTTCTCTACCAGAGCATCGCAAGGTGCGTCATATTCTAATCACTATCAATGATGAGTTTAAAGACAATGTCCGTGAGAATTCTCAGGCCAGAGCAAAGGAAGTGTTGCACAAGCTCAAACATTCTTCGCTTAAAATTGAAAAATTAGCTAAGCAATATTCAGAATGTCCGACAGCTATCGAGGGCGGTTTATTGGGAACCTTAGCCAAAGGGCAATTGTACCCAGAACTTGATGATGTGTTGTTTGGTATGGCGGTAGGCGAGATTAGCGATATGATCGAATCACCATTGGGCTTTCATATTTTGCAATGCGATGAAGTTATACCCTCTCAGCTAGCATCTTTTGCCGAGGTAGGTGAAAAGATTAAGCGCAGTCTTTATGAACGCAATCGACGTGCTTATCAAAAGCAGTGGTTGACGAAGCGCATGAGTGAAATTAGCCATTAATTTTTAATTGACTAAAGCCTTCCTGAATGAAGGTGTGTTAGCAACAGCAGCGAGGATATTGCTATGGTAGAACTCCAAATGCGTTGTTCCTTTTGTGGCGTACCGCAAAGTCCAGACTTACCTTTGATTGCCGGTTTACAGGGTCATATTTGTCCGGCCTGCGTAAAATTGGCGAGCCAAGTCGTTGCTGGTTGGAATAAAAATAAAGCGCGAGATCATCGACCAAAAGAGCTACCTAAGCCAATGGAACTAAAAGCATTGCTTGATGAGTATGTGATTGGTCAGGATATGGCCAAAGAAACCTTATCCGTTGCGGTATATAACCATTTCAAACGTCTGATGTGCGAAGAAAGTGAATCGACGGATATTGCAAGGTCAGACACTCGCGTCGAAGTATCAAAGTCTAATGTCTTACTGGTGGGCCCAACGGGCTCAGGTAAAACCTTGTTACTGCGTACCTTAGCCAAAATTCTCGACGTGCCTTTTATCGTGGCCGATGCGACTTCGCTAACTCAAGCCGGCTATGTGGGGGATGATGTCGAAAATATTATTTCACGATTAGTGGATGCTGCTGATGGAAATATTGCCGCTGCAGAGTGGGGTATTATCTATCTGGATGAAGTCGATAAATTAGCGCGAAAGGGGGATGGTAGTGTCGGTGTGCGCGATATTTCAGGTGAGGGAGTACAACAGTCACTATTAAAAATGGTCGAAGGTAGCGAAATAAAACTACCAGGCAAAGGTTCTGGACGTAATCGTGAACCCACTGGGGAAGTTATTAAGACAGACAATATTCTATTTATCGCTGGCGGGGCTTTTGCGGGAATAGAGGAGTACATAGATCGTCGCATGCATTCAGACAAGTCCACCATGGGTTTTCATGCGGAGATTGAACATAAAGAAATTTCAGAGCTAAGTCGTGAGGACGTTATGAATGACATGGTGACAGATGATCTGCGCCAGTTTGGTCTAATCCCTGAATTCATTGGTCGTTTTCATGTGTTGGCGATGCTGCAAAAACCCTCCTTAGACGATTTAGTTCGCATATTGACAGAACCCAAGGACGCTTTGGTTCGCCAATATCAACGTTTGTATGAGTACGACAGTGTGGCGTTGGAGTTTGACGAAGAGGCATTAACCGCTATCGCTGAGTTAGCCGATGAGCGGGGTACCGGCGCTCGGGGCTTACGCGGTGTCATCGAGCATGTATTGCGAAAATCGATGTTTGAGGTGCCTTCAAAAACTAATATCAACCATTGTTACGTCGATGCAATGGTGGTGCGGGGCGATGGTGAAATTGTATACGACTACAAAGAAGATGATCAGGACGGTTCGCAACAAGCTGATGTAGTGAGCGTGGGTGGATAGCGGTGAGAAGTTTGAGTATGTATGCGCATAATGAACTCACGGCCTTAATGGAAGCATGTCGTCATGGGTGGGTGGAAGAGGTTGAAGCGTTATTATTTTTGGATGCTGACCCGAATGAATGTAACGGCGATGGTAATACCGCCATATGGCTGGCATGTTTTTCTGACAATGTGGAAACGATTCGTTTGTTAGCACGTTATGGAGCTAATATTAATAACCAAAACAACGATGGTGTGACGCCATTGATGTATGCCGCGTCCGCATCTAAAACGCATGTGGTAAGTAGTTTGTTAGCGTTGGGCGCTGATTCTACATTAACAAGTGACGACGGCTTTCAAGCGATAGATTTAGCCTCAAATTATAGTATTCTTCAAATGCTCAAAACGACACAAGTCGCCTAAGGATATTGTCATGTCAAAAGTAGCTATCGTGTTTGGTACTGATACGGGTTATACGCGAAAAATAGCCAAGTTGGTGGCAAAAAAATTAGGGGCTGATATCGCGGATAAACCAGTTAATATTAATAGGTTGAGTCTTGATCAGTTCTTGGCCTACGATGCTTTGATTCTTGGAACCCCTACTTACGGCGAAGGCGTATTGCCCGGAACCTCCACTGGCATAGATGCTGGGAGTTGGGCGGAGTTTTTACCCCAACTGCAAGGTCATGACTTATCGGCTAAAACCATTGCGCTGTATGGATTTGGTGACCAACTAAAATATCCAACATCCTATGTGAGTGCCATGGGTGATTTATATCAGGCACTTGCTGAGAAAGGCGCCAAGATGATTGGTAGCTGGCCAACTCAAGGCTATACCTTTGAACACTCAAGCGCGGTTGTGGATGATGTATTTGTAGGTTTGGCCCTTGATGAAAAAAACCAAGGTGCATTGACTCAGCAACGTGTCGAACAATGGTTGGAAGAAGTTAAACCCGCTCTATTAGGCTCTTAATACCTTACTTAAGGTGGGCTATCCGTTTTAAGTTTCGCAAGTTGTATGGCCTCATCAACATGTTGGCGATAGTCAATTCGTAGTTGAGCCAAGAATCTATTTAGGCTGGCTTTGTCATTCGGGTTACATACCTCACTGATATAAAAAGGTGGGTGGACTACAGCAGAAAACGCATTGCTTTTAAGGCGTTTGTCGAAATTGGCTACTACGATCGGAACGATAAGCGGCTCTGGGTCAAGGCTCGCAGCGAGGTGAAAGGTGCCTTTTTTAAACTCAGAGGGTGATTCATCGCTCCAGTTGCTGGTGCCTTCGGGACAGATGATTAGGTTTGTGCCCGCCCGTAGATACTCCGATGCGGTTTGATTAAATACTTGGCGCTGGTCGGGTGGTGCATTCACCCTATCTGATTCTGCCGTGTGGACATAGATGTGACCCAAGCGGTCATAATAATGGTGATGACCATATTCTTCACCTCGGCCTCGACGTACGACTCGCACACCGCTATCACCGTATTGAGGGTCAAGTATCATAGCGCTAACAAAGTGGGTATCCAGTGCAAATTCAAAGCCATTAGCTAAGGCGTTATAAGGATGGCTAATCAGGTGATTAAGAATAAAAATATGACCACTTTGTTTGGGTAAATTTTCAACACCTTGAATGACATAGTGTGCATTTTCGAAGACGCGTTTAAAACTCTGGCTGCATAGGTGACGCGAAAATTCAGTAGGTTTGTCGCTCGGGGCTTTAGTGACCGCCTCGTATACGTCGTGCAAGCCATCGTAGAAGGCTTGTTCTCTGGCTACTTCGCTCAATATGTCGAGGCATACGCCGGCTAAGGTGCGCTCCAGGGTAGAGCCATTAAGCTTTACGTCGTTTAAACATTGTAAAGCATCAATGTGAGTCAACCGGTTCGACAGTAAATGAGGAAGTTTGTACAGCTTGGAGGAAATACTTAGCTGTGGGCTAACTTGACTTAAGAGGTGCTGAATAACGATATGCTCATCATCATAGCTTTGAGCGACAAGCTGGATACGTAGCGTACGTAAGCGAGCGCTTAATAGCCATAGCATTCGTCGTTCCAGTATTAAACTAAATTTGGGTTGTTGCTGTCCGAGTGCGGCTAGTTTGTCTTTGTGCATACAAAGAACGACGGTGTTGGATAGGCTGAGCGCATTTTCTTCCTGAGTCCCAGAGGTGCATAATTGGGGGCCGCTAATCACTTGGCCAGGTATGCTGTAGGAGCGCAAAAATATACTGTCGCTGATGCTCATTGCTATTGATCCGTTGGCGAGTAGCATTAATTCATCTGCTGAATCTCCCGCCTTAAACAGCGCTTGCTTGGGCGCGTAGTATTTGATTTCAACAAGCTTAGCCAAGTCCTCTAATAATTCTCGTGGCATTACTTCCATAAATAGCGAACGAGCGAGTATTTCTTTAACATCTGCGTGTGAAAATTCACTAAGTTGGCAATAGCTCTGCTTTTCCAGTGAATTAATGAGTAATTCTGATGAGTACAACGAGCTTTTCAATTTATTGCGAGTGTCGTTGATGAGTGGCAGCACTCGAGTGGCGCAATAGTTGAAGAAGGCTTGACCTAGAATGGGTGAAGCATTGAAAAATTCTGTTAGTTTACTAATGGGCCAGCGGTAAAAGCTGCAATGGCTTAAGGCGTTAGCTGTCGTTGCATACCGATGCGGTTGTGAAAAACCAGACCAACCTAATGGAAAAAAGGTGTCGGAAACTTGGCCAACACTAATGTTTGATTTGTTACTTTCGAATGCTAGGCTGTGCTCAATGTTGCCTTCAATTAGAAAATATATATGTGTAGCAGGATGAAATTGTTTGATGATGGTGTCACCGGGCCCATGACTAATTTTTTCTGCCATATCGATCCAAGCTTGTCGCTCGTGTTGGCTGTGTTCATGCTTCCAAATTGCATTCGACAAATCATAAATACTATCCATCCTATCAATCCTAATTGGGTATGGTGTGGTTAACATTATCAGAATAGTTGTTACATACAAAAGATAATAAATAGATTAATCTAGTGGTGATGTTTATTTAGTCTAGTGAAGGCTAGAGGAAAGAAGTTTTAATATGCCCATATCTACCCCTATCGATACGTTCAATAATACAGCCGTGGCACCACCTGATTTTGAGCCGTTTTGGCATAATACTTTGGAGGCCCTAGCCCTGGTTCCGCCACGAACGGAGATGCAGCTTCAAGCACGCCGTTCTGGTATTTGTCATCATTCTTTGAGTTTTGACTCGTTTAATCATGCCCGAATTCACGGCTATTTATTAAAATGGGATGATACGTCTTCACGGCCATTAGTGATCTATACCCACGGCTATAACGGCCAATGTGATGTTGTGTGGCAGTGGGCAGAACAAGGTTTTAATGTGTTGGGAATTGATACGCGAGGTTTTGGACGGTCAGCGATAGATATTAGCAAATATGGTTGGATATTAACGGGTATTGAATCGGCTACTAGTAGTATATTGCGAGGAGCTGTGTGTGATTATGTACGGGCAGCACAGCTTGCACCTTCTTTGCTTAATGCCCTGCCTTCTAGAACTATTTTTTACGGTTATAGCTTTGGCGGTGCAATGGCCTTAATGGCTGAAGCGGTGAGTCCAACCGCTGATTTAGTGGCTGCTGGTGTGCCCTCATTTGGCTGGATGGAGGGGCGACGTAAGTTGGTGAAATTGGGCTCCGGTGCGCAGGTGAATCAGTATTTAAAAAAATATCCTGAACAAGACGGTCTTGTTATGAGTACGCTATCTTATTTTGATACCGTTAATTTCGCCCAGCTAATTCGTAAACCTACCTTAATTGGTTATGGGCGTAAAGACGTGGTAGTGCCTGCTGAAACGGTTATTGCAGTAAGCGATGCCTTAAGTTGCGAGCATAAACTTAGAGAGTTTCCCTATAGCCACAGCGAGCAGCCCGAGGAAGTGTTATGGGGCGAGTTCGAACATGAGTGGCAACAAATGTTAATTACTGGAAAATTATTGTAGTGTTTCTCGCCTTGTTAAGCTAAACCATACCGTGATACTCACTGACCAAATTTTTTATCTTTAATTTAATAATTTCACCTAGCATGCGCATTTTTCGTTCGTGTTCACGGTGAGCGATGTCATAGATTTGTTTTTGTAACTCTTCGCTAATGCCGTCAGGAATCGATAAACGCCATTCGGTAAAAAATGAATCGTAGCTGTCAATGGTTTTGATTAACTCGAATTTTAGTTTTTCTCTATCTTTAGGCGGAATTTTAGCTAAGGCATTATCGATCACCGACTCCATGTCGGACTTTTTACGCTTGGGTTTTAATGGAAACTCGATAATGTTGTCGGACATATTATATTAGCGGCGCTGGTTGCTTAGTATTTCAACGTTGTGAATCTTATTCCGATGCTTGACGTCTGGGCACTGTTTTAGGGTCGACGGTAATCACCCTATAGATTTCTACTCGGTCACCTTCTTTTATGACTGTATCGAGCTTGGTCATTTTGCCGAAGATACCGACTTTCTGGCGAGTCAGGTCGATATGGGGAAACTTATCCAATACACCGGACTCTTCGATAGCGGTCTGAACTGTGGTTTCTTCCGCTACCTCCAGTTTTAGCCAAACTTGTTGGTTAGCTTCAGCATAGGCGACAGATACGTTCATGGTGGCGCTCCTCGTGTGATTGATGAATTAGTGTGTGCTAGGGCTTGATGCGTCTTTGGCACCACTGTCCAGGGAGACAGGCTCGGGAATGTCGTTGTCCTCATCCCGGCTTAAGCGAGCATCGATCATACGTTTGCCTGCAAGGATGAAACCTAACGCAATAAATGCCCCAGGTGGGAGAATCATTAACAGGAAACCACCGTAGTTAGAGAACACAGTGATCTCCATAAATGAGAAAACCTCACCGAGTAACAGTGATGCGTTAGCGAACAAGGTACCGCTGCCCAGTATTTCCCGTGTCGCACCAACGACAACCAGAGCCACGGTAAAGCCAAGACCCATGAAAAAACCATCGGCCATTGCTTTGTTAATGGGTTGGTGTGAGGCGAAGGCCTCCACTCGACCGAGGATGGCGCAGTTGGTCACTATTAGCGGAATAAATAAGCCCAATACTTTGTGCATCTCGTGCATCCAAGCATTCATGGTCATGTCGACCAGGGTCACAATGGTGGCGATCAAGAGTACAAACACCGGTAGGCGCACTTCCTTGGTGATCATGTCGCGCATCATCGAGACGATAAAGCTCGACATGACCATGACCGCCATCGAAGCCAAGCCCATGCCGAGGCCATTAGTGGCGGTACTGGTGACGGCGAGTAGGGGGCACAAGGCCAGCATTTGGGCGAAAACGACATTGTTATCCCAGATGCCATCACGCACGATAGTTTTGAAAGAAGGGTCAGTTGCCATGCTGTGTTACCTCACTGTTGACGCTGGCCGGATCAGTCAGCAGTTGAGCCTGGTGTTGTTGGAAAAATTGCATGCCGCCTTTAATGGCTTTGACGATCGCACGAGGTGTGATAGTCGCCCCAGTGAATTGGTCAAATTGGCCACCGTCTTTTTTTACCGCCCAGTTTGAGGCGTTTTCTTCGCTTAGTGTTTTGTTATCGAAGCTAAATATCCAGGGTGAGCGGGCGGCTTCCATTTTGTCGCCCAGGCCCGGTGTTTCTGTATGCGACACCACTCGTACACCTAACAGTGTGCCCTTAGGGTTAATGGCCATAATGAGCGTGATGATGCCGGAGTAACCTGGTTCTGCCACTTGATAGGCCACGGCGCTAACATCATCCCCAAGCAGTGCTTGGAACACTTCTTTACCATTAACGTCGATTTTGTTTTCCAATAGATTGTTGTCATGAAACTTGGGCGGAATAACTTCGCCCAGCATGGCTTGTACGTCTTCGGCATGACGTTGGGCGATGGCGTCTTTCGTACCTTCATTGCCCATCACCAATAAGGTTGTTGCCAGCATCGCAGCCGCACCGACTAACATGCCGTGATAAGCCGTGCGTTGGCGGTAACTTGGGTTTTTGACTGCTTTAGGGATATTCATGACTCATCTCCCGAACGCTTTTCTTCAATCGCCAGCGGTTGGCCACGACGAGTGCGACCGTAAATGCGAGGGCGCAAATAATAGTCGATTAATGGGGTGATGCAGTTCATTAACAGCACCGCAAAACCCACTGCTTCCGGGTAGGCTCCCCAGGTGCGAATGATAAAAACCAGAGCGCCACAACCTGCACCAAAGATTAATTGCCCTCGGGCGGTGCTGGGTGTCGTGACCGGGTCGGTGACAATAAAGAAAGCCGCTAGCATTAACGCGCCGTTGAATAGATGAAATTGCGGTGCAGCGAAGTTTTGCGGATCGTTATAGTGAAACAGCGCCGATAGCACAGCCACGGTGGCTAATAATGCGACGGGGGCCTGCCAGCTAATAATGCCCCGAATTAGTAGCCATAAGCCGCCAAGTAGAATTAATAATGCAGAGGTTTCCCCCAGGCTGCCGGCGATATGACCGATGCCCATGTCTTGATATGAGGGCAGATCGGCCATGATGGTGCTGATGTCCTTATCCAGTGTCAGCTCGGTTTTAAGGTGGCCCATGGGCGATGCAGTTGTCACGCTATCCCAATCGGCTTGAGCGCCAAAGGTGGTGGCAAAGCCAGCGGCGATGCCGGGGTCCTGCTCGGAAAACATCGGTTGTGGCACTACCCAGGTTGTCATTTGTACTGGGAAGGAAATCAGTAAAATCACCCTGGCCAACATGGCCGGATTAAATACATTTTGGCCCAGGCCGCCGAACACTTGCTTGCCCAAAATAATAGCGCAAGCCGCGCCCATTACGCCGATCCACCACGGAGCCCACGGTGGCAGGGTTAGCGCGACGAGCCAAGCACTGAGAATGCCAGATAAATCCATGAGTGCCGGACGAATAGGTCGCTTACCTAGGTATAGGCAGATGAACTCAAACACTACGGCGCTGATCAGCGTCACGCAGAACAAAAACAACGCCGCCCAACCGTAGATGTAAATGCCATAGGCCGTGGCGGGCACTAAGGCCAGAATGACGCTGGCCATGATTTGTGTAATCGAGGCATCATTATGGGTATGCGGGCCACTGACGGGGCTTATTCGACTCATGATGTAGCCTCTTTCTCTTCCTGTTCAGCCTTGGCTTTGGCCGCCGCCTCACGCGCTTTTTTAGCCGCCGCTGCGCGGGCAGCCATAGCCGCTTTCTCTTTTTCGATTTTTTCCATACGAGTCTGGCGTTGTTTGGCCAATTCGCTGGTGTATTCTTGCTGTTGTTTGGCGACGGCACGGGCTTTGAGTTCGCCTTTGGCGTAGTTGAAAAAATGCACTAAAGGAATGTTGGCCGGGCAAACATAACCGCAGGAGCCACAGCTAATGCAATCGTTAATACCGTAATCTTCCGCCCGGTCAAAATTACCCGCTTTGATGTTAGCTGCCATATCCAGCGGCATTAATCCGCAGGGGCAGGCCGAGACGCAGCGAGAGCAGCGGATGCAGGGGCTTTGTTCGCCCATACGCACTTCTTTTTGACTGAGTGCAATAATGCCGTTACTACCTTTGATGATGGGTACATTGACGTTGGGAATCACCAAGCCCATTAGCGGTCCACCCATTAGTAGGCGGGCGGGCTCTTGTTCAAAGCCATTACAATAGTCGATTAATTCTGAGGCCAGGGTGCCAAATAAAACCTCCAAATTACGCGGTTGGCGAATGGCATCACCAGCGACGGTAACGATGCGCGATACCAGCGGCCGGCCTTCATAAATAGCGTCATACACGGCATAGGCGGTGGCGGCGTTATGCACCATGACGCCGATGTCGGCAGCGAGTTTACCAGCGGGAATTTCTTTACCCGTGACGGTGAAAACCAGATGTTTTTCCGAGCCCATCGGGTAACGGGTGGGCACGGTTAGTACGTTGGTGTCGTTATAGCTTTCGCAGGCTGCGGTCATGGCGTGTACGGCTAGAGGTTTGTTGTCCTCCACGGCGATGATGGTTTGTTGAGCGTTAAGCCCCAGTGCCATAATACGGATGCCTTCAACGATCTTCTGAGTCCGTTCCTGCATTAGCCGATCATCGGAGGTGAGAAAGGGTTCGCACTCGGCACCGTTGATAACGAGTGTTTCCACCCGCTGTTTCAAACCCAGGTTGAATTTCAGTGCGGACGGAAAGGTTGCCCCCCCCAGGCCGACAATACCAGCGTCTGAAATTCGACGAGCAATTTCTTTTTCTGATAGATGAAACGGCTCTTTAGGTACATCCAAGTCAATCCACTGTTCTTTGCCATCGGTAGCAATGATGATGCATTCCACCGGCAGACCTGAGGGGTGTGGGGCTTGATGTTCGGCGATGTCAACGATGGTGCCAGAGCTGGGCGCGTGTACGGCCGCTGACACAGCCCCCTGGCTTTGTGCAATTAATTGGCCTTTGAGTACTTTGTCTCCCGCTTTAACCACGGGTGTCGCTGGCGCACCAATGTGTTGTTGCAGAGGCACATAGAGGCGAGCGGGCAGGGGTAGTTGTTCAATGGCACAGTGGGTGGCCCCTTTGTTGCCCTCGGGATGTACTCCGCCTTTGAATTTAAATAGTCTCATGCTCGCCTCTAAATTTTATTCAACTCAAGCGATAGCTAGATCGCCACTGGAGGACGGTCGCTGGGTAGGCTCAGGTTTGGGCCAGCGCCAAGTGCTCAATGTTTCTGGTATCTCAAGCATCACCAAACATTCGGTAGGACAGATATCTACGCAGGCCTCGCAGCCAGTACAGGCGCTGGCAATGATGGTGTGAAGTTGTTTTGGGGCCCCGACAATGGCATCGGTTGGGCAGGCTTTAAAACAACGAGTGCAGCCAATGCAGGTGGCTTCTTGCACAAAGGCGAGCATCGGCCCTTTGTCTTCCATGTCAGACAAGTCGGCACTGACGTCGAGCATGGTAGCAAGTTGTTCGGCCAGGGCGCGCCCGCCAGGTGGGCATAGGGTGACCAACGCATCGCCTTTAACCAGTGCTTCGGCGGCTGGCGCGCAGCCAGGGAAGCCGCATTGACCACAGTTGGAGGCGGGCAGTAGGGAGGCTAAGTCATCGATTAAAGGATCTTTTTCCACCTTAAAGCGCTTGGCGGCGAAGCCCAATGAAAATCCAATGGATAGACCTAGTATTGTCAAACTGGTAATGGCTGCAATCACAATATGTTCTCCTTCCTAAGGGCTAAGTAATCCGGCAAAGCCCATAAAGGCTAATGACATGGCACCGGCGACAATAAAAGCGATGGGTAAACCAGCAAATGCTACGGGTACGTTGGCCACGGCCAAGCGCTCCCTTAGTCCGGCGAACATCACCATAGTGAGGGTGAAGCCCAGCGCTGAACCGATGCCGTAGGCCATGCTTTCTAAAAAACTGTTTTGTTCCTGAATATTGAGTAGGGCCACACCGAGCACGGCGCAGTTAGTGGTAATGAGGGGCAGAAATACGCCAAGCGATTGGTACAGGGCTGGGCTGTTCTTTTGTACGATTAGCTCAGTCAATTGCACGACGGCTGCGATGACTAAAATAAAGGCTAATATTCGCAAGAAACTGATATCCAGCGGTGCCAGTAAATAGTGTTCTAACAGCCAACTGGCGACCGCCGCCAAGGTCAATACAAAAGTAGTGGCCAGCCCCATGCCTAATGCCGCGTCTAATTTATTGGAAACACCCATGAATGGACATAGGCCGAGAAACTTGGCCAAGACCACGTTATTTACGAAGGCGGTACTAAATAATATGATAATGAATTCGCTCACGTCCCAACTCCTACACATGGGTGTTTCAAATGAGAGATTGCATCTACTATGCCAAAGCCCCTGTTATGCGCTGTAATAGCGCGTACTGCCCCATATTGGTGGATTTTTAGTAGGGTTAAGTAGCTATTAGCTTTGTGGGCTTTTGTCGTGTTTGCGACCAGAGAAAATCGATTGAATAAAGCTTGTGTAGGAAAAACTACAAAGATCACAAGCGCTTGTCATTGATCGAACATTCACCTCAGGCCGTTATTATTGGGCATTGCATCAATGTTTTAGACCTAAAGCCTAGTTGTGGAATGGTTATTGCTGTTATCCCTTGTAAGCCCTGTATGAGGAAGCGCATATGACCGATCAAGAGCCTGTATTACCATCGAGCAGTAATGCTGATAATTGGGTGGACGCGCTACAGAATTTTTTGCTATCGCCGCCTCCAGGGGTTTCATCGACGCTGTTGCAGAGCTTAAGTGATGCTGTATACGGTAGTCACTCGACCTTACCTCCTCGCGTTTTTTATGAAGCGGTACAACAATCGCCCGTGGCGATCTCTATCACCGATTTAGATGCGACAATTATCTATACTAATGCCGCATTTAGCACAGTCACGGGGTATTCCCAAAAAGAAATATTGAATCATAACGAGTCGGTTTTATCCGATCAAAACACACCATCAATAGTATATAAAAACTTATGGCAAAGCTTGCAGGATAAGCGGCCCTGGTCTGGTATTTTGGTCAATAGACGCAAAGATGGTGAGCGTTATTTGGCTGATTTAACCATCGCGCCAGTGCTCAATAATGAAGGTAACACCACTCATTATCTGGGCATGCACCGAGATGTCACAGAAGAGCATCGCTTGGCCCAAGAAGTACGCAACTCAAAAGATTTGATTGAGTCTGTCGTCGATGCTGCGCCTGTAGTTGTTGCCTTGCTCAATGATAAAGCCGAGGTAATCAAACAGAATCAAGCCTATCGAGTGTTAACCAGTGAGATGGAGGGTGCCGAGCCTGCGGTCGAATTTCTAAATGCCTTGAGTCAATCATTAGGCACGTCTTTTCGATCTAATGAATCGGATCGTCAAAACTTTACAGATAAAGAAATACGCTTTGATAAAGGTTCTGCCAATTTGCCCCGTTGGTATTCCTGTTCGGGTACGTGGATTTTGGAAAAAAAATCATCTGTGGATAATTTTTTTGAAGGAAAAAAACAATGCTACTTACTGCTGGTCGCGCAAGATATTAGTGCGATCAAAGAGCAACAAGAAGCCGTGAGAATGAATGCCTTGCGGGCATTGTTAGCGGAGGAGGAGTTGGTTCAGAGCACGCGTGAGACGCTTGCGGGGGCAATATATCAGTTGCAAGGGCCATTAAACTTAATCTCCGCAGCGAACAATATGCTAAACCGTCGCATCAATAATGATGAGAGCTTAAAGAGTCTCCATACTGTGTTGCAACAAGCGATGGCGTCAGGTGAACTGGCGATGGAAACCTTGCGTAACTGCATGCCTGAAGAACCGTTTGAAGTACCCGCCCCTGTCAATATTAATGAAATTTTGCACGAAGTTTTATCCTTGTCTACGGTGCGTCTGTTGGCAACGGGTGTTGTCGTGGATTGGCAGCCGACACCGGTATTGCCGACCTTAAAAGGTAGAACGCAACGGTTGCGTGGTTTGTTTAAACAATTAGTCGATAACGCAATTGATGAAATGAGTCGTCGCGGTTGGAAACAGCGTGAGCTTCGCATTTATACCCAGCATCCCGAAGAGGATATCGTTAGTGTCATTATCGAAGATACAGGGCCGGGTATTCCTGAGGAAAACCGCATTAACGTGTTTGAACCATTTTTCTCCACCAAAGGTGCGAAAGGAAAACGCGCAGGGATGGGATTAACTATGGTGCAGGATGTTGTCACCGAGCATGCAGGCAGCATGAATATTAGTAGCGGGGCGGAAGGTGGTTGTCGTATTGACGTGCAATTGCCAGTGGGTCGGTCCAGCTATGGAGTTGATTTATGAATACGCCAACACTAACGCGCTATGAAACACTACTTTCAGCTGAGCTTGAAGCCTTATATGAAGTTACGCAGGTGTTAAATCAGTCACTACATTTGCAAGATACGCTGTTAGGGGTGTTGGAAACCTTGCACTCTAAAGCAGGCATGCAACGCGGCATGGTAACCCTGCTTGAACCTGAAAGTGGTGAGTTGTTGTTAAGCGCCGTGCATCACGCGGCAAACGTTACTCTTACTGATGATGTTCGTTACCGTGAAGGTGAAGGCATTATTGGCTCCATTCTTAGCGAAGGTCGAACCGTTGTGATTGACCGCGTTGTGGATGAACCTCGATTCTTAGATCGCTTGGGCTTGTATGATGCACGTTTGGCCTTTATTGGTGTACCTGTGTTGGTTGAAAATAAAATGGTCGGTGTGCTCGCTGCACAACCCGATGAAGAATATCGCGATATGTTGTCTGAGCGCTCGCGTTTTATGGAGATGGTGGCCAGCCTCATTGGTCAAGTAGTGAGGCTGTCTTGGGATGTTGAGCAGCGCGAAAAAGCCTTGACCACCGAGCGTGATCGTTTAAAGCGTGTCGTTCGAAATAACTATGGTTTTGCCAGTATCGTGGGTCGTACCGAAAAAATGCGACAAGTGTTTGAGCTAGTTCGCCAAGTCGCAAAATGGAACACCACGGTGTTGGTTCGCGGTGAATCAGGGACAGGGAAAGAGCTTATTGCCAATGCCATTCATTATAATTCACCTCGCTCCAGTGGTGCCTTCGTTAAACTCAATTGTGCTGCTTTACCCGACAATTTATTAGAGTCGGAATTATTCGGCCATGAAAAAGGCGCATTTACCGGTGCGGTTAATCAACGTAAAGGTCGTTTCGAACAAGCTAACGGTGGAACGATATTCTTAGATGAAATTGGCGAAATTTCTGCTCAGTTTCAAGCCAAACTTTTGCGTGTATTACAGGAAGGAGAGTTTGAACGAGTTGGTGGCACAAAAACCATGAAAGTGGATGTGCGAGTCATTGCTGCCACCAACCGTGACTTGGAGAGCGAAGTCGAAGAGGGTGAATTCCGCGAAGATTTATATTATCGCTTAAACGTCATGCCCGTGAATGTGCCGCCTCTACGTGAGCGAATAGAGGATATTCCTGACCTTGCCAAGTTCTTGGTCAGTAAAATCAGTAAACAGCAGGGGCGTGATCTCGATATTACCGATAGCGCGATTCGGATTTTGCTGCGTTATAACTGGCCGGGCAATGTTCGTGAATTAGAAAACTGGATAGAGCGCGCGGCTATCATGTCTGAAAGTGGCGTGATCGACCGTGATGTGATTAGTGCGACTGGCTTAGAAGATCAAATCCCCTTGGGCGCGCCCGTACATCCTGTTGCCTATGCAGCCGTTGAAGCAAATAACGTCGATTTTAACTCGACTGATATGGATGAGCGTGAAAAAGTTATCGCAGCGCTGGAACAAGCAGGATGGGTACAGGCCAAAGCAGCCCGGTTACTTAACATGACTCCTCGTCAAATTGCCTATCGGATTCGCACCCTGAATATCAATGTAAAGCAGTTTTAAGGGCTCGACGTAAGTGGTCGTGTTACAAGACTGACCGTACCCTCAATCCGGCTCACAAATGCAGCTTTTCCGCCAAGGCGTATTGCCCTTGGGCTGTCGCCAGGGAGGCAGCGCTATTGCCCATTGCATCGCGCAGGGCTGAATCAGCGCCCTTATTTAATAATATATCGATGATGTCTTCGCGGCCAAATAGTGCGGCCATCATCAGAGTTGTTTGGCCAGCGTAGTTGGTGTGGTTGATATCGCAATTGCTGTGCTGCAGCATCCAGTTAACAACGCTTGTATGACCGCGAAACGCCGCGCCCATCATGGCATTTGAACCTTTCTGATCAATCGCGCATAAATTGGTGCCTGAATTTTTCAATGCAACCAGTACGTCAATATGGCCGTAGTAGGCCGCCAACATCAAGGGTGTAAAGCCTCTAGCGTCAGTGCTGTTGGGGTTGGCTCCTTGCTGTAACAAGGCCTCGATCTGCGTGACATCACCTTCGCGGGCGGCGGCAACGAGTTGCATGTTGTTGGCATCACTGGCGAAAAGTTTGGGGGCTATAACCAGACCAAAAAGTAATACCAGTATCGAGCTAAAGCTTGGTTTTATCATGCGTTGAGTCTCCTCAGCTTGTGGATGTAAAAAAGGGAGAGGCCAGTCGGCCCCGCCCTTGTTTATTGTGCTGCTTAGTCTTTATATTGCGCAGCTACCTTTTTCATCTCACTCTTCTTGACGTTGACGGCTTTGGCAACTCGCTTGCCGTAGTCGCTGTCGGCTTTGTAAAGGAAGGCGGTGATGATGGTACGGATCTCATCATTTTTCACTTTACCAAGATCAGCAGCGAAGGCTTCAACCAAGTGCTTACGGTCTGTCTTCGATAATGAACGATAGAACTCACCGGCTTGCTTGAAGTTTTGAGTCTTCTCAAACGCTTGCTGTTGAGTGCTGTCACTTAGTGGTGTTGAACAGACCTTGTAGCTGGCGTCATCAACGTAGCCCTGGCCAGTGCGGCTGGGTTGATAGTTGACGCTGCCACTACGAGGTGCGGCATAACCGGCCCCGTTTTGGCTATGACTATGAACCGCGACCTTAGGCGCATTGACCGGCAAGCTCATGTGGTTGATGCCCAAACGATAGCGCTGAGTGTCGGCGTAGGAGAACAAACGACCTTGCAACATACGATCTTCCGAAGGCTCGATGCCAGGAATCATATTGCTTGGGGCGAACGCCGACTGTTCCGTGGATTGGAAGAAGTTATCCGGCACTTGATTCAAGGTCAACTCGCCGACTTTTCGTGCTGGAATCAAACTCTCGGGCCACACCTTGGTGGTATCCAGTGGATTGAAGTCAAAATCGTTTACTCGAGCGGGGTCTAGGGTCTGGATATACAAATCCCACACAGGGTAGTCGCCGGCATCAATGCGGGAATACAAATCGCTGGTCAGGTGATTAAAGTCGTTAGCCTGCACCTTGGCTGCTTCGGCCATGCTCAGACCATTATTACCTTGACGAGATTTCCAAGTGAATTTGACGTACTCCGAGTTACAGCTATCGTCTACAAATTTAAAGGTATGCACCCCTGAACCGTCCATCTCCGCCAGACTGGTAGGAATACCCAGTGGTGAGTACAACCACGTCAGCATGTTGGTACTCTCGGGAATAAACGAGAAGAAATCAAAAAAGCGGTTAGGGTCTTGTAAGTTAGTGCGTGGATCGGGCTTAAGCGAATGCACCATGTCAGGGAACTTCATTGCATCACGAATGAAAAAGACCGGAAAGTTATTACCTACCAAATCCCAGTTGCCCTGATCGGTATAAAATTTGACGGCAAACCCGCGCGGATCACGTAGCGACTCAGGCGAGCCCTTGGAATGAATCACGGCGGAAAAGCGCACAAACACATCAGTTTCTTGGCCTATGTCCTGAAACGGTGCCGCTCGAGTGATGTCGGTTAAGTCCGCTGTTGCTTTGAAGACCCCGTGGGCACCAGTGCCGCGAGGATGCACTACGCGCTCCGGAATGCGCTCACGATCAAAGTGCGCCAGCTTTTCAATTAAATGGTGATCTTGCAGCAGCGTCGGCCCTAATGGTCCGGCTGTTAGGGAGTTCTGGTTGTCGCCCACAGGTGCACCGGTAGAGCGGGTCAGGGTGGGTTCGGCAGCGGTGGCTGCACCTTGCAAGATCATAGCAACAGCGGCTGCGACGATGGATCTAGATGTTGTTTTTCTCATAACGCTCTCCTAAAGTGGTCTGCAAATCATCTTGGTTTACCCTCAGTGTTTCGGGCTCACTTCAGTTAACGTCATTTTCATTAATTCCCAAAATTGAATATTTTAATATCTTTAATTGGTTCTGTAGATTTATTGGTGATGCAGATTCCTACCGTTGAATATTTAAATGTCTTTAACAGATTTGTAGCGGATGCCAGCTATCCTTAATCTAGGATTGAAAGGCTCACGATTGAATAGTCATCATGGTGAGCTATGCGTTGGTGAACACGAGGTGTCATGGTATTGGGGGCACCTTGAGGCTTCCTTTGTGCTTGGCGATGCGGTCCAGTATGTTTAAAGATTTGGCTATTACCTAAGTAAAATTGTTGTTTATTTATCCAAGAAGATGCCGCTGGCTATCTTGAATAAGTTTTAGATAATGGCTTCGAACCCGTTGCGGTGCCTTATCTGGCTAACCTGTTTAATCTATCGGTGAGATGAAACCCCCTATGACAGTGATCAATCACACATCAAACGAAGATAAAGATAGTCTGCTATTTGTTGATTCCGAAACTCGTGCCAGCAAGGATGAATCCTCTTTCCCCGCCAGAGCTGAGCCTTGGAAAATCATGATTATCGATGACGAAACGGGTGTCCACGATGTATCTACGATGGTTCTTAATAATTTTTCCTACAAGGAGCGGGAGCTCAAATTCGTGCATGGTTACTCGGGCGCTGAGGCCTGCGAGTTGATCAAGCTACATCCAGATACTGCCATTATCCTGCTGGATGTGGTGATGGAAACCGATAATGCCGGTCTGGATACCGTTAAATATATCCGCGAGCAACTGCATAACAAGACAGTTAGAGTTATTCTCCGTACCGGTCAGCCCGGTCAGGCACCGGAACACCAGGTCGTGCGTTCGTATGACATCAACGGTTATTTGGAAAAGAGTAATCTTACTTCACAATATCTCGAGACTGCGCTAATCACCTCACTCAGGTCATATGATGACATTTGCACGATCGGCCGGTTGGCTGACAGCAATGATACGCTCGAATCTCTAGTCAAAGCCCGTACGCAGGATTTGTCTACCGCCAATGCCCAGTTGCAGCTACAGATGAAAGACCAGGCACAGGCTCGCTTAGCATTGCAACTAAGTAACGCGCGCTTGTCCGAGGCACAGCGTATCGCTCACATCGGGAATTTTGAATGGTCCGCCAAGGATGACGACATCACCTGGTCCGAACAGGTTTACATTATTTTGGGGATTCCGGTAACGCTTGGCACTCACTCTCACTCTCTGGCAGAGTTTTTGGCGTTTGTGGTTCAGGAAGACCGTCTCGCCGTTTCGCAAACGATGCG
>Ga0316204_10006100_pt1 | contig 18944 bp, 15 predicted proteins | sample 6monrhotite_MG_2_FD_205661 | JGI IMG/M metagenome (GOLD analysis project Ga0316204, IMG submission 205661) | Microbial mat bacterial communities from mineral coupon in-situ incubated in ocean water Damariscotta River, Maine, United States -... | ecosystem: Environmental > Aquatic > Marine >...
AATGTTATTGCTAAAAATATTTTATAAATATTAAATAGTAATTTCATTTTGCCTGTCCTTTAATCAGCGATGCATAGTATTTAAAATATAAAATTCACTACTTAATAAGATTACTGCTAGTAATGTAATTGTTAAAAATATTTTATAAATATTGGATAGTAATTTCATTTTGCCTGTCCTCTAATCAGCGATGCATAGTATTTAAAATATAAAATTCACTGATCTATGGTTTGCAGGCTATGTGCCAATTAATAATAAATTTGTAAGTTCCTGATTTAACTTAAAGAAATGATAATTTTAAAGCTGTGTATACGTACGAATACTCGTAAGTTACGAATATTCGTTGTTTTGTTAACGTAATAGCGTTATTTTATTGTGATTACAAATGACTAAATTTGGGTGATTTAATATGGAAACTGAAACTCAGCCAACGCTTTTATTTGGGCGTTTTGCCTGTTCTAGTTCCATGGGTGAGCTAATATTACAGGCCGCCGGTGAAGGTATATTTGGAATTGATAAAGACGGTATTACGGTATTTGCAAACCCGGCAGCTTCACGTATTACAGGCTGGAGTGTGAATGAAATGGTTGGCCAGCTTAGTCACAATCTTCTGCACCATACAAAAATTGATGGATCAACTTACCATGCCTGTGATTGTCCAGTACATGCCACCTTTGTAGATGGTGAAGTACATTATGTCGATGATGAAATATTCTGGCGTAAAGACGGTAGCTACTTTTTAGTAGAGTATACAAGCACTCCCGTTAAGGAAAATGGAGAATTATTGGGTGCCGTTGTGGTATTTAATGATATTACGGAGCGTAAAAAAGCAGAGAAAGAATTGCAAAAAATTCATGATGAAAATCATATGATTTTACATTCTGCTGGTGAGGGTGTGTATGGTTTATGTTGTGATGGTAAAACAACTTTTGTAAACCCCGCAGCTGCTCGTATGCTGGGTTACGAAATTGATGAGTTAATAGGTAAGCCTATGCATAGTATGTTACATCATACTCATGCTGATGGTACCGAATACCCGAAAATGGACTGCCCAATTTATGCAGCATTTAATGATGGCGAGATACATCATGTAGATAATGAAGTTTTCTGGCGTAAAGATGGTACTAGCTTTTCTGTTGAATATACCAGTACGCCCATTGAAAAAAATGGCAAGCTGCATGGTGCCGTTGTCGTATTTAATGATATTACTAAGCGCAAACTGGCTGAAGAAGAGTTAAAGAAAGCATATGCGGAAGTAGAAAAAATGAAGCATCGTCTTGAAGCAGAAAATACCTATCTTCAAGAGGAAATTCGAGTAAAACATGACTTCAAGGAAATTGTGGGACAGAGTCATACTATTAAACAGGTTTTAAATCAGATTGAACTCGTGGCACCTACCATGGCAAATGTATTGGTCATTGGGGAGTCTGGAACAGGTAAAGAACTGGTTGCTCGCGGAATACATGATCTAAGTGAACGTAGCGATCGGCCACTAATCAAGGTGAATTGTGCTGCCGTTCCCCATGAATTATTTGAAAGTGAGTTTTTTGGTCATGTTCGCGGCTCTTTTACCGGCGCTATAAAAAATAGAACGGGCCGTTTTGAATTAGCTGATGGAGGAACTATTTTCCTGGATGAGGTAGGTGAGATTCCACTTGATCTTCAGAGCAAGCTATTGCGCGTTCTTCAGGAAGGTCAGTTTGAGCGTGTTGGCGAAGAGGTTACACGTAGTGTTGATGTTCGCGTTATCGCCGCTACTAATCGAGATTTAAAACAGGAAGTCGAAAGAGGAAAGTTCAGAGAGGATTTATATTTTAGATTAAATGTATTCCCTATTGAGGCAGTACCATTAAGGGATCGCCTTGATGACATTCCAATCTTAGCCCAGCATTTTATATCGCTTATCTGTAGCAGAATTAATCGCTCCGAACCCAGGTTAACGAATGCAAATGTGAAGCAACTGCAAGCATATTCGTGGAGTGGTAATATTCGTGAATTACAAAATGTTATAGAACGTGCAATTATTATTGGTAAAGGTAACCATCTTATATTTGATTTACCAGATGATATGAATGAGAGGACTGAAGGCACTAATTGTCAGGATAAAAAGACAGATTCAGATTTGCCTTATAATGAAACTGAGCGTCTTGCTCGTGATCGCATTAATATAAAGGCAGCACTAGAATTAACCAAGGGAAAGATATCGGGTGCTGATGGTGCAGCTGAACTATTAGGTATCAAACCTACAACTCTTTCTTCACGCATAAAATCTTTGAAGATTGAATGAAATATACTTATGTGAGGATTTAAAGTTTATTATTATTTTTCATCAAATTTACTTAAATAGTGTTTTATAAAGACAAAAAATATTAAGAATATGCTATCTAGTACACCATAGGTGTATCCAGAGTAGCATATTAATATGAAAGCTAATGATCAAAATGTATTACTAATTACCAGCTCATCTAATCCTAATTGCCCAGGCCTTGGCCATGCAGGTTTGATGCCTTTGCCTATAACAACAAACATAGAAATCACATGATCATCAGGTAGTTGTATTAAGTTTGCAACCTGATCAAAATCGAAACCATCCATAGGGCAGGAATCATACCCCATGGATTTTGCAGATAGCATTAAAGTTTGTGCTGCAATTCCACAGGACCGCATAGCTTCATCGCGTTGTACCTGGTCTTTATCTCTATAATAGGAGTCTGCTGCAGGTAGAATAAAATCTTGGACTTCTTTAGCTGCATTTTTCCAGTATCGTTGTGGGTTTTTCCAGGCGTTTAAATTTGCGCAAAGCACAATTAATAAAGATGCATCAGTAATCTGCGACTGATCCATTGCATGTTGCCTTATTTCTTTTCTTAAATTTGTATCTTCAACTCTCACAAAGCGCCAATTTTGCAGATTGAAGGCTGTGGGTGATAATATAGCCAGGGAGAATAATTTGTCTATTTCTTCTTGTGTCATCTTGTGTTCCGGATCAAAGTGCTTAACTGAGCGCCGTGTGATGATGGCTTCTTCTGTTTTCATTAGTCGTTACCTTTGTATGTTGATCTATTAATCGAGGTTATTATTTGTCTATGTTTGGGTAGAATTCATTTTTAAATAAATTAATGTATAAAAAACCTATTGCTACTAAAGCTAGTGATCCGACGGTGCTCGGAAAAACTAAAAATGACCAGTCTGCATTTGCAAGAAAAACAATTAACGGATTAGATCCTGCCGGAGGGTGTACCGTATTACTTGCAATCATAATCCCAAGTGCAGCTGCCAGTGCCAAAGCCATACTCCACCATTGTGGGCCGATAAAATGTAAAAAAGACAGACCTATAAAAGTCGATATTAAGTGACCAATTATGATGTTTTTTGGATGAGAGAAGGGGCTTTCAGGATAGCCAAATAGTAATACGCATGATGCACCAAAAGAACCTATAATTAATAGCTGATTAGTGTAATATGCCAGAAATGCAATGCATGCTATGGCTATAAAACCACCGGTCGACGCGAATATTACCCTGTTTAATTTTTCCTTACCCCTGAAGATATTTTCTAGTTTGGTCTTGTAAAACTTATTCATGATGATACCCAAATTACATAATTAAATTAAAAGTACCGTCAGTTTTGGCGGCACTTTTTGACATGCTATTAACCAACACCCACTTCGTACCAGGGAGTTGGATTAATTGGATATCTATATCTAAATCCATTTTCTGTAATATTGACTATATCAGTCGTGCGTGTTTCACCAGCCTCGATTGTAAACATATCTAGAAATTTGTGGCTTTTGGCATCTTGCAGCCAAAAGCCCACCAATTTTCCCGATTTATTTTTGATAATAAATTTATATTTTCCAGTCTTTAATTTAACCATAGTCACAGCGCTTGAAAAATAACCATTATGCTCTTCCAGGTGGATGGTAGTTACATCATTCTTAGTTTCTGGCGGAGCTGAAACAACAACAGCAGGAACAAAAAGTAATAAACCAAATATGGTTTTGTTAAGTAAGGCAATAAATTTCATATTTTCTTTCCTTTAAATTTATAGTTAAAGTTACAACGAATAGAATCGTTGCTATAAGAAAGCATGTGACGTGCCAATAGCTCTGTAGTACATAAGGTCCTGAAAAATATAAATAAATTGTTATTTTTTAGCTATATAAAGCTGACGATAATTCGTTATTAGCGATAAGTCGTAATAAAATAACGAGATAACGCAAGTTCATGACGCGTTAAAGAATAATTAGTATGAGTTTGAAATAGTGTATATCGAGATAAATAGAAGCGTGTTATTAAAATTTTTTTTCGGCAGTTTAAATATTTCGTTTAGCCAAATTCTCAATAGATAATTTATCGTTAACATGGACTAATATTTGTCACTATATTTGTTAACTGTGTACATTGTTATCTGATTTTCTACATAGAGCTAAGGAATGGATATCTATGCAATGAAATATACACTTATTTATTAATGAATAACTAACTTATTCGGTGGAATTGTTTTTAATAAAATACTAATCAGTTATTACCTTGAATATTAATTTATTGAGTTTTATAAGATGGATGATTTTATATATAAAATGCCTGAATAATTATTTCAGAATTAAGGGTATCATTTCTGTGATGAGGTTGGTCGTCAGGATTTATGTTAGCTTAACTAAGCATGGCTAATACTAAATGTTTAATAATCTTCTCTCCAAATTAGTGTGTTTATAAAAAAGGTGAGTGAAGCTAAGTAACCCATATTGTTTACAGAGAACTGCTATAACTGTTCATTCTGGTCGTACACGGATTGTTCTAATTTGAGTATTCAGAACTCACTAGTTACTCTCTAGTTTTTCATAAAACAGGTGTTTCGTAAGCGTGACCATGCAGGCTTACGAAACACCATTTGGATATAATTACTACGCAGACTCTTTTTGCAATTCAGCACTCCAAATGCCACATTCAATTGTCTTTTGAATATATGTTTTAAAATCTGTTGCAGGACGGCCAAGTGCTTCCTCAATACCCGGCATCACGTTACAATTTCTGCCATCAAATACGACGCTAAACAATTCATTCAGCAACCATTGCAAGTCTTTTGTAACACCTTCTTCTTTCAGGGCATTGATGTATTCATCGACAGGAATCTGAGTATATTTTACCTGCCGACCAAGTGCGCTGGATATTTCCTCCATACATTGTGCAAAGGTAAGTGCTCGTGGCCCCGTTACTTCGTACAGTTTATTTCGGTGTTTTGGATTTGTCAGGGTTTCTACGACAACCTCAGCGATATCATCCGCATCAATGAAAGGTTCCAGCGTTTCTCCTGCGGGTAGTACCAGCTCTCCTGCTAGAATGCCTTCCAGCATAAAGCTCTCGCTAAAGTTTTGGAAAAACCAGCTCGCTCTGACAATGTTCCATGTAAGCCCACTGTTTTTAAGTACTTCCTCTGCACGTTGTGCTCCATCTTCTCCACGACCAGAGAGTAGAACGATGTGTTTCAGGCCGCTTTCGGCAGCAACTTTTACAAATTCCTTAATCGTTGATTCTGCATTGGGTACAGCCAGATCAGGCTGATAGGTGACGTAGGCAGTAGTCGTTCCCTCGATGGCATCTCGCCAGGTTGTGGGATTCTCCCAATCGAATGAGGGGGTAGATGATCTAGACACAGCTCGTGTCGTATAGCCCATTGCGCGTAGGCGTTGATTTACCCTTGCGCCGGTTTTACCGTTTTTACCAATTATTAATATCGGTGACTTTTTCATGATTTCTATTTCCTGTATTAGATAAGGAGAATTTTGAAGAATCAATCTATCTTCGTGTAAATACACTATGCAGCCCTATAATCGGCATAACAATCTCAATAAGTCTATATATCTATACAAATCGTCCAGCAGGTATGGACTTATTAAATTTCACCATGCAGAGTAATAGACATGACTCGTACTCACAAAATCATCCCTGATTTCGCTGACCCTCTTGGCGAAACACTGCATTTGCTTCGATTAACGGGCACTCTTTATTGTCGTTCTGAATTAACGGCTCCCTGGGGAATTGAACTACCCGCCTTTAATGACAGCATGATGTTTCATATCGTAACTTCAGGCCATTGCTGGCTTGAAGTTGATGGTGAAGAGCCTCGCCTTTTACAACAGGGTAGTCTTGTCCTAGTCCCGCATGGGGTTGGACATTCCATTCGCAGTAACCCTAAAGATAAGGCTGTGCCACTGTTTGATATACCGGTTGAACAAGTTAGCGACCGCTATGAGGTAATGCGTTATGGCGGAGACGGTGAATTCACTCATCTGACCTGCGGTGTAGTACGTTTCGACCATGTTGCCGGTCAACGACTCATTAGTCAGTTACCCAATATATTACAGGTTAACGCCTGGGACGAAGAAGAAAGTAGTTGGCTGCAAAGTACACTTCGTTTTATTGCCCGTGAAGCCAGTGCGCTTCGACCGGGAGGGGAAACTGTAATTACTCATTTAGCCGATATTCTAATTATTCAGGCGATTCGTTCGTGGATAGATTCCGCACCGGAAGCTGATCAGGGTTGGCTCGCTGCTCTACGTGATAAACAGGTCGGAAGAGCACTCGCATTGATTCACGGTACTCCTGACAATGGCTGGTCACTAGCTTCGTTGGCCAAAGAGGTGGGAATGTCACGCTCAGGTTTGTCTGCACGGTTCACCAAACTGGTTGGTGAATCAGTTATGCGTTACCTAACTTACTGGCGTATGCAACTTGCTCACACGCAGTTACAAGATACATCAGATTCACTATCAGTACTTGCAGATCGCCTGGGCTACCAATCAGAAGTAGCTTTTTGTAGAGCCTTCAAGCGAGTTTATGGGGTGTCGCCAGGAAGTGTTCGGCAAGCGGCTAAATCTCATATTAAATCAAACAGGGTGGCAGCTGTTACTGATTAAAGTAACTATCATTGTTAGCGAAGTTTATTCTAGGTAACTTTAGGTGTTCTTAAAGTGCATTGAGGCGACCTACTAATTAACAAACCAGGGCATCAATATTTGTATTTTCTGTGAATTGTTCAAATTACAATACTTTAAATTGATTCCAGATAAATAGACTAAACAATCTCGATTCCACAAACTTTATCCGGCAATTTAATTACCAGGCTACGTTAAACTACTAGTACAATTATCTATCTCCGAGATTTCCATTGACCAACTTTGCTTTTAAAAATCGATACCTGTCATTGGGTGAGGGTTTTTACGAAACCTGTAAACCCACACCCGTTGAGAAACCATCATTAATTCAGTTTAACCATGAGTTAGCAGCCAGACTTGGCCTGAAAGGTGATGCGCTGGATGAAGCCTTTCTTGCTGATGTTTTTTCAGGGAATATGATTCACGGCACATGTGAACCGTTGGCCATGGCGTATGCAGGGCATCAGTTTGGCGGTTTTAATCCACAGCTTGGTGATGGTCGCGCGTGTTATCTGGGTGAGCTTGATTTGATTGACGGAGGCTCGCTCGATATTCAGTTAAAGGGCTCGGGCCAAACACCTTTTTCGCGTAATGGTGACGGTCGTGCGGCATTAGGGCCGGTACTGCGTGAGTACCTGTTAAGTGAGGCGATGCACAAGCTAAATGTGCCAACCACTCGAGCCCTGGCGGCGGTTACCACTGGCGAGCCGGTCGCACGGGAACGACTTATGCCGGGTGGTGTGATTACCCGTGCAGCCACTAGTTTTATACGTGTTGGTAGCTTTCAGTATTTTTATATGAAAGAAGATAATGCCTCTGTTAAGGTACTAGCGGATTATGTAATTGAGCGTAATTATCCCGAGGTGACAAGCGCTGAAAATCCGTACATGGCTTTACTTGAGGCCATAGTACTGCACCAGGCCAGATTAATTGCACGTTGGATGCAGGTTGGGTTTATTCATGGTGTGATGAATACCGATAATATGTCTGTTGCGGGTGAAACCATTGATTATGGGCCCTGTGCATTTATGGATTTTTATAAACATACGCAGGTGTATAGCTCCATCGATCGTGATGGACGATATGCCTACAGCAACCAGCCTTCGATTGGCCTGTGGAATTTATCTCGTCTGGCAGAAAGCTTTTTATCATTGTTTTCAGATGATACGGAACAGGCTGTAGCCATGGCGAAGACTGTTCTTCAAAAATATATAGCAGCTTACGATGCCGAATGGCTGGCGGGTATGCGGGCTAAATGTGGCATAACCTCGAGTAGTGGAGTTAATGCCGACGAAGATAAGGCATTGTTAGAATCATTACTGGATGTGATGGCAGATAACCAGGCAGATTTTACGCTGACGTTTTATTACCTGTCGCAATTAAGCGCAGTTGGCAATAGTGATAAAGATGAAGACCTGCGTAATTTATTTTCAAAACCGGAGATGATTGATGAATGGCTAGCTCGCTGGAGACAACGCCTGGAAAAAGAATCAACAAGTGATAGTGAGCGACAGAAAAATATGCAATCGGTTAATCCTGTGTATATACCACGTAATCATCAAGTGGAAGCGGTTATAAGAGCCGCGGAAGATCATAATGATTTCGCGCCATTTTATACACTACATGAAGTGCTACAAAATCCATTTGAATATCAGCAAGGAAAAGATAGTTACATGCTGCCACCAAAGGCTGAAGAAATTGTTCATAAAACATTTTGTGGTACTTAATAAATTAAACTAATAAAAGATATGCCAAAGATTAAAAAAGGGGCCAATAGCATTGGTCCCTTTTTTTTTCTGAAAATTTATTTCAGTACAGTTTAGTCATGGCATTTTTATCTGTGTGAATAATTACATCTTCTTCGAGGCTATTTTTGAGATGATACTCTTCGCTATAGCTAAATTGTTTATCGTTTAGCATATCCATTTTAAGGTTGTAAGAGAGGGTTTTACAGCCATCGTTGAGAGTTGGGCAAGAGGAAATTCCGTATTCATCAGAATCAGCACTTGCGCTCATTTCGAAGTGCTGTGAATCCGTATCACATTGGCCACCTGCATGTACAGTAACGCCATTTTGATTGGTGAAGCAGCGCACTACCTGATGATCTTCAGGAGACCACAGCCAATAACCGAGTTCCTGATGAAATGGTTCTTCTGTACCATTTGGCCAGGAGAGGGTGGTATATCGTAAGCCAAAAAGTTCGTGACTGCCGTTTTTGATGGGGCCAACTGGCTCAAATGTAATGGACTCGTGATAGGCTTTTTCGGTGGGGACAGAGTGCGTGTTCATGACATCGTACCCCTTATCACCTTCCCAGGAACCAACTAACTGGGAGAGCGGGCCCAGATGTTCTGTGTCATAGTTTTGTTGAGTTTGCATGGTTAGCTCCTTTTGTCATTTGTATATCCATTTTATAGCTCAAAAGAACTGGCTTTAAGCTGCAGTTCGTCTTGTTTGTTTGGGGGGGATTTTAGCGGATAAGATCTGAGAAAAGTGAGGCGTGTAAATGTCTTTTATTTGTGGCCGCTTAAATACCGGAGTCTCCAAATATTTCTTTTAGTCGACCTATTCGGTTAAGTGCTGTACTTGTTAAGCCCTGAGCAGCTAACATGATGTTTTCATCTGTCGATTTATCAACAATTGCATCATAGAATGCAAAACTTCGGTCACTGCAGGACCAAAGTCTTTGTAGTTCCATATCGGGTTTATTATATTTTTTTTCCATAAAAGCATTATGTTCTTTGAGCTGTTCAATATTATTATTTACATCTTCACTAGGTGGTTGATTGTTGTTAAGTTTTTTACTTAGTGCATCCTCATTTTTAATTATTTGCTGCTGTGTTTCATCAGCCAAGGTATTTAATTCGGGATTGTTTTCTATAAGTACGCTTATTTGGTCTGCCAAATAGTGATCAATATGTATGGCGGCTACCAGCAGGTCAGTTTCGCTATGAATAACTTTTGGATCTAACCTGGGTTCATTTAAGCTGGCTTCACGTTCTTTATGAAAAGCGACCCGTCTTTCGGCCCTAAGTAACGCCGCATGGCCTAACTCTTCACGTGCCAGAATTTCAGCATATTTTCGTACGGTCTCATTTTCGGAGTTTGCTGCTACATGGGTATAAAAGCTGAAGGCGATTTCTTCGTTGTGTACAGCAAATGCCAAAGCTCGGTAGGGTGAGCTGTAGTGTGAATCACAGGCATCATCATTATAAATGGTCGAAACTTTTGGGTCTTTCCAGCTAATGGGGCCAATGTTCGCGCTTTCTTTAATATCTTCCTGCGACATCCATTCTATTAATAAGCGTTCATGTTCTTGCTCTTCTATTACCATGCGATCAAACAGAGCAGCAGCTGATTCATTTTCACCTTCTCGCATTTTGGTCGCGAGATAAGTGTAACGGCGTATCGCTTCGCGCTCGGCCTGAAGCGCGATAGACATTAATTCACCGGTGCTTTTAACATTTGTTGATAGCATATTTATATGGTTCTCAGAGAAGTCCTAAATTTACACCTAGATATTAATGTTCGATTGACCTATATCATATAAACCTCGGTCATATGGCACATACTGCTGTGTCATATGACACACGTGCCGGATTTCGGTATGTGAGTATATCCTTACTTTGATACGTGCTTATAAATGATATCTATTCTGTACTCAGGAGTTAAATTTACGTGCTGCAAATATTAGCCAATAATTTATTGAGTATAAGGTATCGTAGTGCAGTACACAGCTTTTTGATCTTTATGGCGTTGCAATGGGGGGCTGTTAGTGTCGCTTTTGCAAACTCCGAGTTACCACGTTTTCTAGACGCCATAAATATTCAGGACATTTACCCCGAGGCAAACCGTTTCGGTTCACCTACGACTAATCCTATAGTAGCCCCTGTATTTAAAAATGCTAAGCAGCTTGGTTTTGTCTTTTTAACTTCAGATTATGTAAATACAACAGGATACTCAGGGAAACCGATTCATCAGCTTATTGCTATTGATATGCAGGGCCTTATTAAAAAGGTATTACTGGTTGAGCACCACGAACCTATCGTATTAATCGGTATTCCAGAAAAACGCATAACTGCGGTTCTTACAGAGTACGAAGGCCTGGATGTAGGTAAGCTGGTTAGAGGTACACAGGATCACGAAATTGATATTGTAACCGGCGCCACCGTCACAGTGATGGTAATGGATGATAATATTCTAAGGTCCTCTATTAAGGTCGCCCGACATTTTGGTCTCTCAGGACTGCGGGCGGAGATTAAACATAAGGGACCTGTAGCGACCGTTAATCCAGATGTTGATGAAATTAAAAGTTGGCAGAGTCTGTTGGATGAAGGCTCTGTGCAGCAACTGAAGTTAACCATTGGTCAAATTAATAAAGCGTTTGAAGATAGTGGTAAACCACTAGTCCTGGAATTTCCTGAAGAAGGCAATGCTGACGAGACTTTTATAGAGTTATATGCTGCTGTAGTTTCTATTCCAAGCATCGGTAAAAGCCTGCTTGGGAAAAATGAATATCGAAATCTACTGAAGAAATTAAAACCTGGTGAACAGGCAATCTTGCTTGCCGGTGAGGGACGTTTTTCGTTTAAAGGTTCAGGTTATGTTCGTGGTGGTATCTTTGATCGCTTTCAAGTGATTCAGGGAGATACTTCAATCCGCTTTCATGATCGCTATCATAAACGATTACGTTATCTTGATGCAGAGGGTTCACCTGAATTAAAAGATGTAGATTTATTTAGAACACCTGCGGATTTAAAGTTTGATGCAGCGGCTCCATGGAAGCTGGAATTATTGGTTGGACGTGATGTTGGCCCGGTAAAAAAAGTGTTTCTGACCTTTGATCTTAATTACAGTACACCGGAAGAGTACTTGATTATACCGGACGTTAAATCGTCACCAGGTTTAGTAACTTTAAATGCTGAAACAAATACTAATGCCGAGCCCATATGGAAAAAAATGTGGCATTTAAAAATTGGTGAAGTAATTGTTCTTAGTATCTCACTCATTGTTTTATCATTTATCTTTTTCTTTCAGGACTGGCTGGTTAAACGTCCTAAGCTTACCGATCAAGTTCGTATCGGATTCCTTATTTTTACTTTGTTCGGTATAGGCTGGTATTTTAATGCACAGCTATCAGTGGTAAATATTTTGGCGATGTTTAATGCACTGGTTAGCGGATTTAGCTGGGAATACTTTCTTATGGAGCCGCTCATATTTATTTTATGGGGATCAGTCGCTGCAGCGCTATTGTTTTGGGGGCGTGGTCCTTATTGTGGCTGGTTATGTCCGTTTGGTGCATTGCAGGAACTGCTTAATAAAATTGCCAAAGCATTTAAGGTTAAACAGATTTCTGTACCATGGGCAATTCATGAGCGTATCTGGACATTTAAATATTTAATTTTTCTTTTACTATTTGGATTTTCACTCTATTCGCTTGAATGGGCGGAGCGGCTTGCTGAAGTAGAGCCATTTAAAACGGCAATTATTTTGAAATTTGTACGTGAATGGCCCTATGTGTTATTTGCGCTTGCGGTACTGATCCCGGGTATTTTTATCGAGCGTTTTTATTGTCGTTACCTGTGTCCATTAGGTGCTGCATTAGCTATACCTGGCAGGATGCGTATGTTTGCCTGGCTTAAACGTTATAAAGAATGTGGCAGTCCATGCCAGCGTTGTGGCAACGAATGTATGGTTCAGGCGATACACCCTGAAGGCGATATCAATGTAAATGAGTGTCTGTACTGTTTACATTGTCAGGTGGTTTATACGGATGATCACGCATGTCCTGTGATGATACAGAAACGCCTGAAAAAAGAACGCAGGGCCATCAACCCAGCAACAGTTAATGGAAAAAAAGAGTCTGCTATATCAATGGAGTTAAAACAAAAATAATACTCTATCAAAATACAGAGTATTAAATAATCGCCTGATTCACCATAGGCTTATCTTAGGAGAAGAAAAATGATTAAAGATACTACTGAACATGAAGAACTTGAAGGTAAGGGTTTAAGTCGACGACGATTACTTGGTGGCTCTGCTAAGTTAGTCGCTCTGGCAGGCGTTGCTGGTTTGACTGGTGTTGGTGTTTTAACGCCTCAGGCTGCGGTAGCTGCAGCTAAAAATAAAGCACATGTTGGCCCAGGTGATCTGGATGAATATTATGGCTTCTGGAGTAGCGGTCAGGCGGGTGAATTACGTATTTTAGGTATGCCTTCAATGCGTGAACTTATGCGCGTTCCTGTTTTTAACAGGTGTAGTGCCTCTGGTTGGGGGCAAACTAATGAGAGTCGCAAGGTTCTGCGAGATGGTTTGTTACCTGAAACGAAAGAATTTCTCGATTCAGGCAACCGCGGCGGTGTCTGGTTAAATGGTGACCTCCATCACCCACATATGTCATTTACTGATGGCACGTATGATGGGCGTTATTTATTTATGAATGACAAAGCGAACACGCGTGTTGCACGTGTGCGTTGCGATGTTATGAAGTGTGACAAGATTATTGAAATCCCAAATGCATCAGATATTCACGGCTTACGTCCTCAGAAATATCCCCGAACGGGCTATGTGTTTGCTAACGGTGAACACCGTGTGCCTATACCTAATGACGGAAGTATCCTTGATGAACCAGAAAAATACCATGCTATCTTCTCTGCGATTGACGGCGATAAAATGGAAGTTGCGTGGCAGGTCATGGTTGATGGTAATCTGGATAACTGTGATGCGGATTATCAGGGCCTGTATGCATTTTCTACCTGCTATAACAGTGAAGAGGCGATTAATGCCGGTGGCATGATGGCCAGTGAACGTGACTGGGCTGTTGTATTTGATATTAAAGCGATTGAAGGTGCGGTGAAATCCGGTGACTTTAAACGCATTAAGGGCGTTCCAGTAATTGATGGCCGTAAAGGTTCTAAATATACACGTTACATTCCTGTGCCAAATAGTCCCCATGGCTGTAATACCGCACCGGATGGTAAGCACGTTGTCTTCAACGGTAAGTTATCTCCTACAGTAACGGTGATTGATGTCAGGCGTTTACCAGATCTATTCAAAGATAAAATTAAACCACGGGATACTGTGGTAGCAGAACCTGAATTGGGTTTAGGGCCTTTGCATACTGCATTTGATGGTAAGGGGAATGCGTTTACAACCTTGTTCCTTGATAGTCAGGTGGTTAAATGGAATGTTCAAAAGGCGATTGATAAATACAATGGTAAAAAGGTTAATCCTATTCTTGATAAAGTGGATGTGCATTATCAGCCTGGCCATAACCACACCACCATGGGTGAGACTAAGGAAGCGGATGGTAAGTGGCTGGTATCACTTAATAAGTTCTCCAAAGATCGTTTCATCAATGTTGGCCCATTAAAACCAGAAAATGAACAACTTATCGACATTAGTGGTAAGAAGATGAAAGTAGTGCATGATGGACCTACGTTTGCTGAGCCTCATGACATCATTATTGTGCGCTCTGATATCGTTAACCCTGATTCCCTGTGGACCAAGGGTGATCCTATGTGGGCTGATGCCAGTGCTCAGGCTAAAAAAGACGGTATAGAATTAGGTACTGACTCAAAAATAATACGTGACGGTAAAAAAGTACGTATCTACATGTGGTCAATCGCACCTAATTTCAGTATGGAAAAATTTACTGTTAAGCAGGGTGATGAGGTTACAATTATTGTCAGTAACAGTGATGCCATTGATGATTTGACGCATGGCTTTACCATTGCAAATTATGGTGTTGCGATTGAAATTGGTCCACAGGCGACTGCCTCCGTTACTTTTGAAGCTGATCGTCCGGGTGTTCACTGGTTCTACTGCCAGTGGTTCTGTCATGCCCTACATATGGAAATGCGTGGCCGTATGTTGGTTGAGCCTGCATAGGGATAAGCATTGCAGATAAATCAACATAACTGTAATTTATCAGCCAGCTCTGTCTTTTTAAAAGGGCTGGTTGATACCTTACTATTTAGCGTATTATTTTTTTCTTTCGAATTACAGGCCGAAGAAAGACAGGTGGCACCCGGTAATGGTGTGTTACAGAAGGCCATAGATTCAGCAAAACCCGGTGATACACTCATATTGTCATCGGGGATATACGCAGGTTCAATAAACATTCACAAGACTATTTCATTATTGGGAACACGGCATAGTGTGATTGATGGTGAAGGTTCGTCTCATGTCATTAAAGTTGATGCGCCTGATGTTCTGGTTAAAGGTTTGAAAATTCAGCACTCAGGTAATGATTATGATTTTGAAGATAGTGCCGTTTTTGTTACAGACAAGGGTGATCGTGCAGTTGTAGATTCGAATCATCTTGAAAATAATCTAATAGGCGTCTATCTAAAAGGGCCTGATGCGGCAGTCGTCAGTAATAATGTCATCATAGGTAGCTCATTTCATCGAATGAATGATCGTGGTAACGGTGTATATTTATGGAGTACACCCGGATCAGTTGTAAAGAATAATGACATAAGGTATGGGCGCGATGGAATTTTTGTAAACTACAGTAAAAATAATTTATTTGAGGGGAATAGATTTAGAGACTTACGTTTCGCAGTGCATTATATGTATACCCTTGATAGTGAAATAAAGAATAATATATCAGTAAATAATCATGTTGGATTTGCATTAATGTTTTCAGATCGTATACGGGTATCGGGTAATCAGTCGATAGGTGATCACGAGCGAGGGCTGTTTTTTAATTTCACCAATTATTCAGTTATAAGTAACAATAGTGTAAGTGGTGGGGCAAAAAAATGCGTTTTTATCTATAACGCGAATTACAATAATATAAATAATAATGCATTCGAGGGTTGTCAAATAGGTATTCACTTTACGGCGGGTTCCGAGAAAAATGAAATATACTCAAATTCATTTCTTAATAATCGAACGCAGGTTAAATATGTCGGCACACGTTATATAGAGTGGTCAAAAAATGGCACAGGTAACTATTGGAGTGATAACCCTTCATTTGATATAGATGCCAACGGTGTCTCTGATCAACCATATAAACCGAATGATCTAGTCGATCAAATTGTTTGGCGTCACCCGATGGCAAAACTTTTATTAAATAGTCCATCAGTAAAAATACTAAAATGGGCGCAATCAGAATTTCCGGGATTACATCCGGGTGGTGTTACCGATAGTACACCACTAATGAAACCACCAGAAACCAGTTTAATTATGAAAAGAAATTTATCAGATGGTTGATACAAACGCATCAAGCGATGTTATTTCGTTACGTGACGTGACTAAAAAATACTCAAATGAAACCGTGCTACAGAATGTAGATTTAAATGTGCAGTCAGGCGAGTGTATTGTTTTAGTAGGGCACAATGGCGCAGGTAAGACATCGCTTTTGAAGCTTATGTTAGGTTTAACTAAACCAAGTTCTGGAGTAGTTGAGGTATTAGGTAAAAACCCTGCATTTAGTGCTGCTGTAGCTCAAGGACTATCCTTAGGTTACTTGCCTGAAAGTGTGGCTTTTTATGAGGCGATGACAGGCCGAGAGGTATTGTCATTTTATGCGCAACTAAAAGGTTCAAATTCCGCTGAATGTGAAAAGCTGTTAGAGCTGGTTGGTTTAGGAGATGCGGCCAAACGTCGTGTGGGTACATATTCTAAAGGTATGCGACAGCGTTTAGGCCTGGCTCAGGCGATGCTTGGGAACCCACAGTTACTATTTTTAGATGAGCCGACAACAGGGCTTGATCCAATATTGCGACAGCATTTTTATGAATTGATTGATGGCTTACAGAAGCAGGGAGCTACCTCGATAATATCATCACATGCACTGAGTGAAGTAGAGGCCAGGGCAAGTCGATTTGTTATTTTAAAAGCTGGAGTTGTTGTCGCCTGTGGCACATTGGATGAACTGTATCAACAGGCAACATTACCAATCCGTATGAAAATTAGTGTTTCTCCTGGAGAGGCATCGGCTGTTGCACAGCGCTTTGGTTCAGATGTAAATATTAGTGACATCAATAATAAAAGCTTTAATTTATCCTGTTTAGTCGATGAAAAAATGCCTCTGATTCGACACATTAGTAGCCTGGGTGATGTCGTCCATGATATGCAGATAATGCCGCCAAGGCTGGATGAGCTTTATAGTCACTTTATGAATGGTGATCCATCATGAGCCTGCTATGGACCTTGGCCTTAAAAGAAGTAAGGGATGGGTTACGTAATCGCTGGATTGCCGCGGCGATTATCTTGTTGGGCACACTTGCAGTGGCATTATCTTTATTGGGTTCAGCACCAACAGGATCTGTACGCGTCAGTGATCTTGATATTACGGTTATCAGTTTGTCGAGTTTGAGTGTGTATTTAATTCCGTTAATAGCGCTAATGTTGTCTTTTGATGCACTAGTGGGTGAATTTGAACGTGGCACTATGATGTTGCTACTTACTTATCCGCTAGAACGCTGGCAAGTTATTATAGGTAAGTTTCTTGGCCATCTTATTATTTTGTTTATAGCTATCTTTACAGGCTATGGTGGAGCAATTTTATTGATGACACTATTAATGGGTGGAGGCACGGAGGGGTGGCAAGCCTATATTATGATGATGGCAAGTTCACTGTTACTGGGTGCTGTATTCATAGCACTAGGTTATCTGGTGAGTATTTTAGTTAGAGAAAGAGCAACTGCGGCAGGGTCTGCGATTGGTTTATGGTTAGGTTTTGTGGTGCTTTATGATCTCATTCTGTTCGGTGTATTACTGGTTGATGAAGGGCAGATTATAGGGCAAAAATTATTTTCCATATTAATGCTTATAAGCCCAACAGATAGCTACCGCATTCTTAATCTGAGTATGTTCGAAGGTGTAAGTCAGGCAGCGGGTATTGCAGGTATTGCCAGTGAAGCAGGAATGAACAGTAGTGTGATGCTAGGCGTTATGTTGTTATGGGTGGTTGTGCCCTTAATGATGACACTGTATGTTTTTCAGAAAAGAGAGATTTAGCTAAAAATTTAAGTGAATGTATTAAATCGTAATTTATAAATTTATTATTATGAGTTAAAACAAGAAATCTTTAACAAAATATTTTAGATGAGAATATTGTTTCTCAGATAAGAAGGGAACGTGTGATGTTTTTTAATTTTTTAATCGAGACTCCTATCATTAGGTTGATATTTCTTTTGTCTTTAGTGGCACTAACGGGCTGTGAAAAACCAGCACCTGTTGAAGTGCCCGCAGCGAATACGTTAACCCGAGAAGCAAATGGTTATTATTGCTTGATGACCGTTGTTTATCATAAGGGCCCAAAAGGTCAGGTGATACTCACAGATGGCAAAGTGCACTGGTTTACATCTGTGCGCGATACGATTTCATTTACCTTGTTACCTGAAGAACCAAAAAATATTGCTGCGATTTATGTGAATGATATGTCTAATGCCGAATGGGATAACCCGGGTGAAGATAACTGGATTCTGGCCAAAGATGCTTGGTATGTGCTTGGTAGTAACCGATCTGGTGGAATGGGTGCGCCTGAAGCAGTGCCATTTTCAAGTAAAGAACACGCTAACAAGTTTCTTAATGAACATGGTGGCAAGGTTTATGCGTTTTCCTCAATTCCAGAAAGTTATGTTCTTGATTCAAAAGAATAGTCATCTTTTGTGTGATTTCACGTATAAAACGAGTACTAATTCATAGGCCTTTTGTCGCTAAATTAATTGCGCTCGATTCAAGATAAAAACAAATCATTACCATGAGTAATGTGGGCATTACTGCAATGCGTATAAATACAGTTTTTAGAATATCTTGCATATTAGGGTCTGGATTTGCCATAGAGAGCAGTGTACCAATGGCGATCAAACCTGCTGTTGCACCATAGGCAATTAACAATAGACGATAGCGTATGAGTGCTAGCGCCCAGTGCTTTTGAATATAAGGGTGGGATTTAAAGTCTTCTTTTTTACTGTTGGTGTAGGTATACGTCATTATTGCTAATGAAAAAAATAATGGCACCAGAACTCCCACAATACCTATTTCTAGTGCA